>ENA-OUQW01003876-OUQW01003876.1-human-gut-metagenome-genome-assembly--contig:-NODE-3876-length-10249-cov-3.921228_pt1 | contig 10249 bp, 12 predicted proteins | sample MGYA00248464_ERZ548849 | MGnify/ENA primary metagenome ERZ548849 (study PRJEB26491, sample SAMN04978193) | human gut metagenome | host: Homo sapiens | study: EMG produced TPA metagenomics assembly of...
ATATGTTTTAAATGATTTTAAAGCTGATTTTATAACCATACGCCCGTTGGATCAGTCAAAGTATGCCATTGATCTTGTTGTGAATTTTGCGAAGTGTCATCCAGAATCGACCTTCCATATATATGGGGGAGGTAACTATTTTAATTATACCGATATCCCTGCTAATGTTACATTGATCAATCGTTTTTTGTCTCCTATAGAGATCCCCCGTGTGTTGAATTCGTATAAATATGCTTTAATGCCGACTCGTTTGGATGCGCAAGGAGTGATGATGTGCGAAATGGCTGTGTATGGGATACCTACGATTGTTTCGGATATTGCTGTTTGTCATGAAATGCTGGATTCTTATCCGAATGTTTTGTTTATTGATAATAATCGATTTGATTGTCGATTGAATGATATTCCCGAACCTCTCGTTTCTCCTGATTTTTCTTTTTCTGTAGAAAATACAATACACAAGGAGATAGAATTAATTCAAAAATATTTGTAATGGCGGCCGAGAATCGACTTAGTGATGAATTCAAAGGTTATTTTACAACGATATTCGGAGATAGCTTGAAAATTGCCGAAAGTGCAAAAGATTACGATGACTCCCTAAACCAAATTAAAGAATGCGAGTCGTGTCTTATAATTTGGTTCGGCATTGATGAATTGTTGGATGACATGGAATTGCTTGAATCTCCTAAAACTACAGCAATTACAAATAGTGAAAATGTATTTACCATTGTTGATGGTGGTGGATTAAATCCGTTTAGAATAAAAGTGACACCAACAAATTCTAGTGCTGATAATGCTATTGGAACTTTGGCAGTTACTCGTAAAACTGATGCTATATTGTATGGAAAGAAAAATGATAATGTATTAAAAATTAAATTAAAAAGAGCAGATACTTCAAAGGGAAACATAGAAAAAGAATTTACAGGTGATGGTGCAAATAGTGGAAGTAATGCAACAAATTTAGAAGCTTTTAATAACCAAAAGGTTTATGAAGGAGATTATCTAGAAATTGAATTTGAGAGACCTGATATGATGTATGTAATGGGAAGTTATCACTCAAATAGTAACGCAAAAGTAGATTATAATAAAGGTGCAAAGGATAAAGATAATTTAGAAAATGTAAGATTTTATTTTAAACGAGATAATTCTACTAATGAAAGTAGAACTGGAGAATGTAAAACCAATGGATATAGAGAAACGCAGCTTTGAGATCATCACAGAGGAACTTGGAGATAAAAAGCTGGTTCCCGGAACAGAGCTGATCGTAAAAAGATGTATTCACACAAGCGCAGACTTTGATTATGCAGAGAATCTCTGTTTCTCTGAGAATGCAGTTGAGAAAGCAATTGCTGCTATCAAAGACGGTGCCTGCATTGTGACAGATACACACATGGCAGAGTCCGGGATCAACAAGAGAGTCCTTTCCCGTTACGGCGGAGAAGTATTCTGCTTTATCTCTGACGAGGACGTAGCTGCCACAGCCAAAGCCAACGGAACCACAAGAGCTACAGCCAGCATGGATAAGGCTGCTGCCATGGGAAAGAAGCTGATCTTTGCTATCGGAAATGCCCCCACTGCGCTGGTACGTCTCTATGAACTGATTGAGGATGGCAAGCTGGATCCTGAGCTGATCATCGGTGTGCCGGTAGGCTTTGTAAACGTGGTTCAGTCCAAGGAACTGATCATGCAGGCAGACGTACCTTATATTGTAGCCAGAGGAAGAAAGGGCGGAAGCAATGTTGCCGCATGTATCTGTAATGCATTGCTTTATATGATTGATAATAACAGAGGGTATTGAGATACCAGAAAACAAAAGAAGAAGGTAAACTCCGTATTATTGTTAAGTAAGAAATGAATTGTGAAATTGTGCAGCAACTTGTTGCACAATTCAAAAATCGAAAGTGAGGAAACAAAGCCGTTTGAACGGCTTTGGATTTCCTCTATGGAAGATGCGACAATCAAGGAAGGCTTTGAAAATCTCAGCTGGAAAAGCTGAGTTAAATAATATTTTTTAACAGCTTACATGCCGGGACGAAATCTGCCACAGGCATGGATGAGCAGGAGAGGATCAGGGTAATCTTACCGGGAGCCTCTCTCAGAAGCTGCAGGCGCAGACCATTGGTCTGTGCCTTTTTTTGAAGCTCCTGCCAGGTAAGAGTTGTGGACAGAGTCAGGGCCAGGCTGGTACCTGCGGCTCCGGTCTGGATCTGGGAATCTTTTCCAAATACTTCCCGCACAGCACTGCGGAGTGCTTTCAGCTTTACAGAATACAGACGTTTCAGCTTACGGGTCTGTGCTGCCAGGTGACCATCCCGGATAAACTGGCACAGAGCAATCTGCTCTGCCTTTGATGCTGTCTGATTATATTGGTCTGCTTTTTTTCTGTACAGTGCAGACAGCTCCGGAGGCAGGACCATAAAACTGATACGGATGGAGGGCAGCAGAAGTCTGGAAAAGGTTCCCAGATACACCACATTCTGACCGCCTGCCAGACCAAAAAGAGAAGGGGTAGGCTTCTGCAGATACACAAATTCATTTTCAAAATCATCCTCAATGACCAGACTGCCATGTGCAGCAGAGTAATTCACCAGCTCCAGGCGTCTGGAAACAGGCATAATATCACCCCATTTTGTCATATGTGCAGGAGAAACATAAATAATATCACAGTCCTTATTCCTGTAATCTACCTGAAATCCATAGTCATGAAACACAGTGCTTCCCTGTACAAAGGAAGGATTGGGAAAAGAAACAGTCTGGCGTTGCTCAAGGAGCGGGCAGAGGATGTGCAAAAGACTCTGAATACCTGCACCGATCACAATATCCTCCCCACTACATAGCACGTTTCTACGTTCTCTCACATAATCGGCAAGTGTATCTCTCAGGTCAGCCTCACCCTGAGGCTCTCCATAAGACAGTAATCGTTCATCCTGGCGAAGGGCGCTTTTGATATAACGTCTCCAAAGGTCAAAACGGAAACTCTCCCGATCTACTCCTGAAGAAGCAAAATCAAACCGGCAAGGTGTCTGAGCATGTTTCTCTGTTTTTCTGACAGATGTGTGTTGTCTGTCAGCTATATCTGTCACATAGTATCCGCTCTGGGCTTTGGAAATAATATATCCCTCCGCAGCCAGCTGCAGATAGGCATTTTCAATGGTAGTGCGGCTCAGCTTTAGTTCCTGCGAACATTTTCGAAGAGAGGGCATCCTGCTTCCGGGCGGGAGCTTTTTCTCCATGATCAGCTCCCTGTAATAGTGGAACACCTCCAGATACAGGTGCTCCCTTTTTTTATTCTTATCTAAAATCAATTCCATATGTAAAACTCCGATCCTTCAAACATGCTGATGGCATTCTTGAATTGCTATAGGGTTAAAAATAAACTGACCCTTAAAAAAACATTAAATCTGGCTATATTCATATATCCACTGTGATGCTATATTAATACAAAGCATAAAAGAAAGCAAGAGGAATAAAAAATTGAAAAAAATTGCAGTAATTCATGATCTGTCCGGTCTGGGGAAATGCTCTCTTACAGCAGCGATTCCTGTAATTTCTGCCATGGGAGTCCAGGCTTGTCCGCTGCCCACCGCAATATTGAGTAATCAGACAGGATATGGATCTTATTTCTGGGATGATTATACAGACCGGATGGAATTGATCATGGATGAGTGGAAAAAAACGGGATTTACACCGGATGGTGTTTATACAGGATTTCTGGGAGATGCCAGACAGGTGGATCTGATCCTGAAATTTGTAGATATGTTCTGCACAGAGGGAACACATATCCTGGTTGATCCGGTTATGGGAGACAGAGGGGAAACATACAAAACCTATTCAGAGACTCTCTGTGAAAAAATGCGGACTCTGGTCAGAGAAGCTACAGTGATTACGCCGAACATGACAGAGGCACTTCTTCTTCTGTATGGAGAAGACGGAATGAAAGAAAGAGTGAAAGTGTTTTCTGATATGGAAGAAACACAGTTGCTTAAGGAAATAGAAACATCCGGCAGAGAACTGACTCAGCGTTTTGGGCTGGAAGCAATTGTGATCACAGGAGTAGAGGTGTCCGGCAGTGACGGCAGAGCACGAATGGGAAATCTGGTTCTGGAGAAAGAAAAAGCAGACTGGTGTTTTTCTGTAAAAGAGGGCGGCAGTTATTCCGGAACAGGAGATCTTCTGGCATCTGTACTGAGTGCGGGAATGGTGAGAGGGATTCCCATGAAAGCATGTGTGGAGAAGGCTGTTGAATTTCTGAGCGGAGCTATTCACGATGCAGTGGAAGAAGGAACTGACAGAAATGACGGAGTCTGCTTTGAAAAATATCTGGGGATACTGACACAGATATAAGACAGGAAATCATAGATACCAAATGTCGGACAGTTAAGTAAAATATATAACAGGAGGGATCATATTATGTCTGAATTAACAGCAAAAGAGAACATCAAAACAGCCGATACAGTGAAAAGGATCACAGCCACAGCGGTAATGGCAGCATTGACTACTTTAATGACAGCTTATATCTTCCACATTCCGGTAGGGGTGAACGGAGGATATGTACATCTGGGTGACACGATGATCTATCTGGCAGCAGCATTTCTGCCACTACCTTACGCATGTGCGGCAGGAGCGATCGGAGGTGGCCTGGCAGATCTTCTGACAGCACCTGTATGGGCGCCTGCAACCATAATTATCAAAATGCTGATCTGTCTTCCATTTTCTTCTAAGGGAACAAAGCTGGTCACAAAGAGAAATGTAGTTGCATTATTCCTTGCATTTGCCATCTCAGCAACAGGATACTATATTGCAGAAGGAATTATGTTTGGATTTACAGCATCCTTCTTTACCTCTGTCAGCGGAAGTATTGTACAGTCAGGTGGAAGTGCCATTATGTTTGTGATCATCGGTACTGCACTTGATAAAATCGGATTTAAGACGAATATTGCGAAATAATACGAAAAATGAAACAACTGAATTTAACCGGATCAAGTAGTGAAGCGGATGATTTTATCCGCTTGACACTGAGGAGAATATAAAATGACAACAGATATCATATACAGATATAAAAACCAGGTGTATTTTAACATCACCAATAAATGTCCATGCAGATGCACTTTCTGCATCCGAAATACAGAGGATGCCATCGGTGAGGCATCCAATCTCTGGTTTGAACATGAACCTGCATTGGAAGAGATTTACAAAGCCATTGATGAGTTTGATTTTTCAGACTGTAATGAAGTGGTTTTCTGCGGATACGGAGAACCGACCATGGCTCTTGAGAACCTTATAGCAGTAAGCAAATATATCAGGGAAAGATACCCATTCCGGATCAGGCTGAATACCAACGGATTATCTGATCTGATTCACAAACGTTCTACTGCAGAAGAAATCTGTCAGGCTGTAGACAGTATATCCATCAGCCTGAATATGCCGGATGCAGCTTCCTACAATGAAGTAGTCCGTCCAGCATACGGCGAGAAGTCCTTTGACGCCATGCTGAAATTTGCAAGAGACTGCAAGCAGTATCTTGATGATGTACGCTTCACAGTTGTAGATGTGATTGGCGAGGAAAAAGTAGAGCAGAGTAAAATCCTGGCTGCTCAGAATGGGATTCCGTTAAGAGTAAGAAAATATTCACCGTGATACAGAATAGAAAATTTCTGTTTTTGCTTTTAAATTTGCCTGAAAACTACAGCAGTCATGCACCTTACCGTGTGTGGCTGCTTATTTTTTATGTTATAGGAAATTACTCCGTAATGTTTCTATAACATAAAAAGCCTTCCGGGCAGGATGAAGTCCCCTTCTTCGAAAATTGCAAAAAGTAATAAGTAATAAGCAATAAGAGAGTGCACTTGACATATGATATTCTTTATACTATATTATATTTAACAATTAGGTTAAATGTTAAATGAAAGGCTGTGATGAACTATTGGGATTACAGGATACATTGAAAGCACTGGCAGATCCAATACGACGTGAGATTCTAAATTTGTTAAAGGGCGGACGGCTTTCTGCAGGAGAGATATGTGAACATTTTTCAGTGACGGGGGCGTCTATATCCAGACATCTGGCAATATTAAAGGATGCTGATCTGATCAGGAGCAAAAGGGAAGGAAAATTTATTTATTACGAACTAAATACTTCTGTATTGGAGGATGTTATGTTGTGGATCACAGACTTAAAGGGGGTATCGGATTATGAAGGAAATGATTAAAAAATATAAAGGTACATTGATCTGTTCTGTACTGGTAATGCTTGCAGGAATTTTGGTGGGTTTTACGATGGCGCAGAGCATATGGATAAACGTGTTTTTTGTAGTGACAGATTGTATACTGGTGACAATCATCTTTTATGACAACAGGAACAGACAGCAGAGCAGCAAGGTTATAGGGATGGTCATATGGATGATACCTGTTACCGCGTTAATCTATAATGGTATGGCAAGACTGATCAGTATGGATGCGGATAGTGAGAATCTGTTTATGGCAGTAATTTACTTTGGAACAGGATTACTGTTTATGATCATAGGAAATTATTTGCCAAAGGTGAAACAGAATAACACCATAGGAATCAGGGTTGTATGGACATTGCAGGATGAAGAAAACTGGAGTGCAACTCATAGATTCAGTGGAAAATTATGGGTGGCATCAGGTGTCTTATGTATGCTTTGCGGCCTTTTTGGAGAAAGCATTGCTGCTTTGGTTTTGTATATTGTGAGCATTATGGCTGCTGCAATTGTCAGCATTCTTTATTCTTATCTTTTTTATAAGAAAAAAATGGCAGCCGGAGAAAAATTAAAAATCCAGTATAACAAGAAGACAATCGTGATATATGTAATCGTATCAGTTTTTGTCATAATATTTACTATATGGACTTTGTTCTGGGGTGGTATTGATATCAGTTTCCATGATAATGATTTTACTGTTGAGGCACAGGGATGGAGTGATTATACAGTGGATTATGAGCAGATTGACAGTATCTCATACAAAGAAAATTTATTTCAAAATGGGAATGATCGCAGAACAAATGGTATGGGAAACCTGAAGTATGGTATGGGAAATTTCAGAAATGATATTTATGGAGATTATATCCGCTACACCCATGCATCCTGCCACTCATATGTAGTTATGGATATAGGCGGAAAAATATTGGTGGTAAATGGCGCAGATGAATCAGAAACAAAGAAAATTTATGACACTCTCAGAGAGAAATGTCAGATGAATTAGTGTGTGTTTAATCGAATCAGACAAGTAGCAAAATAACAGGTATTGCGGGTATCATGGAACCATGAAGGTGATTTCTATGATAAACAGACAGTTCTACATCAATAGGATTATGCCATATGCTGATACGTCTTGTGTAAAAGTATTGACTGTCTTTATACAATCTTAATACGGAATCATAGACTTTTATACTATCTTTGAAAGCAATTGTATATAATAAAACGCATTATGAAGATATTGCTATAGAATCATTAGTAAGGAGTTATGATCATTTATGCCGGAAAAAATGTGTAAGAAAAAACACCTGACGTCTTTTCAGCTGATTATTCTGGGATTTGCAGGTGTGATCCTTTTGGGAAGTATTTTGCTGATGCTTCCGGTTTCCTCTTTGGACAAAGTGCCGACGCCATTTCATGAGGCACTTTTTACAGCCACTTCGGCAGTATGCGTTACAGGACTTGTAGTAAAGGACAGCGGAAGTTACTGGTCTGTATTCGGACAGACAGTTATTCTTGCGCTTATACAAATAGGTGGACTTGGAGTAGTGACCGTAGCGGCAGCGGTTTCGCTTCTTTCAGGGAAAAAAATATCTCTCATGCAAAGAAGTACAATGCAGGATGCAATTTCAGCACCTAAAGTTGGAGGAATTGTCAGACTGACAAGGTTCATTTTAAAGGGGACTCTTTTGATTGAAGCAGCAGGAGCTATGTTATTGCTGCCGGTTTTTGTATCGGATTATGGCTTAAAGGGAATCTGGATGGCAGCCTTTCATTCTGTTTCTGCTTTTTGTAATGCAGGATTTGACATTCTGGGAACAGCAGATAATGCCTTTCCGTCTCTGACGGGCTATTCCGGAAATATCCTTATAAATGTGGTAATTATGCTGCTGATCATTACAGGAGGAATTGGTTTTCTTACCTGGGATGATATTTATAGGAATAAAATGAATTTTAAACGTTACCGCATGCAAAGCAAGATTATTCTCATGACTACTGTATGCCTGATTGTTTTTCCGGCATTTTTTTTCTTTGCCTGTGATCTGAAAAACCTGCCTGCAGGAGAACGCCTGTTAGCTGCCATGTTTCAATCGGTAACTACAAGAACTGCCGGCTTTAATACCATAGACATTTCAGAGATGAGCGAGGCATCAAAAGCGGTTATGATACTGTTAATGCTGATCGGTGGTTCGCCGGGTTCTACAGCAGGAGGAATGAAAACAACTACTTTTACGGTACTGATTCTGAATGCAATTGCAACCTTTCGCAGTCAGGAAAATGCAGGGGCTTTTGGACGGAGACTGGAGTATCATGTGATAAAAAATGCAGCCACAATAGCTATGCTCTATTTTACATTATTCTTTTGTGGAGGTGTTGCAATCAGCGTATACGAAGGTCTTCCCCTTTTGGATTGTCTGTATGAAGCAGCTTCAGCTGTGGGCACGGTAGGTCTAACCTTGGGAGTCACACCGGGACTTCATGTTTTTTCACAAGTTGTGCTGATCATACTGATGTATCTGGGACGCGTAGGCGGCCTGACCCTGATTTATGCAGTATTCTCAGGAAGAAATAAGGGAAATGCAAAGCTTCCTCTGGAGAAAATCACAGTTGGATGAGAAGGAGAAAAGTAATATCATGAAGAATGTATTGATTATTGGACTTGGAAGATTTGGAAGACATATTGCTATGCAGTTAAGCCAGCTGGGACATGAAATTATGGCGGTTGACTGGAATGAAGAAAGGGTGGGCGAGGTACTGCCGTTTGTGACCAATGCACAAATTGGTGACAGCACTAATGCGGAATTTTTGCGCTCTCTTGGGATTGGAAACTATGATATTTGTTTTGTGGCCATTGGGGGAAGCTTCCAAAATTCCCTTGAAACAACGTCACTTCTTAAAGAATTGGGAGCAAAACTGGTAATCTCCAGGGCTGAACGTGATGTTCAGGAAAAATTTCTTTTACGTAATGGTGCCGATAAAGTGGTTTATCCCGAAAAACAGGTTGCCAAATGGGCCTCTATCCGTTACACAGATGATCATATCCTTGACTATATGGAGGTGGATGCGTCCCATGCAATCTTTGAGGTAGAAGTGCCAGAAGGATGGGTTGGAAAGACAGTAGGTGAGATGGATGTCAGGAAACGTTATAACATTAATATCCTGGCGGTAAAGGATGAAGGGGAATTCAGTATTGCGATTTCCCCGGATACATATTTTGCAGCGAATAATAAATTACTGGTGTTAGGAGAATACAGGGCTCTTCAGAAATGCTTCCATATATAATTAAGTTGCCAGATAGACTGATAAAGAGGTGATGGTAATGGGACAGGGAATGCTAGTGGTTGCTGTATTTTGTATGTTTGGTGTTGGCTTTTATATTGCAAATAAAGTAGATCAGTTTTTGGATATCATCAGGAAACAGAAATTATGATTTTTGATAGACAGGCCGAAGAGGCAGAAAAGATTTTGACCATAACACAGTCGCATGATATAATTTCCAAAACAGCAGAAAAAGGGGATAGGCAGGATGAATCAGAAAATGGAAGATGATATTCAAAAGGCAGATGACCATATTCTTGTTTGTCTGTCCGCAGCACCCTCGAACCTAAAAATAGTAAATACTGCAGCAAAGATGGCAAATACGCTGCAGGCTCGTTTTACAGCTCTGTATGTGCAGACAGGTACAAAAGCAGAAGCTAGGGATAAAGAAAAGCTGGAAGAACATATCCGGTATGCGGAAAAACTCGGGGCAGAAATAGTAATGACCCATGGAGAAAATGTGCCCGTGCAGATCGCAGAATATGCCAGACTTTCTAGCGTTACAATAATTGTTATCGGACAAAGCAATGCCAGACGAAATCACTTTTTCAGCAAATCAACTCTGACGGAAAAGCTAATTGAAATTGTACCGGATATTGATATCCATATTATTCCGGATGCGGTACAAACCAGACCCTACCGGAAACGGCCGCTTGCATGGTATTTGGAAAAACCGTCTGCAAAAGATTACTTGCTGACGGTTTTTATATTTGCAGTATG
>ENA-OUQW01003881-OUQW01003881.1-human-gut-metagenome-genome-assembly--contig:-NODE-3881-length-10242-cov-2.869147_pt1 | contig 10242 bp, 10 predicted proteins | sample MGYA00248464_ERZ548849 | MGnify/ENA primary metagenome ERZ548849 (study PRJEB26491, sample SAMN04978193) | human gut metagenome | host: Homo sapiens | study: EMG produced TPA metagenomics assembly of...
AACCTGCTGCACCTGCCCTTCGGCTCCAGCGCCTGCGTGGGCGAGCTGTCCAACTTCCTGCTGGGCGCTACCTTCGCCTTCATCGCCGGTATCATCTACAAGAAGCACAAGAACCGTTCCGGCGCTCTGTGGGGCTCTGTGGCCGGCGCCGCCGCCATGGCGCTCATCAGCCTGCCTCTGAACTATTTCATCGTCTACCCCGCCTATGTGGTGCTGTACGGCCTGCCGCTGGAGGCCATCGTGGGCATGTATCAGGAAATTCTGGGCACGGTGGCGCAGATCCCCACCGGCAACGCCCTGTTCAACTGCCTGCTGGTGTTCAACGTCCCCTTCACCCTGTGCAAGGGTCTTCTGGACGTGGCGCTGTGCTTCCTGATCTACAAGCCCCTCAGCCCCCTGCTGCACAAGTAAGCGGCCAGATACATAAAAAGCTCCCCCGACACCGTGTCGGGGGAGTTTTTTATGTATCCGTGTTATTCGGCGGTTCTGCTGGCGGCTTCGCGGCCGGCGCGGAACGCCTGAAGGTTCAGATCCTTGACCTTGGCGGGCACCGTCTCCGCCACGATCTGCTCCCAGTCGATATCGGGGCAGCCCAGGAAGTCGCACATGGCGCCGAACAGCACCACGTTCATGCACTTGGGATTGCCCAGCTCCAGAGCAATGTCGCTGGCGGGAATCGCGATGGTCTTGAAGTGCCTGGCCATAGCCTCGATGCAGCCCTCGGGGTACGTCTCGGCGCCGGAGGCGATGGTGGTGGACTTGATGGCGTAGTCATTGATGACGACTACGCCGCTGGGCTTCAGGAACTCCGCGTAGCGGACGGCTTCCATCTTCTCCAGGGCCACCATGATGTCGGCCTCGCCCTTGCCGAACACAGGTCCGTAGACCTTCTTGCCCCAGCGGACCTGGGTGGACACGGAGCCGCCACGCTGGGCCATGCCGTGTACCTCGCTCTGCTTGACGTCGTATCCGGCCTGCATGAAGCCGTTGGACATGATCCGGGAGATCAGGATGGCGCCCTGACCGCCCACGCCCACCAACAGGGCGCTTTTCACGTTGGACATATCAGTTTTCCTCCTTTTCGATGGCGTCGAAGGGGCAGACCTGGGCGCAGACGGTGCAGCCCACGCACTGGGTGCGGTCGATGACGGCCTTGCCGTTTTCCATGGAGATGGCGGGGCAGCCCACCCGCAGACAGCTGCGGCAGCCCCGGCACTTGTCGGCGTTTACATGGCACATGCCCTTGCGGAACTTATCCCGCTTGATCAGCAGGCACGGACGGCGGGTGACGATGGCGGGCTGCTGTCCGGCGTCCAGGGCGGACACCGCCTGGTCCACGGCGGCCTTCATGGCCTCGTAACGGTCATCATCGGTGGCCTGGTCCTTGTTGGCGGGCTGATAATACTTATAGGACAGCTTGTTGTTGGCAGCGTACAGCTTCACGCCGTCATAGGTGCCCTGGTTGAAGGACTTATCCTTCAGCTGGCCCACGTCGGTGATGAAAGCGACCTCGTACTTACCGTCCTCGGAGGTCATCTCGTCGTTGATCTTGTCGGGGTCGGTGATGGTCTCGGTCTGACCAGGATTGTCGGTGTTACCCTGGTTGGGGTCTTTGGCGGGCTTCTTGGAGCAAGCCACCATAGACAGAACCATGGCCAGAGCAAGGATCATTGCCAGAAACTTTTTCATGGTGAATCTACCTTCCTTTTTATTTTTGGGCACAAAGCACCCCTATGGGCACATTATAGCAGAGCAGGCCAAAAAGTGCAACCTTTTTGTGCTAATTTCTGTCTTTTGCGGGACTTAATCCTGCCGGGCCATCTTCACGGCGGCCTCCAGGCCGATCTTCATCATGTTGGTGAAGGTGGTCTGGCGCTCCTCGGGAGTCAACTCGGTGCCCAGCACCAGGTTGTCGCTGATGGAGCAGATGGCCAGGGCCCGCTTGCCCAGGAAGGCGGCGGTGCAGTACAGGGCGGCGGCCTCCATCTCCACGGCCATGACGCCCATCTTCTTCATGCGGTCGTTGCGGCCGGCGGCGTCATAGAAGGTGTCGGAGGAGTACAGATTGCCCACGGGCATCTTCACACCCAGCTCCCGGGCAGACTCCACGGCGGCCATCAGCAGGTCGAAGTCGGCAATGGGGGCATAGTGGACCCCCAGCTCATACTGGTCGGCGAAGCTGGAGTTGGTGCAGGCGCCCTGACCGGCCACCACGCTGCCCAGCTCCAGGTCCGCCCGCAGAGCACCGGCGGAGCCGACGCGGATGATATTCTCCACGCCGTACTGGGTGTACAGCTCATGGGAGTAGATGCCGATGGAGGGCATTCCCATGCCGGAGGCCATCACGGACACGGGCACGCCCTTATAGGCGCCGGTGTAGCCCTGGACGCCCCGGACGTTGTTCACCAGCACGGGGTTTTCCAGGAAGGTTTCGGCGATGAACTGGGAGCGCAGGGGGTCGCCGGGCATCAGAACGGTTTTGGCGAAGGCGCCGGGTGCGGCGCTGTTGTGGGGGGTAGACATAGCTGAGTTCCTCCTTGTATTGTGTTTAATTGTGTTTATTCCTGTTCCAGGGCCTTCACGGCCTTGACGATGCGGCTGGTGCCCAGACGGTCGGCCCCCAGGGCGATGAAGTCCCGGGCGTCGTCCAGGTTGGCGATGCCGCCGGCGGCCTTGATCTTCACATGGGGCGCCACGTGGGCCTTGAACAGGGCCACGTCCTCACGGGTGGCGCCGCCCCCGCCGAAGCCGGTGGAGGTCTTGATATAGTCCGCGCCGGAGGCAGTGACGATCTCGCACAGCTTGATCTTCTCCTCGTCGGTGAGGAAGCAGCACTCGATGATGACCTTCAGCAGCTTGCCGTGGCAGGCCTCCTTTATGGCCTTGATTTCCGAGAGCAAGTCCTCCCACTTCCGGTCCTTCACCCAGCCGAGGTTGATGACCATATCCACTTCCTCCGCGCCGTTATTCACGGCGTCGGTGGCCATGAAGCACTTGGCCGCAGTGGTGTCGTAGCCGTTGGGGAAGCCGATGACGGTGCAGATAGGCAGCTTGCCCGCCACATACTCCGCCGCCTGCTTCACATAGCTGGCGGGGATGCACACGCTGGCGCAGCCGTACTTCATGCCGTCGTCGCAGATGGCCTTGATCTCGTCCCAGGTGGCCGTCTGGGCCAGAAGCGTGTGATCGCACTTGCTCAAAATGTCTTTCAGTTCCATTTTAAGTCACTCCTTATCATAAAAGTTAAGCTTATTTCCTCGATATGTTTATCATACCAGTTTTTTTGATCGCTGTCTACTGTCCATCTCCCCCCTCTTTTGCCCAACGCTCCGGTGTCTTGCAATCCACCTCATTCGGTGCTACAATGAATGCCACCAAATTCAAAAGGAGCCTTTCCCATGAAAAAACGACTGCTTTCCGCGCTGTGCGCGGTGATGCTTCTCATCTGCACCGTCCCCATGGCCAGCGCCCAGACCGGGGATGCTGCCCGCCGGGCCGATGCCCTGACGGTGCTGCATCTGCTCTCCGAAGATCCCAGTCGGGATCTGACGAAGCCCGCCACCCGGGCTCAGGCCGCCGTGCTGCTGGTTCGTCTGGCCGGCGGCGAGAAAAAGCCGGACACTGACGGCTGGTTTGCCGGTTTCCGGGATGTGCCGGACTGGGCCCGCACCGCTGCGAACTACGCCAACCGCCGGGGCTGGATCTCCGGCGTCAGCAACGTACAGTTTGATCCCAACGGTCACCTGAACGCCGACGCCTGGTGTGCTATGCTGCTGCGGATGCTGGGCTACAGCGACAAGACCGGGGACTTTGAGATCTCCGACGCCGCAGCCTTCGCCTGGCGGATCGGACTCACCGGCCGCCAGCTAATTGGCATCCTCTCCATGGGCGATCTGGCGGAAGCCATTTATGACGCGCTGGATTTCTGTTATAAGGGAACGGAAACAACGGTGCTCTCCCGCCTGATGGACCTCGGTGTCTGCACTGCCTCCGCCGCCAACGCTCTGGGCCTGCTGAACAAGGACTATACCGCCCGCCAGCTGGCGGACCGCTACCTCTCCGCCGCCTTCCAGCTCAGCCTGTATGAGACAGAGGAGCAGGTCCACGATGAGGTCTCCTCCGCCGACGCCAGCGGCTTCTTCATCAGCGCCGACGGTCTGGCCGTCACCAACTATCACTCCATCGAAGATTCCATCAAGGCCACCGCCACCCTCCTCAACGGAGAAACCTACGAGGTAGAGCGGGTCCTCTACTACGATACCGGTATCGACATCGCCGTAATCAAGGTCTCCCGGACCAATCAGTCCCGCCGCACCACCTCCGCTTTCAACTATCTGGATCTGGTGGGCACGGCGGACATCCGCCCCGGCGATCCGGTGTACGCCATCGGCAACCCTCTGGGTCTGGGGCTGGCCATCAGCTCCGGCATCATCGGCTCCACCGCTCATGAGCTGGACCGTTATGCCCTGCCCTGCATTGTCAACTCCGCCGACATTTCCCGGGGCAGCAGCGGCGGCGCGCTGATGAACGCCCACGGTCAGGTCATCGGCGTCACCTCCGGCGCTTATACCTATGGCAACAATATGTATCTGGCTGTCCCTGTGGACCCGGTGATGGCCGCCGACCTGACGGTTTCCGGCTGGACCTTGAAGGAGGTCAAGGCCATCGAAGCCGCCAAGGACAAGGACTGAGCTTTCCCGCTTGTAAAGGAGTGATCCCATGAAACGCATCCTGGCCCTGTTGACGGCCGTTTTCCTGCTGCTGTGTCTGGCAGCCTGCGGCCAACCAGCAGATCACGCCCCGGAGCAGCCGCCCCAGCAGGCAGAGCCATCCGAGCCTCCCGCCCAGACCGAACCCCCCGCCTTAGAAGGCGAGGCCCTCTCCGTCCTTCCCGCAGAGGATGCCGGTCTGACAGAGGGCAGCTATGACGCTTACCGGGAGACGGACCCCATGGCCGAGATCGTTCTCCTGCCCACCCGTTCCGTCACGGACTTCCACTATTTCATCGTAGGTTTCCGGGAGGGCGGCGACCAGCTCACGCTCACCCGCGATGATGACCTCTACACGGCGGATGCCCTTTCCCCGGACCGTCCCCTCCTGCTGGCCATTCCCTTTGTGGAAACGCTCCCTAACCGGGGCGTCTCCTATGTGGACGCGGACGGTGCCCTCCGCCAGTACGCCATTGTGGAAAGCGGAAAGGACGGCACCATCTTCCTGATGGAAGAAGCCTTTGACTCCGCAGCCTAAACAGACAAGAACCGTATAAAAGGTCCCCGGAGCGCTGCTCCGGGGACCTTTTTATAGATGATCTTTTCGTTCCTTTTTCGGCTCCGGGCAGAGGAAATACCGGGTCATAATGATACCCAAAATGACAAGGATCACCTGGAAAACATCCACAGGCCAAATAGCTCCGTTGCCGCCTCCCCCGCCGCCGGAGCCGCCCTCCGAATTCCGGTACAGCTTTATCAGCTCCCCTGTATCCAACTGGCTGCCTTCCGCATCATAGTAAGCCACGGACATGCTACCGAAAAAGCCAGCCTTGACCTGCTCCTCCGTCACCGGGATCACCTGAAGGATACTCTTGGCCGCCGTTCCCTCATACACCGGCGCCAGTGTGCTGATGTCCGGCAGGATCTCCTCCTCGCCGTCATAAGCAGGCGGACGGTACCCGGGAAATACCCGGAAGCTGGCAGCCTCCTTCGGCCAGTTTGCGGTGTAGATCTCCAGGTACCGCTGTCTGCCTATCTGGATCAGGCTCGTATTCACAATGGGACAGGTGTCATATTCTCTGCTCCGAAAGCGGTATCCGCCAAACAAGCCCCGCTGGAATTGATAAATACCCTGCCGTTCAAACGTTCCATTCTGTTCCAGCCGGTACAGAACAAACATCCGATCCTTTACCGTCGCAGTTTCCAGAACATCCACCTCTCCGTGATACGGAAATCCAGAAATGGATACCAGATCCTCCCGGATGATCTCCTTCATCTCCGCCGTGTCGGTCAGGTCATAGCAGTATTCCAGCCGATACAGCCCTACCAGGCACAGCAGCGTTGCCGCCACGGACAATATGGCCCCCAGCCGCTGCTGCCAGCGGAGCCGCTTCAAAAAATTCAGCTTCGGCGGCGGCGCTTTTTCCGCTTTCAGGTCCGCCGCCATGGCGTCTCGGGCTGCCCGGCAGTCCGGACAGGATTCCAGATGCTCGCAAATATCAGCTTCCGTCTCCGGCCCCGTCAGGTGCTCCAGATAGGACGGCAGCAGGTCTCTCACAATATGGCACGGCAGCATTACACACCGCCTCCTTCCAACAATTTCTGCTTTGCCCGGTAAAAGGTCACTCTCGCCCAGGTCTCGCTCTCCCCTAAGATCGCCCCGATCTCCGAAAAGGGCAGCTCCCCGGAAAGCCGGAGATACACCACCTCCCGGGTCTTTTCCGGCAGGGCGTGGATACGGCGGAACAGCTCCTGCCGGCTCAGATTCCCCATTGCCGCATCCTCGGCGCTGCCCTCCCCCGGCAGGTCCGTCATTTCCTCGATGGGAACGTGATTCTCCCTGGCCCGGCGGGAAAGCTCCTTTTTCATCAGGTTTCCGGCGATCCCGCAGAGATAGGTGGACAGCGCCGCCTCTCCCCGGTAATTCCCCGGATGCCGGATGGCCTCGTAGAAGGTCTGCTGGGTCACCTCCTCCGCCAGATCCGCATTCCGGGTGAGGGAGAACACATAGCGGTACACAAGCTCCGCGTTTTCCCGGTACGCCCGGTCAAAATCCGTCATGCTCTCCCCCCCTTTCTGTTGATTTGTGCCGGAACCAGACCGGTTCGTTACAGTCATTCTAAAAAATATTTTCTCAAAAAGCAACTCCCGCTCGTCTCCTTGCGTACACCGCCGACATCCGCTTCACCGCTTCCTCAACAAAAACACCCCCGGTGCGCGGATGCACACCGGGGGTGTTTCGTATACTTTTGAATCGGATAAGACGCTTAGACCTCGCCGAAGTCAGCGCACTTTGCGATCACGCTGGCGCAACGGGGGCACAGGCCGTTCTCGTCCGCTGCGGTGCTGTGCTTCCAGCAGCGGGGGCACTTGGTGCCGGCAGCCTCGCTGACGGAAACCGCCAGCTCGCCGCCCACAGTGACCTCCACCTGGGAGACGATGAGCAGGTCGGCTCCGGCCATCAGGGCCTGAGGGGCGGCGCTTTCCCCGCCGCAGTAGTCCCGGATGGCTCCCATCACCAGATCGTCGGTGATGGCCACGCCGGAAAAACCCATCTGGGAGATGGTGGACGTGCGCCTGCACAAAGCCCTGCCTGCCCTGAGCCGCAAGGAACTCTCCGCACATGCGGCCCTGGCCGGTATGGAGCTCATGCGCCGGGGCAGCCGTCTTTCCGTTCAGCCGGTGAGTGCGGAAGCCTTTGAATATATTATGCATTTGGCGAATGAGAAAAAATAGACAATCTCAAAGCCTGCATGGGGCGCAGAAAAAGTGTTGCCGGGAGATTCTGGACAGGATATAAAAAAAATTTTTGTTTTGATTTCTTACCGGTAAGATAAGTGTGCACGAAAGAGACTGTAGTAATGTGCAAAATGAAGAGCATATTGCATATCCATTCTTTCTCTTTTGTGTGGCTGTTCTTTGAAAAAAGGTGATTGTATCATCTGTGTTGCCGTATTTTTTGTACATTTTTCATCAATAAAAGAAGAGAAGGAGTCTTTGATATATTTTATAAAATATTTTTAAAAATATAAGAAAAAGAGGATCCTCTTTTTTCTTTGCAACAGCAGGTTGGGGAGCAGTTTTACCTTTTCAAAAAAAGAAATTCTTGCTAAAAAAATTCATTCGGCCCGGATCAACCTATTCTTCGGAGCAGGTCTTGCTGCGTGCTCTTTTTTCGTGTTCCGGGTAGATTGGGTGCAGGCCCGGTCGGGAGCCCGGGTTGATGAGCATATTTCATGAGTAACAGGAGGCCCTTATGGCAAGCCAGGCGCTTATCAAAGAATTTGAAGATCTCCTCGGCAAGGAAAACGTGTTCAGCTCCGAAGCTGACCGCCAGAGTTATTCCTATGATTCCGCGGTGCTGCCCCCCGTGGTGCCCGCTTTCGCGCTGCGTCCCACCACCACCGAGCAGCTCGGCATCTGTGTGAAGAAACTCTATGACTACGGTATTCCTATGACCGTGCGCGGTGCCGGTACCAACCTGTCCGGCGGCACCATCCCGGACAGCAAGGAAAGCGTGGTCATCCTGACCAACGGCCTGAACCGTATCCTCGAGATCAACTCCGACGACCTGTACGCTGTGGTGGAACCCGGCGTCGTCACGGCCACTTTCGCTGCCGAGGTTGCCAAAAAGAACCTGTTCTATCCCCCGGATCCGGGTTCCCAGGCCGTGTCCACCCTGGCCGGTAACATCGCCGAGAACGCCGGCGGTCTACGCGGCTTGAAGTACGGCGTCACCAAGGACTACCTGATGGGCCTGGAGTTCTTTGACGCCACCGGCGAACTGGTCAAGAGCGGTTCCCGCACCGTCAAATGCGTCACCGGTTACAACCTGGCCGGCATGATGCTGCAGTCCGAAGGCACCCTGGGCATCATCTCCCAGGCCGTGCTCAAGCTGGTGCCCCCGCCGCAGGCCTCCAAGGCCCTGATGGCTGTGTTCGATGACATGCAGAAGGCCGCCGAAGCCGTGGCCGGCATCATCGCCGCCCACGTGGTGCCCTGTACGCTGGAATTCCTCGACAACAACACCATCGTGCGCGTGGACGACTACACCAAGGCCGGCCTGCCCCGCGACGCCGCCGCCATCCTGCTCATCGAAGTGGACGGCCATCCCGCCCAGGTGGCTGACGAAGCCGTGGTCGTGGAACGCGTGCTGCAGCAGACCGGTGCCGTGGCCGTGCATGTGGCCAAGGACGCCGCCGAAAAGTTCAAGCTGTGGGAAGCCCGCCGCCAGGCCCTGCCCGTGCTGGCCCGCTGCAAGCCCACCACCGTGCTGGAAGACGCCACCGTGCCGCGCTCCCAGATCCCTGCCATGATGAAGGCCGTCAACGACATCGCCAAGAAGTACAATGTCGAAGTGGGCACCTTCGGTCATGCCGGTGACGGCAACCTTCATATTTACGCTTCCGCAAACGGCGTAGATCAGGACGTATTCTTGGAGAAGTCCCAGAAGGTAATGAAGGAAAGCTATGAAAAGTGCACCGAGCTTAACGGCCAGGTATCCGGCGAGCATGGCATTGGCCACGCAAAGAAGGAATATCTGCATGATTCCGTAGGCGATACGGCCATCGGCCTCATGGCGGGCATCAAGCGCGTGTTCGACCCGAATTACATTCTGAACCCAGGCAAGGTTTGCAACTAAATATCAACCTATATATAGGTATCAAGGGAGTCGCAATAACGCGGCTCCCTTTCTTTATATATAGAGACGGGTTGCATATGCGGCCCGACGGGGAAGCAAAGCAATGCAATGAGCATTCACCTGCCAACAAAGCGGCTCCGCCGCTCGGGCAAAGTTGAAAAGAAAGAAGACTATTCAATTTGATGACCTTGTGGAGGTAAAAGCAAAGGATGCATGAAAAGAGAGTTGCCGAGCCACAGGCAAGATGCTCGAACCTTCAAAATGTAAGCAATATCCCCGAGTAAACAAAGAATAAGGTTAATTATCAAAGGATTGAACAGGGAGAATCCGAAGCCAAAAGAATGTTTAGGAGAGGCGTTTGAATTCATTGAGGAAGTTCAATTGCCAACAATGTGAAGAAATTGAGAACAGCCGAAACGCTCTGACCTGGGGTTATTCAAAAAAGCTGCCGCCCAATCGAAAAAAGTCGGGGAAAACGCTTGCAAAGCGCCCAGGGCGGGGTATTATAGCTAAGCCTTCTGACGAGGGGGCGCCCCCAAAGGGGCGGCACCGAGTCGGCGAGCGGCCCGCGATGCGGGGCGCGGGGCCGGGAAGAGGAGACTTTCTCAAAAAAGTCCTTGACACGGCGGGGCCAAGAGAGTAGATTACTTTCTTGCGCGAACGGCGGAGCCGATTCGCGGCCGGGGCCCACGGGCCCGGGCGGGAACCTTCAGAACCGGATACTGTGAGAGACGGAACATAAGTCAGATTCAAACCTGTCGATCAGCCGCCCGCACCGAAGCGGGAGAGGCGAGTTGACGTACTTTTTTATCTAGAATCAAACATCTTTTTCAACGGAGAGTTTGATCCTGGCTCAGGATGAACGCTGGCGGCGTGCTTAACACATGCAAG
>ENA-OUQW01003882-OUQW01003882.1-human-gut-metagenome-genome-assembly--contig:-NODE-3882-length-10241-cov-3.151679_pt1 | contig 10241 bp, 8 predicted proteins | sample MGYA00248464_ERZ548849 | MGnify/ENA primary metagenome ERZ548849 (study PRJEB26491, sample SAMN04978193) | human gut metagenome | host: Homo sapiens | study: EMG produced TPA metagenomics assembly of...
AGCCTGTTGCCTTTACTGAGATCTTAAATCCATGTCCATTTTCTGCATCCTTAAATGGAGCCGCAGTCGTATCAATTGTTCCATCTTCTTTGATGATCTTCACTGCACGTTTTCCTGTTGCCGCATACTCTGTTCCGTCAACTGTTACAGATTCGATCTTCTTTACATAAGAAGTTACATCCTCTGCTGCATATCCTTCTGCCGCTACAAGTGCTGCACTTTCACTGTTAAATACAACCGGTACAGCTTCTGTTGTCAATTCAAAATCTGTCGTAAGATCCGCATATTTTCCGGATTTATCAGATACTTTCAGAGTATATTTGCCTATCTCAGCGCCTTTTGTCTTATAGGTAAGTACCCCGTCTTTTACCTGAACATCCTCAAGACCTTCAACTGTATATTCTGCCTGATAATCACCAGGAAGTCCTTCTACAGTTACATTTACTTTTCCACTTTCAACATCTGCATTCTCTGCTGCGATAGTTCCATTGAATTTAACCGGCACATACTGATCTGCGTCAATCTCATAGATTCCATTATCTGTGTAATATGTGATTTTATTGATTGTCTGACCCATCATCTTTTCATAATCTTTTGAGTCCAGTGTGTTTCCATGAGATGTTGTCACAAATCCTGTACTCCATGCCAGTTCTTTCTTTTTCCAGATATTTTCAAGATGACGAAGTCCGTAGTTGTCTCCTTCTTTTGTGCTGATCACAACTCCATATACTGTATTAACTGTTTTTGGGAGTCCATTTACATCTAATTCATAATCTCCATACTTTGTATCTGTTGTGAAATCAATTGATGCATCACTCAACTTCTGTGCAGTTGCACCTTTCACTTCACTAAAGCTGAGGGAACCATCTGCATTTACTGTTGCTTCCTTATAATAGGAAGGAGTCTCGCTTAAAATATAGTAAGAATAGCTTGCGCTCTCGAATAACGCATCTTTTCCATTATATTCTGTTGTTGTCTCTTTTCCTTTCATATTCACTGTAATAGAAAGCTTGCTGTCATCTGTGATCTGTGTATAGTTTTTCAGTACAGATGCATCACTAATCTTAACCGGATATGTAATACCTGTAATATCTGTTCCATCACTGTTTACATGATAAGATCCAGCTACAAGTGTTGATCTTGTTTTCGCTTTTGTAGCGGAGGATACACTGTCTGCTCCTGCTACCTGATCAGCTGCATAAAATTCAGAATATGGAATATTCATCAACACATACGTTTCTTTCGCAACTTCTGCCTTTTTCAATGCCTTCACTGCTGCATTCAACTCATCTGCCGCTGTGTCCACTGCACTCTGGGATTCCTTTGCTTTCAGAGCTGCCTTCGCTACAGTTAATTTTGTCTGCATTGCACTCCAGCTGTCTGCTGTATAATCAGATTCTGTCAGTTTCTCAGCCGCTGCGATTGCTGACTCCAGCTTTGCTGTGTCAATGGTAACTGTCTCCCCTGCTACCGGAGCTGACTGGATTGCTTCAAGTGCAGCTTTTTTAATTGCATCAGAAGTACGTGTTGCACCGGAAACTGTATCCCAGCTGTTAATTGTATCTTCTGTAGCGGCCTGGCCTTCAAGCTTTGTTTTAAATCCTTTTGTTTTGGAATATGCTTTATTAAAGTAGGATGCATTTCCTTCGTCATATCCTTCTTTCGGTGTAACTGTGATCTCAGAGAATTTTCCATCCTCTACTTTCAGACTTACTTCTACATCATATTCTTCCCACTCATCGTCACTGTCATCTTCTGTTCTGGTTACATGAGCCGTCTTTGTATAAGTTCCATCCTTTGCAGTCTGACTTCCTGTTGCCGCAAAGATGGTTGACGGGCAAAGTCCTACTACCATAGACATTGCCACTGCCATGGACATTGCCTTTACTTTCATTTCTTTGTTTTTCATAGAAACCTCCTTTTTAACTAAAATAGTTACATACAGATCCTGCCTGTCGCAGTTCTGCTTTCCTGCTTCCGCATGGAATATATTATCAAGTTAGCTTTCGCTAACCTATAATCAAAAAGTATATATCTATACTGTCCTTACAGCTTCTTTCTTCACAACCGGTAAAATCTTTCCTGCGACAATTCCAATCACGAACCCTGTCACTGTTCCTGCCACAAGAAGAACCGGCAGATAATAAATCAGTTTCAGATTCTCCACCACTGCCATCGCAACAAGAATCTGTCCTATATTATGAAAGACGCCGCCAGTGATACTTACTCCTACAATGGAAATTCCATCCATCTTCTTTACAAGTACCATGGCAAGAAGGCTGACAACCGCCCCTGCCAGACTGTAAATAATCGACATTCCATTTCCAAAAAGAAATCCTGTCAGAAGTACACGCAGTACCGATACCGCCAGTACCTCCGGAATTTCCAGAAAATAAAGACCTGTTACAGTGACCAGATTAGCCACTCCAAGCTTCATCCCCGGCACTCCAAAATTAATTGGGATCAGGCTTTCCACATAACTAAAAATCATTGCCAGCGCAACAAGCATTGCCATGTTCGCAAGTTTTTTATTTCTATTCATACATTCTCCTTTACAGTCGAACAATTGATTTATTTAGAAATTGTATCCGGTAGATCTTCCTTTTCATTTTGAGAATCATCAGAATTCTCAACCTCTTCTATTTCCACAACCAGCTTATGAGGCAGGCAGACAATGGTCTGTGTCCGGTTATTGATCTTCCCCTGCTCTTCGCAATATCCATCCGGACAGTCAGCCTCTTCCATATAAGCTTTTCCATCCTCAATCCGGACACGGTTGTAAAAATCCCCTTCCTGCACTTCGATCACCTGATCTTCATCCAAAGAATATCTTCCGTAAACTTCTCCGTCCACCTTGATCACAACTTGTTTTTCCTGATTTTCTTTTTGTCCGCTTTCCTTTGCCTGTACATACTGCATCAGGTTCATCACAAGAAACAGTACACATGCCGCAAAGAGGATTCCGCCTCCTAAAAACAGATCTTTTTTCTTCATCTATTACACTCCTGCCCAGATCATAATTACAAGTAACAGAATTGCCCGAAGAATCGTAAACCAGAATTCATTTCCCTTCAGACCTTTGATTCCTGTATGGATATGCTTCTTTGGACAGGTATCAATACATTTCTGGCATTGGAAACAATCTCCCTCGACTTTGAGTGATCCGTCTTCCGGGAGTCCGATCCCGGATGGACATTTCTTCGTGCATCCGCTGCAGCCTTTGATGCAATTTTCTCTGTCGCGGTGCAATGCAAAGAACGGAAGCACCGGAAGCAATGAGAATACTGCTCCCATCGGACACAGATTCCGACAGAAAAATCTTTCTTCCAGACACATCCCCACAATAATAAGAAGTAGTAATATCACTCCCGGCAAATATCCCTGCAAGTGAAGATTTCCTGCATGCAGCATGGAAAAAACATCCCATGGGCTTGTCCCTTTTGCCTTTCCGTATACTCCCGCAAAACAAAGTACTGCGATTACGGTCAACACCAGATATTTCAAATAGCTTAACTTCTCTGTGATCTTTTCTGAAAGCAGCACCGGCTTTTTCTTTCTCTTCTTAAAGCACCAGATATAAAATGCATGAATTCCATCTCCAAGACTTCCGAATGCACATGCGAATCCACAGAAGAATCTTCCGAAAAGAATCGTATACGCACAAAGAACTATAAGCACCGTTACAAAAGAGGTCAGCCCGATTGCCTCGCCTGCTCCTATCTGTGTGAAAATGTATTTCACGCCGGCAAATGCCGCTGTATACACAGATGGCAGAAACAGAAAATAGAGGATCTGAATCAAGGCACGAAGCCAAGTATGCAATTTTTTAATTTCTTTTGCTTTTAAATTATGTATATTCAACTTCTTCAAACTACTTTACCGCCTGTTCTAATGCCTGTTCTGCTGCATTTTTAATTCCTGTCGAACTGAACGTTGCTCCGCTGATCGTATCAACTTCTGCACTCTGCGCCTCTATGATCTTCGGAATGATATCTTCCGCCATCGCAAGATATGCACTGTCTTCCTTCTCGGCGGAGGTCACTTCTATCGCTTCGATCTTTCCATCTTTTACAGTAACTTCTACAGCAACCGTTCCGCCAAATCCATCCGCTTCTCCGGTATAGGTTCCATCCTTGTATCCTGCTCCATCTCCTGAATCACTCCCTGACTCAGAATCACTGCCGGCACCAGATGACTGTACCTCCAACTGTGCATTCAGTTTTGCGATTTCCTCATCCTTCGCACGGACATCCAACACTTCGTTATATCCGAAAAGGACACCGACGATTGCCAGCAGACTAAACAGTCTTACGATAAACTCTTTCATCCTACTGCGCCTCCGTCTCTTCTGGTCTTAAAGCCATTTCCAGTGCCTTTTTGCATCCGTCAATAATCGCATTCGAAGAACAGGTTGCTCTGGATACCGTATCAATTTCTTCCGGCATTCCTTTGGCAATAATCTGGGAAACGACACCTTTTTTGCTTGAAGTTCCATTTGCCGCCTTCTTGATATAGCTGTCATTTGCTGCATCCCCATCTCCTGACACGTCCGTAATGGATACAATTTTGTCATTTCGTATTGTCACCTTCATAGAAAGCTGATACTCTGTAAAATCTTCATCCTCATCCGGCTTACATGGTACACTCACCTCATAAGTTCCATCGATGTATTTTGTCTTCACTTCTTCCTCTTGATCTGACTTCTTTTTCTCAAGCTGCGCAACTGCAAGGTTCAGGTTCTCCACCGCTTTGTCAACAGCCTGCTGTTCCACTGTTTCATTCGCAGCTATTTCCAACAGCTCTTTTGCATCATTCAGTCGGAGACTCAGAACCGCCCAGCTACTCTGCGTATACTCCTCCATCACAAGTGCTTCTGCTGACTTGACTGCATTTTCCAGTTCCGTTGTATCTGCTTTCTCTTCAATGGATTCTCCATTCGTTACTTTCTCCGCCTGTTTCAAAGCATTCTTTATTGCTCCGAGAAGTCCCTTTGAACTGTAAGTTGCACCAGATACAGTATCTACATCTGTATTCTGATTTTTAAGCACATTTTTCACCACATCTATTGCGCGGTTGAAAAATGCTTCATCATCTGATGTCTCTGTGACTAAAATTGCTTTGATCGTATGCTCCTGGATCACCACAGCTACCGATACATCTCCACTGTATCCTTCCGCTGTTCCATAATAGATTCCTTCTTTGTATGGAACTGTTCCGGTTATTGATGTACTCTGATCCTGACTGGAATAACTGTTCGAGCTATTCGTTTCAGATGGATCCGAAGTCGCTCCATTTCCACTCACTGCCGCCTGACTTAATGCATCTCTTACTGCCTGGATGATTCCAACCGAACTGTACGTTGCTCCAGACACGGTATCTACATTGGTGCTCTGACTGCTGATGATCGCATTGATCAGTGCAGAGGCTTTGGAAATGTATTCGCTTCCATCTTGATTCTCCATAATCTGGATGTCTGTGATCTTTCCGCCACTGATCTCAACCTTTACTTTCAGTGTTCCGCCAAATCCAGTCCCTGTTCCGTAATAAGTTCCGTCCTTATATGCTGCCGGGTCTTCCACTGTTGCGACAGAAGTAGAACTTCCTGCTGCCGCGCCGCCACCAGACTGTGACTGTCCTGTTGTTCCGCTGTCTTTTTCTCCTGTCAGTGCATTCTTCACCGCACTGATGATTCCCCGGGAACTATAGGTTGCCCCTGAAACAGTATCGACTTCCAATGTCTGTCCTTCGATGATCTTATCGATCACCGCCTGTGCACGTTTGAAAAATGCTGCATCATCCGATGAACTCAAAATATCAATTGCTGTGATCTGCCTGTCTTTGATCTGCACAGCAACTGTAATATCTCCTGCATAACCTGTTCCAGTTCCCTTATAAACACCATCCGTCAGATCAAAAGAACCTTTTACCGCCTGCTCCTGCTCTTCTGACTTTGTAGTCTCTTCTTTTACAGAATTCGTTTGCTCCTGCGCTGCATAAACCGGTGGCTGATATCCACTCAGGGAGCCTGCTACACAGGATGCCACAACTGCTACCGAAAGTACCGGTGCAAATGGTTTCAGCTTCTTTCCTGTTTCTTTTAAATCCATTTTTCCTCCAAAATCTACTCTGTCTTACACTTTTCTATCGAATGATCTCAACTGTTCTCTCCGTTGAAAAATCATTTTCCAGCCCTTCTGTTACATATAGCGTCCCATCGTCACTCATAAGGATTGCATCAAACTCATCTTTATGTTCTCTCCAGAAATCTGCCGCTTTCTCTTCTCCCATAATAAAAAGTGAAGTAGAAAGTCCATCTGCCAGTGTTCCGTCCGTACTTACAATTGTTACAGATACAAGTCCGCTTTCTGCCGGGTATCCGGTCTTTGGGTCAATGATGTGATGATACGTCACACCATCCTGTTCAAAATACCGTTCGTATCCCCCTGAAGTGATAACAGCCTTGTCCTGAACACTCAGAATTCCCAGATAATCTTCTGTGTCATCGGGACTCTGCACTGCAATCTTCCATTTCGTTCCATCCGTCTTTGTTCCGAGTGCCTGCACATTTCCGCCAAGATTCACTAATCCACTTGTGATTCCATTGTCTTTGTAAATGTCCATAATTCTGGATGAGGTATATCCTTTTGCAATTCCTCCGAGATCGATTTTCATTCCTTCTACACCGAAAGATATCTTTCTCGTTTCTTTGTCATAAGAAATGTTTCCCGCATCAGTGAGTGGAAGAAGTTGATCCAATGTCTCCTGTGACGGAACCTGGAAGTTCTGTGTTGGGAATCCCCATGCTTCCATCACCGGATAAATCGCAATATCAAACGCGCCATCTGTTTCCTGGTAGAGTTCCAATGCGCGTTCCGTCAGATAACCTGCATCTTCGGAAAGCTCTGCACTTTCATCTGCATTGAGTTTTGCGATTTCGCTGTCTGCATCTCCTGTCGATAAAAGTGCGTCCAGACGCTCAATCTCTGCCTGTGCCGCATCAACGGCTACTTCTGCATTTTCTCCATATGCAGTCACTGTCATATAGGTATCCATTGCAAAAACATCTCTGGATGCTTCTTGAATATCATCCGACTGGTTCTGTGCACTTTCTGACGATATTTCGGATTTATCTGCTGTCTTCTGTCCGCAGCCGACCAACAGGGCCGATGCACAAAGACAGACTGCAAGTAAACATTTTATATTTTTTAATTTCATGTAATCGCTCCTGGTTATGCTTTTCTAACTCGTGTTAGTCCAACTAACTCCGTAAGTATACAGGATGTCTATTATCCAGTCAATTGGATTTTTATTATTTGAGAACTTTTCTCATTTATCTGTTTTAAACTTATATATTTTTCTCATGAACAAAGAATGTGCCTCGGCACATTCTTGCGCCTGCGGCGTTGCTAAGCGCCAGTGGCGCTTGTTTAGCAAGGACCGAAGTGGAAACGTAGACCGCTTGCGACACCTACCTTGTACGCCGCAGTGCGCATCCTGAGCGGAGCGTTTTTTATATGTTAGGAAAGAACTTTCCTAACATATAAAAAAGAACTACCGGGACAAACCTCTATAAAAGTTAATCCCGGCAGTTCTTTTTCTTGCCTTTTTTATTTTATATTGTTTCACTCAAGATTGCTGTTCACAGTAACTACTCAAGTTCTGTTCTTTTATTTTCATCCAGCAGATTCTTCATACTTCCAAGGCTTATCATCAATGTAGACGCATTGTGCAAAAGTGCAGATACTGTCGGCTGGACAATTCCTGTCACGCCAAGCAGAATCAGTCCTGAATTGATTCCGACGATATTTCTGTAATTCTTATGTATCCGCTTCATCATGGCATTTGCCAGAAGTTTCAGCGTCACAACTTCGCGCAGATCATCTGCCGCAATCGTGATATCTGCAATCTCTCTTGCAATCTCTGCGCCGTCACTGATCGCAATCCCCGCATCCGCTGCTGAAAGAGCAGGTGAATCGTTGATTCCATCACCGATCATAATTACTTTTCTTCCTTCTGCTTTTTCTTTCTCAACGAAATTCGCTTTATCTTCCGGAAGAACCTCAGCATAATATTCATCAACGCCAACGCGTTTCGCAATTGCCGCCGCTGTACGTTCACTGTCACCTGTCATCATAACAACTTTACGGATACCGGCTTTCTTCAGATCACGAACCATTTCTGTTGCCTCTTCACGAAGTGGGTCTTCAATGCAGATAACTGCAACAAGTTGTTTCTCGATTGCCAGATACAGATGAGAGTATTCTGGTTTTAGTGAATCGTATCTATCCTGATATTCGGATGGAATCGTACATCCTTCATCTTCGAAAATGAAATGACTGCTTCCGATCAGAACCTTTTTATCATCAATAGAGGAAGAGATTCCATGTGCCACAACATATTCTACCTTTGAGTGCATTTCTTCATGAGACAAATGCCTTTCTTTCGCTGCATCTACAACGGCCTTTGCCATAGAATGAGGAAAATGTTCCTCCAAACATGCAGCCGTGCGAAGCAGCTCATCCTCAGAATCACCATTAAAAGAAACGACCTTCACAACAGTCGGCTCTGCTTTTGTCAGCGTACCAGTTTTATCAAATACAATTGTATCTGCATCTGCTATACTCTCTAAAAACTTTCCGCCCTTTACATTGACGTTACGGTTTCTTGCCTCTTTAATTGCGGACAACACTGCAATTGGCATTGAAAGCTTTAGCGCACAGCAAAAATCTACCATCAACACAGAAGTAGCTTTTGTCAGATTTCTAGTAAAGAGATAAGTCAGTCCTGTTGTCAGGAAGGTATATGGAACAAGCTTATCTGCAAGGCGCTCTGCCTTTCCTTCCATAGATGATTTTAATTTTTCTGACTCCTCAATCATGACAACTATCTGCTCATAACGGCTCGCACCGCCAAGCTTTTTGACGTTAACTGTCAGCTCACCCTCCTCAAGAACTGTTCCTGCATACACAGTTGTTCCTGCATATTTTCTAACTGCTGCAGACTCGCCTGTCATAGATGCCTGATTCACCATGCCTTCTCCGCTCTCAACTGTTCCATCAAACGGAATGACATTGCCCATATGAATTACAATCTTATCATTTTCTTTGATCGTAGACGCATCAACAAGAACCTCCTGCTCACCGGCAATCATCCATACCTTAGATACATTTAAAGACATGCTTCTTGCAAGATCGCCAACAGACTTTTTATGAGTCCACTCCTCTAAGATCTCTCCAATTCCAAGAAGGAACATGACAGAGCTTGCCGTAGACACATCACCTCTTGCAATGGAGATGGTAATCGCAGTCGCATCAAGCACTGGGACCTCAAGCTTTCCCTTTGCAAGTGTTTTTACACCCTTCCAGATATAAGGAATCGCTGCTGCAAGTGTAATGCATGTACGTATTGGTGCCGGCATAAACAAATTCTTTGTGCAGCGCCAAACAACCGTTCCAACAAGCTTATCCCAATACTCGTTGTTCAGTGCTCTTCCCGAATGTGCCAGATAGCTTTCTGGTGCCTCAATCTCGTCTACATGGCACTTTCTTAAATAGGAAAGAACTGTTGCTCTGTCAATCTTATAGCAAAGGACCACATCAGCGGTACGTTCATTGACGCGCACTGAAGTGATCCCCTCCTTATTAGACAGAGCATACTCGAGCAGATCAGCTTCCTTTGCCGTCATGTGCTTCATAATGGCACGGACACGGATTCTGCCCTTTATTTCATGCTTTATCTTAAATTTCATTATTCAGCCTTCTCTTCTGTCTCGTTTTTTTCTGCCTCTGCTGTCTCTTCTGCCTCATCCTGACCTTCAGCCTCTGCTGCTTCGTTTGCTGCTGCGAGGTCATCATTAATCTGCTGTGCTCCGGCATAAATATCCTGTGCATTTTCCTGAATATTTGATACCACATCTAATACACAATCCTTTGCACGAAGTACTGCTGCTGTAACCTTTGTATATACATTCTTTGCATCCTTGCTTGAAAGTGCCTTAATACCTGCTGTTCCAAACAGAACACCTGCTGCAAAAATACCACCTTTTTTGTAATCTAAATCACGTAAACTCATAGCTATATCCTCCTATTCGGTATCTATGTAAAAAGCAGGCAAAGTTTCATTCTTTGCCTGCTCTTTATTATAAAGAATATGTGTAATAATTTCTACCGTCTTAACGATAAAGTTTATCATTAAGAGCTTTTTTTCAATTAAGCCAGACCAACTTATGCCGGATTGATACT
>ENA-OUQW01003895-OUQW01003895.1-human-gut-metagenome-genome-assembly--contig:-NODE-3895-length-10216-cov-5.193977_pt1 | contig 10216 bp, 12 predicted proteins | sample MGYA00248464_ERZ548849 | MGnify/ENA primary metagenome ERZ548849 (study PRJEB26491, sample SAMN04978193) | human gut metagenome | host: Homo sapiens | study: EMG produced TPA metagenomics assembly of...
AAGATGCTCCGCAAACAGGGCTGTGTTCCCTCGGCGCTGACGCAGAATGTGAAAGACCTGCTGGCCAGCCGGGAGATCGAGAACATTCTGGACAACACGGATTTTATGATCCTGCTGTCGCAAGCGCAGAGTGACCGCGCCATTCTTGCCAAGCAGATCGGCATTTCAGAGCACCAGCTATCGTATATCACGCAGTCCAACTCCGGCGAGGGCCTGCTGTTCTATGGCAGCGTCACCATCCCGTTTGTTGACCGTTTCCCCCGTGGCGAGATCTACGACCTGCTGACCACCAAGCCGGAGGACGCCGCCAATGGAAAACAGACAGAATAAGCCGCCCGAGGGCGGGGCTGCTTCTGGTCACGGTGGCCAGAAGTTCCATACCGGCAGCGAACAGGCCAAGCTCCACAAGTCCAAGCTCCGCATGGAGAGCCGGGAGGAACGGCTGAACAAGGCCCGTGAAAGGCTGGCAAAGCAGAAACCGCCGAAGAAGCCCGGCCCCATTAAGCAGATCGCCCGGATCGCCGGACATGAAACCCACGCTTTTCTGCACAGAAAAGTGTATCAGGAGGAGCGCGACAATGTAGGCGTGGAGGGCGGGCATTTTGTGGAGCGTTCCGGCGAGGCCGCGCTGCACTATGGGCGGCACAAGGTACGCAGGGCCATCCGGGAGCACCCGGCCAAGGCCGCCGTCCGTGCGGAATCCCGGTACATCAAGGCCACGGCGGACTATCATTCCCGCAAGTTTGCACAGGAGCAGCCGGAGGCGCAGAGCGCCGCCGCCCGGTTATGGCACCGCCACAAGCTGAAACGGGAGTATCAGCGCAAGGCGCGGGAAACCGCCAAGCAGACCGCCAAAGCCGCCGAACAAACCGTATCGGCCACAGAGCGGTTTGTCCGGGAAGCGGCGGCGTTCGTCAAGCGGCATCCCGTGGGGACGCTGCTTGCGCTGGGCTGCCTGCTGGTGGTGCTGACCCTGCAATCGTGTATGTCCTCGATGGTGTCCGTGGGAAACAGCACCCTTGCGGCCATCGCCGCCAGCACCTATAAGGCAGAGGACGCGGATATGCTGGGAGCCGAGGCCGCCTACTGCGCTCTGGAGGACGAGCTGCAACGCTACCTCGACACCTACACCCGCACCCACGATTATGACGAATATCATTTTGACCTTGACACCATTGAACACGATCCCTATGTGCTGCTGTCCATCGTCTGTGCGCTCCATGAGGGCGAGTGGACGCTGGACGAGGTGCGGGGAACGCTCCAAATGCTCTTTGACCGCCAGTACATTTTGACCGAGGATGTGGTGGTGGAACGGCGGTATTACTTGGAAACAGACACTTGGACGGACGAGGACGGCAACACCCACAGCGACACCTACCGGGTGTATTACGATTATTACATCTGCACCGTGACGCTGGAAAACTTCAATCTCTCCCATCTGCCCGTCTACATTATGGACGAGGACACCCTGTCCCGGTATGCCTTATACATGGCGACGCTGGGCAACCGTCCCGACCTGTTCCCGTCCTCGCCCTATGTGGGCAAGTACACCAGCAAGCCCCCGGCGCATGAGATCCCGGAGAACTACCTTGCCGATGAAACCTTTGCAGCCATTCTAAAAGAAGCGGAAAAGTATGTGGGATACCCCTATGGTGCAACTTGTTCCCAACTGAAAAGGTTGGGCACTTGTCCAATGATTGGAGGTGAAAAGAAAGACGGGTGAACTGGTAATTCGATTGGTGGAATGATGGGGTAACGCCCTGAAACGCCAGCCTAATACTCCGACTGGCTTAAAGCGGAAACGCTATGGGTCAGAAGCTCGGTGAAGTCGGCTGAGAGTGACCGTAAGAATTGCTGGATAACAACCAGCCACACGAAAGCCGCCCAGAGGTGGGCGGTGTCACCTATAGGCCGGGGCTCTATAAAATACCTATGGTTAGAATGTGCGGAAGCACTGACGAAAACCGCGAATGTACAGGTCTAAAGGTAGGCCATATAGAAATGTATGGTGGCGTTAATTCGCCGTCAGTGTGGTTTAGTAAAAATCGTATGTATGAACGACCATGATGTGTTAAAGACGCATCCAAGCTGACAGGACTAAAGCGGAGACCTAAGGGTATATGCACAGATAGAATTATCGGAACAAGGAAAGGTATCGGGCTTTACCATAGTGGTAAAGCAGGCAGACGAAGAAAATAAGCTGCCGAACCGGTGCTGAAAAGCAGAGGTCGGACTTACGATGAATCCCGCGAAAAAGAAGGATTCGGAGGGATGGCCTCAAGTCATTAGTCATATATGAAACAATCATTCAATCGCAGTAAGGATTCGAGTAGGACAAAAAAGTCACTCAATTCAAAAGAAGGGAGTGATGCCTTATGCCAAAAGAGAAAGCCGAAAAATCATTATGTATGAGCGGACTGCGCCATGCTGAGTATTACGAAATGCAGGAAGTGTTTGACGGTCTGTATGCGAAAAGCAGCAAAAATGAGACTTTCACAAATTTGATGAACATCATCTTAAAACGTGAAAATATCCTGCTGGCATATAGAAATATCAAGTCAAATGACGGAAGCAAAACTCCGGGAACAGATGGCGTGACATTCGATGACATCGGAAAGCTGATGCCGGATGAGGTTATTGATACAGTCCGTTTCATTACAATCGGCAGTACACATGGGTATCGTCCGAAACCTGTCCGAAGAAAAGAAATACCAAAACCTTACGACCCAACAAAAACCAGGCCGCTGGGAATCCCCTGCGTCTGGGACCGGCTGGTACAACAATGTATCAAGCAGGTCATGGAGCCGATTTGTGAAGCGAAATTCAGCGAAAACAGTTATGGATTCCGTCCAAACAGGTCTGCTGAAAACGCCATCGCAAGAGCGGAGTTCTTAATACAGAATACAAGACTGCACTATGTCGTTGAGTTTGATGTCAAAGGATTCTTTGACAATGTAGACCACAGCAAGCTGATAAAGCAGATATGGTCGCTCGGAATCAGGGACAAAAATCTCCTGTTCGTGCTGAAACGGATTCTTAAAGCACCAATACGGTTAGAAAATGGGGCAATGGAATACCCGACCAAAGGGACACCCCAAGGCGGTATTATCTCCCCGCTTCTGGCGAATATCGTGCTGAATGAATTAGACCAATGGGTTGACAGCCAATGGCAGGATAATCCGGTCACGGCAAAATACAAGACCTCCATAAACGCAAATGGCAGTATCAATAAATCCAATGCCTACAAGTTTATGCGAAGGACAAATCTAAAGGAGATGTATATTGTCCGTTACGCTGATGATTTCAGAATATTTTGCAGGACGAAAGATGAAGCGGAACGGACGATGAAGGCAGTCACACAATGGTTAATGGAACGTCTGCATTTAGAGGTTTCGCCAACAAAAACAAAGATAGTGAATGTAAAACATCGCTATTCAGAGTTCTTAGGGTTCAAGATGAAGGTGTTTCGCAGAGCAGATAAATATGTCATCAAATCTCATGTAGGTGACAAACAGCTTGAACATGCGCGTCAAAAACTGATCACACAGGCGAAAAATATAATCCACCCAAGAAAGGAAAAACATGAGCGTGGTGAGATTTCGCTGTATAACTCAATCGTCGTGGGGCTGCAAGACTATTACAGAATAGCAACTTGTATCAGTGAAGATTGCAGTTCCCTGGGACGTTCTGTCATGACAGTGCTGACCAATGGATTAAAGGAACGCCAGGGAAGCAGACTTGTGAGAAACGGCCGAAAATTAACAGTCTTTGAATCGCAGAAATATGGAAAGTCTAAATCGCTACGCTATGTGAAAGGGACGGACGAACCAGTATATCCTATCAGCTATATCCGGCATAGCATCCCTCTAAGCCGAAAAAGGGCTATCAACTGCTACACCCCAGCGGGGCGGAAGGGATTGCACGATAATCTGAAAATCAACGTGAATCTGATGCTGGCACTTATGCGACAGCCTATAGGAAACAGGAGCGTTGAATTAGCTGATAACCGGATTTCCCTATTCTCGGCACAATACGGAAAATGTGCTGTTACGGGAATGCCATTTCTGACAACAGATGAAATACACTGCCACCACATCAAGCCGAAAAAATACGGTGGGAATGACAGCTACGAAAATCTGGTGCTGATAAATAAACTGGTACACCGGCTCGTCCATGCAGAAACGGTTGAAACGATTACTTATTACCTTGAAGTCTGCAATCTCAATAAGAAGCAAATGGAAAAGCTGAACGCTCTGCGCCTGAAAGCAGGTTTAGGAGAAATTTGGGGAACACAACCCCTAAAAACGAACAAGGTAGATTGTAATAGATTGTGAGTATGACTAACGATGGAACGCCGTGTGCGGTGAAAGTCGCATGCACGGTGTGAAGTGGGGGAAAATCCGGAGATAACATCAAAGGATTACCTATCACTATTTTGGGGCGGCAGCAACCCATCCACATCCTTTGACTGCTCCGGTTTCGTCAGCTATGTCTACAACCAATGCGGCTGGGACTTCGGGCGGCTGGGGGCGCAGGGGCTATACAACATCTCCACCCGGACGAGTAGCCCCAAGCCCGGCGATCTGGTGTTCTTTACGGGAACATACGATACCCCCGGCATCTCCCATGTAGGCATTTATGTGGGCGATGGCTGGATGCTCCATTGTGGCGACCCCATCAGCTATGCCGACCTCAACACGAGCTACTGGCAGTCCCATCTCTATGCCTACGGCAAACTTTATTGATAGGAGGTTTTTATGGCTATCTCCAAAAGCGCGAAAATTCAGGCCGAGATTGAAAAGGTCATGGCCAAGATCAACGAGCAGCAGGCACGGCTCAAGGAGCTGGAACAGAAAAAGCTGGAGGCCGAAAACAGCGAGATCGTGGAGATCGTGCGCGGCATGAGTGTTTCGCTCACCGACCTGCCCGTGCTGCTCCAGACCATCAAGAGCGGCGGCACTTTGGGACAGAATGTCCCGAAGTCTGCGGATAAGGAGGACAGCGAATGAACAAGTGGATGAAGAAGCTGACGGCGGCGCTCTGCGCCGCTGTTTTGATGTGCGGCATGGCGGTCACGGCCTACGCCGGGGGCGGCGAGGAATGGGACGGCCTTGACCCGGTGGAGCCGCTGCCCGCCGAAACCGTTGACCCCGGCGAGGGCTTCACCGAGGACGGCAACCTTGTGACCCGTGACCTGCTCTACGACAAGGCCACCAATAAGCAGTTCATCACGGTGCAGACCAGCGGCGGCAGCACCTTTTACATCGTCATTGACTATGACAAGCCCACCGACGAGGACGGCGAGCAGTATCAGACCTATTTTTTGAACATGGTGGACGAGGCTGACCTGCTGGCGGCGATGCAGGCTGCGGGCGGTGAACTGCCGGAGTGTTCCTGCGCCGATAAATGTGGCGTGGGCGCTATCAACACGGATTGCACCGTCTGCGCCGTGAATATGGGCGAGTGCCAGGGCAAGGCTCCCGAACCTGTGCCTGTGGTAGAGCCGGAGCCTGACCCCGAGCCGGAGCAGCCCAAGGCCACGGGCAACGGCGGTATGCTTCTGCTGGCGCTGGCCGTGGTGGTCGTTGGCGGCGGTGCCGGCTGGTACTTCAAAATCTACCGTCCCAAGAAGCAGAGGGCCGTTGAGTCCGAGGCGGACTACGGCAACGAGTATGACGGCGCAGAGGATTATGACGAAACCGATCCCGAGGATGACGGGCCGCCGTGGGACGAGGACGGTGAGGAATGAGGTTTACCATCAGCCCCTATGAGGACTTTATGAAAGAAAAGAGCTACTTCAAGGGCGTCCCGCCCAACCTGCCGCCCAAAGGCTCCCGCTGCGACGGCTGCCCCTACTGGCACGGGATCGGCTGCGTGTTCTGCTACCGGGAACAGCTCAAGCCCAAGACAGGGGGCAAACATGAGCCGTGAACTGACCCGGCAGGAAAAAACGGCGATTCGTAAGCTGGTGACAAAATGGTGCGCCAACTACGATAAAGACTATGGCTGCCTGCCGCTGGACTGTCCCTGCTATATGCTGGGCAAGTGCTGGACGGGCGCTTATTGCCGCTATTTCCGCGCGGCGGTGCTGTCCCTTGATCCTGTGCTGGAAAGGTCGCTGACCGTGGAGCGTATCACAGAAACCCGGCCTTGCCCAGTATGCGGCAGGGCTTTCCTCCCGGATGGGCGGCAGCGGTACTGCTCCCCGGTCTGCGCCGGGGCTGCCCTGCGGGAGCAGAAGCGGGCGTATATGCGCCGCAAACGGAGGTAGTGCGTGGAAAAATAGCCCCGGAAAACGCCTGCATTTACAAGGCTTTTCCGGGGCGCTTTTGGGGTGGGCGGTATGTTTTCCCGCCCGCCCCTGTTTTCGCAGAAATGCTTTCCACATCCAAGCGCCGGGGCTTTGGGACATTTTGTCCCGAAGTCCCGGCTGAAAGGAGGAATTATGCCTAAATATTATGAGATCAGCGAGGCGGCGGCAAAGCGGGCAAAGGACATGAACAGCTATTCCGACTATGCCCCCGGCTCGGCCACGGCGGGCTACCGGGCGATGGTGGATGAAGCCTATGCGCTGGCAGAGAAGCAGAAAGCGCAGGTCGATCCCATGTACCATGATAAGATCGATGCCCTTGTTGACCGCTACGCCCGCAGGCTGGCGGAAAACCTCAATGAGCGCAACGCCATTGACGCCCGTGTGCCGTCCATTCTGATCACCGGGGGCGGCAATTTCCCCGTGGCGAAAAAGGCCAAGCAGAACGCCGCCCGGGATCGCAACTACGGCGAGTACGCCGAAATTGAAAAGCTGCTGGACAAGATCCGCTCCACAGGCCGGGGCGGTATCAGCGCCGACGATGACCTCGCCGTGGAAAAGCTCACAAAAAAGCTGGAGGGAATGGAGTCTCAGCAGGCCATGATGAAGGCGGTCAATGCCTACTACCGCAAGCATAAGACGCTGGAGGGCTGCCCCGAGCTGACGGCGGAGCAGGTGGAAAAGGTCAAGGCGGCCATGTCCCAAGACTGGCGCAAAGACCCCGTTCCGTTTCCGTCCTATCTGCTCACCAACAATAACGCCAACATCCGCCGTGTGCGCCAGCGCATCGAGGAGCTGAGCCATAAGGCGGAGTTTGTGGGTTGGACATTTCCCGGCGGCGAGGCCAAGGTCAATGAGGCGGAGAACCGTTTGTAGCTCATTTTTGATGGTAAGCCGGACGCCGATACCCGGCAGGCGCTCAAAAGCGAGGGCTTCAAATGGGCGCCCAGCCAAGGGGCATGGCAGCGGCAGCTCAATCAGAACGCCATCCGTGCCGCCGCAAGGCTGGACTTCCTGCGCCCGGAGGACGGCAAAAGCCCCTATCAGCTCCAGCCCTTTGCGAAACGGGCGGAGAAAGATGTATCACGGTGAGGAGGTTATATGGACAAAAACCAAGGCTATGAGATCATCAAGGCCGTCATGCTGGAAAACGGCAGGGGCTTTGCGCTGGGGCATCATCCTACCGCTCCCTCGCCCTATGTCACATGGGCTTGCTATGATGACAAGGACGGCCAGCGGCAGTATGAATGGGGGCATTACGGCAGCGACCGTGCCGCTCTGGAACAGGACTTTGCGGCGCGGGTGCAGGAATACCAGCGCCTTTACAACGTCGATGTCAAGCAGGTCGAGGCTCCCGGCCTTTACAAGTATTATTCTACCCAGCGCCCTGTGGACATTGGGACATTCCCCAAGCCGCCCCGTAACGCCCCGGATGAGATCGTCAACTACGATCAGCGCGTCCCGGTTGAAAATGGATCATTTCTGGCGTGGGGGCATTTGACCTACACGCGGCCATTGACGAAACGGCAGGCGTCTGACTATGAGCTGCGGCCTGCGCCTGACAATCCCGACAGGCCCCGTTCGATCCGGGAACAGATGAAAACCGCCGCAAAACAGGCCGAGGCTGACCGGGGGCAATCCGCCCCAAAGAAAAATGCCCCTGACCGGGGCGACAGATAGGAGGACATTTATGGATCAGGAACGCAATCCCAACAAGAACGCCGAGCTTTCTATGGAGCAGAACTATAATCAGATCGACGGCATCATCAACAATCTGCCTGTGCCGCCCCCGGAGGATAAGCCGCTGGACAAGGTACGGGAACATCCGCCCAAGCGCCGCAGCCGGGAGCGTGAGGAGCGTTGACAAAGAAGCGCGTCCGCAGCGTCCCCATCTATGTGTGGGTACGGCCTGACGAGCTGGAGGTCATTCGGGAGCGCATGGCCGAGGCGGGCATCCGCAACATGAGCGCCTATATCCGAAAAATGGCGCTGGGCGGCTATGTGCTCCACGTTGACCTTGAACCCGTCAAGGAGCTTGTGTCGCTCCAGCGGCGCTGTGCAAACAATCTCAATCAGGCGGCCATCCATGCCAACAGCTATGGCGGCTTGTACCCGGACGAGCTGAAGCGTCTGCAAAAGGACTATGCCGATCTGTGGGGGCCGCTGTCTGATCTGCTGGCCCAGCTCTCCGCCATTGTAACGATGTGATACAGGGGGGAACGGCCCCGTGCCGTTCCCCGGCTGTCCGCACCTCTGGTCATCGTGACCAGAGGTGCGGAGGGCCGGGACATCCTTGAGCGCCGATTTTTTCAGAGTTATAATAGACATATACAGGAAAAAGGAGGAACCCCCTATGCGGATCATATTCAAAATTCTTGCCGCTCCCTTTGTGTTGGTGCTGACCCTGCTTGTGGCCGTGCTCTCGTTCCTGCTGAGTCTTTCCGCTGGTTTGCTCTCCATCCTCGCGTCGGTGCTGGGGCTGCTGAGTGTCCTGATGCTGTTTGTGGAGAAAGACATTTCCACGGGGATCGCGGGGCTGCTGATGGCGTTTGCCATTTCACCCTTTGGCCTGCCTGCGCTGGCCGGATGGCTGCTTGCCAAGCTGGACGAGCTGAACGGCTCCCTGCGGGGCTTCATCATGGGCTGAGTTCTGGTCACGGTGGCCAGAAGATGCAGAAAACGGCGGCTGATCCCATCCGCCGTTTGTCGTATGGAAAGGAGGGCTGCCTACGGCCACAACCTACCTCAAATCTCACAAGCGGGCCGATAAGCGGACGGCCCTGCAAAGCCTGAAAGACCGCTTTGACTATGGGCTGAACCCGGAGAAGCTGGGGGCCGTTTCTTCCTACCTTTGCGATCCGGCCACGGCACACGCCGAGTTCATGCTGGTCAAAAATCAGTATCAGGGCGAAACTGACCGCAGGGCCGGACACGGGGCGCTGTGCTACCAGATCCGGCAGGCGTTCCCCCACGGCGAGGTGACGGCGGAGGAGGCCAACCGCATCGGCTATGAAACGGCGATGCGCTGGACAAAGGGCAAGTATCAATTCTTTGTCTGTACCCATATAGACAAGGAGCACATTCATAATCACATTTACTACAATTCCACCGCCTATGACCGCTCCCGGAAGTTCCGAAACTTCATCGGCTCCTCGTTCGCCCTGCGGCGGCTGTCTGACCGGGTATGTCTGGAGCACGATCTATCCGTGATTGTAAATCCCAAGCTCCACAGCAAGGGGCGGTATCTGCACTACGGTCAATGGCTGGGCGAAAATCAAAAGCTATCACAGAAAGAACAGATCCGCTTTGCCATTGACACGGCCCTGACGGAGCGCCCCGAGGACTTCGCAGATTTTCTCCGGCGCATGGAAACCGCAGGCATACAGGTCAAGCACGGGCGCGGCGGTGTGATCTCATTCCTTGTGCCAGGACAACAGCGGGCGGCCCGTTTCCGGGCGGCCACGCTGGGGGACGGCTACGGCCCCGAGGACGTGCAGGCCGTCATTGACGGCAAGGCTCCCACACGAACGGCCCCGGTGCGGAGAGCGCCCACGCCCCGCCGTGTCAATCTGCTGATCGACATTCAGGAGCGGATGCGTCAGGGCAAAGGCCCTGCTTATGAACGCTGGGCCAAGGTGTATAACCTTAAACAGATGGCGGCTGCGCTGCAATATCTGAAAGAGCACCAGCTCTTTGAATATGACGATTTGGCCGCAAAGACCGACGCCGCCACAGAGCGTTTTCACACGCTGGCCGGGGACATTCAGCAGACCGAGGCCGAGCTTTCCCGTGTGTCCGATCTGATGGCCGCCGTGGTGCAGTACGCCAAGACCCGCCCCGCGTTCGATGGGTACAAGGCCGCCAAGTACAACCGGAAATACCTTGCCGAGCATGAGGCGGAGCTGG
>ENA-OUQW01003896-OUQW01003896.1-human-gut-metagenome-genome-assembly--contig:-NODE-3896-length-10214-cov-3.045871_pt1 | contig 10214 bp, 8 predicted proteins | sample MGYA00248464_ERZ548849 | MGnify/ENA primary metagenome ERZ548849 (study PRJEB26491, sample SAMN04978193) | human gut metagenome | host: Homo sapiens | study: EMG produced TPA metagenomics assembly of...
CTCCACATTATAAAGTTATTTATAATGTCCATTATTCTGTCTTTTCTCATCATTCCATTAAATAGTGTATTATGAGTTGCCATATTTTCTTTTACGATATCTGTATCTTCAATCTTTTTCCATTCTGAAAATCTACTCCATGGACTTGTTATAGTTCCTGCTCTTGCTTGTGCACCATTACTTACTATTAAAAATTGGTTATAATAAAATAATGTTGGAATGTGTACATTTTGATATCCTTTTAACTGGTTATATCCATCTTCTAATTTTACTTCTTCTCTTGTTGTGCTTTTTAATTCAATAACTACTAGGGGCATTCCATTAATGAACACAATTATATCAGGGCGTTTTTCACTTTCTTCAATAATTGTATATTGATTAATTGCTTTGAATGTATTTATTTCTATATTATTAAAATCAATTACTTTTATTGTTTTGTATCTAGTTGTTCCATCTTCCTGACTTGGAACTTTTATTCCTTCTAATAAATACTGTGTAAATTGTTTATTGTTTAATATTGTATTATTATTGTCCAAATTTTTTATTAAACGGATAACTTCCTTAATGTCTTCATTTGTAATATTTTTATTTAATTTTATTATCGCATTTTCCAAGTCATCATCTAGTATTACATTCGAATAGTTTTCTCTCTCTAATTCATATCCATTTAATGTTTCGTATCCTAAATTTGTTAATAATTCCATTGTTATTTTTTCTAGTGTTGCTTCATCAAACATAATTTGCCCCCTAAATTATATTATTTCATTACTATATTCATAAATTTTTTTCCATTATTATTCATTGTTAAATAACTGTCTTGCCTATTACTCATTACACCATTAATTGTAGAGATTGTTGAAGACTTAAATGTCATACCAATTATTCCTAAAGAATTCAATCTTTCAACTTTATATATATCACTTCTATTAGTTGTATCACTAATTCTCCCTAAATATACTTCTTGCAAAAAACTAAAATCTTGTATAAATAATCTATTAATAATTTCTGAATATTCACAAAAATCATTCCAATTTAATAACTGACCAACATAAGCCTTAAAAACTTTAGATAACATTATGCTTTTTTCTCTATCTATGAAGTTATTTAATAGTAGTATAATTCTCCCTAATTCATCTTCACATTTTTTTGAATCATTTTCAATTCTTTTTTTATATTCTTCTATTTTGTCTTGTCTTATCTCATTTCTATTAAATTCGTTTATAAATACCAATGTTTGTTTCAATAAATTCCTATCATGCACATTCTTTCCAACTTTTAATACTCCTACTATTGTTTTAACTATTGGTATTTCCTTTAGAATTCCATTATCTATTATAGAGTCGATTCCTATTTCTAAATAGTCTTCTATTATATCTTTTGAATCATTAAATAGTGATTTTTCAAAATTTTCTACTAATTCATCCATTTTTTGCTCCTTTTTGTTACACAAATAGTAATTTGTATGATTAAATTTCTATCTTATCTAAGTCTATTTCTCCATTCATAAGTTTTGGTAGTAATGAATCTCTTAACTGTGTTAATGATTGATTTTGTTCACTATTTAAAATCATTTTACTATAAATTGGATTACATTTTTCATAAAATGTCTCTAATTCATCTTCTTTAGGAATTGGAATTTCAATATTTTCAATATCTGATGTGCTAATATTAGGTTGAGCACTACCATATCCTTTTGAATTTAATGTATTTTGCATATCATTTAATAAAAATAAACAATTTAAATATAATTCACTATATTTATCATTTCCTCTTATAACACCAACACGTTGATTTAAGAAATATCTATAATCTTGACCATATAAATATCCTGTTTTTCCTAATTCAGCACCTGTCATTGCTATAATTACATTATCTCTTAATAGTAAAAACTTTTTGTCTACTTTGTCAGCCACTTCATCATATACACATTGAGTATTATCTATATCAACTCCGCTTGCACTTATGTTTTTTATTTTTAGAACTTTGTTGTTTGTAGTCTCATTTAGTAAATCTTTACTTTTAAATGCGTAACCACCTTGAATTTTTCCTATATCATTAACATTTCCATTTCGCACAAATTCATTATTATAATAATGTTCCTTAATATATTGCTCTAAAATCTTGTACAAATTATCATTTGTATGAGTATTTAATTCTATTTTATCATCTATTTTAGATAAAATTTTTCCAATTTTTATTTGGTCTTCTTTAGCCTCTGGTACATTTACTATTATATTTTTCATGACTGTACCAGATACTTCCTTAAATGTTGTTCCACTTCCCATTGCTTCTATTTTATTTTTGTTATATTTTAAAAGATAATATAGAAACATATAATCAGTTTTTGAATTTGGTATAACACTTTTAAAACCTTGATTTGTACATACTTCATTTTTATTATTTATAGCTACATATCCAATTGGTGCTCTAGAAGAAAACAAAACACTATTAATAGGTAACATTTTTACAGAAGTGCTTTTATAACCTGCTTCTGTGATGTTTCTCTCTCCAAAATTAATATAACGACCATTGAAATTGGCTAAATCTTTTGGCGTTAACCATGGAATATCTCCTCCATAATATGATTCATTTTTTGTAAATGGTGTTGAACCACCAACTATCTCACCTAGTTCACTCAATTTACATTTTATAAATTTCATTATCTCACCCTATATACTTTCTATGTGATATTTTCACATTATTTTGATTAACTATTGCATAATGCATTGTAGTTTCAATTTTTACATGTCCCAATAATCTTTGTACTTGTTCTATTGGCATACCTTTGTCAATTGCCATTGTTGCTAGTGTTCTTCTAAATTTATGTGGATGGACTTTATTTATTTCTGTTTCTAATCCTAATTTTCTAACTATTAATTCAATTCCAGCAATTGATAATCTTTGATGAGGCTTATTTTTTGAAACAAATAAGGCTTCATTCTCATCTTTTCGTGTGTTTATGTATTGTTTTAGATGTATTTTTGTTCTTGCATCAAAATATACTTCTCTTTGCTTATTCCCTTTTCCAAATACTTTACAAGATCGATCTTCAAAATTAATATCTGAAATATTCAGTTTTATTAATTCTCCAACTCTTATTCCCGTTGAATATAATAATTCGATTAGTACGAGATCTCTAATGCAATTACTTGTATCTCGTAATTTTTCAAGATTTTCATCTGTTAAAGTTTCTTTTATTATTGTTGGTGTTTTTACTTTATGTATTCTCCTAACAGGACTCTTTATAATATAGTCTTCGTCCTCTAACCAAGCAAAAAAACTGGATAAAACTCTTCTTAAATTATCAATAGTTACTGCATTACATCTTGTATTTTCTTTATAATCTGCCAAATATTTTCTGATTTCCTCTGTTTGAATCTCTTTAATAGGCTTATCTATTGTATTTATTAATTTTTCAATGATTTCTCTGTAGTATTTTAAAGTTCTAGTTGAACAACCTTCTATTTCTTTTGCAGAAAGAAATATATTTATATAATTATCATTGGTTTCTTTTATCTGTTGCTTTTCTTTTTCATCAGTTAAAATATTTATTTCAACTTTTTTTAAATTATTCTCAAGTGTTTCTTTTAATTTTTCTAATTGATATTGAGTTAATACAAGTGCCATATCATTTGTAATGTTAATAATTATGTCTGTTTTAATCATATAATATTCCTCCTTTAAAGAATATTATATCACTTTATGTAAATTAGTTAAACAAATAGTTTGTGTTATTGAAAGTGATTGGCTTATATGTACCGTTTTCATATACATATACAGCCTGAAGTTTTTCGGAAACTGCAAATTTCTTACCGCCTGCGTTGAAAATATAGCAATCGGCATTGTTGATGTTTTCAACATTTGAGGTATAGTTAATTGAGCCGCCTGAAACATCGCTCGAGAAACCGATAGTTTTCCAATTATCATGAATAACTTGTTTCAAAAGCTTTTGAGCCTCATAAACCGGATAATCCGGAGTTGTTGTTGAAACATGCTTGTTTTTATATCTTTCGTATGTAGCAGGCTCGCCTGTTGTTTCTTCCTCATTGCCGCCTGTAAGTGCAGGTGCTTGGTATTTAACAAACATAACAATAAAATAAATAACGAAAATCAACAAAACAATCAAAATAATCATTTTGATTATTTTTCCTGCCTTGCTGCCTGTTGAACCGCCGCCGGCAAATGCCTCTTCAAATGTAGGCGTAGCAATCGGTGTGAACGGTTTGCCCTTCTTGGATGCCTTCTTTTCAAGTTTGGCATTCTTTTTGTCAATTTTCTTAACTAATTTGTTGTATTCTTTAGTCTGCTTATTATATTCTTTAGCAGCCTTTTTGGTAGCCTTAGCTTCCTTTTTTGCAAGTTTGGTCTCTTTACTCAAAGCAGTCCCCTCCTTATAAGTATGCTACAAGTATAACATTAATGAAACAGAATTTCAACATAAATTTTTAATGAAATCACCTAAATTTATGAACAAATTGTAAATATTAGCATAAAATATGGTATAAATTATAAATATATATTCTAAAATATGTGTATTTCACCGACAGACTTGCATTTATCCCACAATTAGATTATCATAAAACAAAAGATAACTTAAGGACGGTGCAACGATGGATGAATTCAAGCTGTTTATCAGCGAAAACTCCGACATAATTAAAATAATCGGCGGAGCTTTGATATTTTTAGTAATGTTTTTATTAAGGAACAAGCTTTCAACAATTATTTTAAAGCTGACCGGTAAGGTGATATTCAACAAAGAGGATAAGGAGCACAAGCGAAAATCACTTGTAGACTCACTGTGCAAGCCGTTTTCGGCATTATTTGTTGTAATAGGTATATTTGTCGGGTTATATATAAATATCCCAAACAAGACTGTTTTAGGCTCGTTTAAAATAGCGGTTATACTCGTTTTCTGTTGGGGAATTGTAAATTATTTGTCAAACAATTTGTTTTTGCTTTTTCATTTCGGAGAAAACGCAGATGACAAAATGAACACAACGGCAATAAAATTCATATCAAACATACTTAAAATAGTTGTTATTTCATTTGCCGTTTTGATGATTGCAAGCGAGCTTGGATATAATGTAAACGGATTTATAACGGGTCTCGGTGTCGGCGGACTTGCAATTTCACTTGCCGCAAAAGATGCGGTATCAAATCTGATAAGCGGATTTGTAATTGTTTTTGAAAAACCGTTTATTGTCGGCGAATTTATACAAACAGCATCAATTCAGGGCTTTGTTGAGGAGGTTACCATGCGTTCAACAAAAATCAGAACGCTTGAGGACTCCGTTGTAACGGTTCCGAATTCAAAGCTTACCGATGACGCAATAATCAATATCAGCCGCACAGAAAAAAGGCTTATCAGCCTCGAATTCGGCGTTGAATATTCAACATCAAACGAAAAAATCGAAAAATGCAAAAACGATGTTAAGCAATATCTTGTTAAAAACAACAATATTTGTGAATCGCCGCTTCGAGTTTATGTATCAAAACTTGATGACAGCGCAATCAATATATCCGTCACATGCTACACCAAAACTCCGGATTTGGACAAATATCTTAACATTTTGAGCAAGGTTAATTTGAAAATAAAATCAATCATCGAAGAAAATGGCGTTGAATTTGCATTTCCGTCGAAGACCGTCTATCTTCAAAACAAGCAATAATTATTTGTTTTCACATTCAAGCACGGCGAATATTTCATCAAGATTATGTATTTCATAATCAAGTCTTACATCTGAATCGTTTTCATTGTGATGCGGATTGTACCAACAACACTTAATACCTATGTTATTGCCGCCGCGCATATCACTTGTGAGCGAATCACCGACTATGAGGATTTCGCTTTTATCGCACTCAACCTCATTTAAAAGCGGTGCAAAAAAATCGGCAGACGGTTTTTCAAAACCGATTTCATCAGAAATAAATATGTCCTTAAAAAGGTTGTCGAGCTTTGAGAGCGACAACCTTTTTCTTTGGACAGCCTTTGCACCGTTAGTTACACAATAAAGGTCGTAGTTTTCCGACAGTTTAAAGCATACATTATATGCGTTGTCTATGTACTCAATTGTATCGGGAATCGAATTCTCATAATATGCATTTACCTCATCTGCCATCGAGGTATCAGCGCCGAGATACTTTAAAAATTCGACAACGATTCTCGGCTCGGGATTTTTCGGTGCGTTGCGCGTGATATTAAGGCTGACCTTTTCACCCATCATCATTTCGGTGAGCGACTGCTCGGTAGCGTCCTTTGTTTCAACCGTGTCAACATACTCACCTTTCCTCAAAATGGTTACCCTGTCGGAAATTTCAAGCACCTCGTGGAGTTTGTGGGTGATGATAATGATTGATTTGTTATCCTCACGCATTTTGCGAAGAACATCAAACAGCTTTTCTGTTTCCTGCGGAGTGAGAACGGCTGTAGGCTCGTCAAGAATGAGGATATCCGCGCCTCTGTAAAGCACTTTGATAATTTCGACCGTTTGCTTTTCCGAAACGGACATTTCATAAACCTTTTTGTTTAAATCAATAACAAAGCCGTATTTATCTGTAATTGCTTTTACGCGTTCCTCTGCCTTTTTGAGGTTGTATTTTTCGCCGTCGTTAACGCCGAGAACGATATTTTGAACGGCGTCAAAAACATCAACAAGTTTGAAATGCTGATGAATCATACCGATTTTCAAATCAAACGCATCCTTGGGAGAGCGAATGACAACCTCCCTGCCGTTTACAAATATTTTGCCTGAATCGGGGAAATAAATGCCTGAAACCATATTCATAAGCGTTGTTTTGCCGGAGCCGTTTTCACCGAGAATAGAAAGAATTTCGCCGTTTCTGACCTGCAAATCAACATCCTTGTTTGCGACCGTCGAACCGAATGTTTTTGTTATCCCCTTTAACTCCAACGCGAGCGAATCAGCCATATAATCACTTTGCCTTTCCGACTACATAATAAAAAACCGCGCATTGCCGTAGCCGAGCAATGCCGAAACGAAGTATTTTAAGCAAGCAACACAAATTCAAAGTCGAATTTTTCTTGTTCACTTAAAATAACTATACCGCGGCCGACCGAAGTCAGCCACGGATTGTTATATTATCTATTCTATTCCTTATAATTTTGTATCAAGAAGAGTGATACCGTCGATTTGAATATCGAAGTAAGGAGCAGAACGGCTTTCAGACTCGTGGAAATATCCGTCCGAAACAGCCTCTGTATCGCCTTTGTAAGCCTCGTCAGTGTCAACATCTGCCATATAGCTTGTGAGATGACCCTGAGCGTCTACCTTTGCGTTGAGGTTTTTCTTAGCCTTCTGGTCAATTGTTACTGTGAATGTTGAAGTGTCAAATACATGAACTTTGCCTGCTTCAAGGTCCTTGGTAACCTCTGCGAGTTTTTCTTTTGTGCCCTTAGCGGCTGCTTTTTCATTGACATCTGTAAGAACAACAGAACCTGTTGAAAGAGTACCTGTCCAGTCATATTCAATGTCCTTGCCTTCTTTTACGCACTCAATTGCGTGCTCGAAGTAAGGAGCCCAGTCGATTCTTGAAGAAACGATGAATGTGTTAGGACAAGCTGAAACTGTTGAGCCGTTGTATGATACATCGGGAACGCCTGCTGCTTCGCAAGCTGTCGGAGCGCCCATTGAGTCAGCGTGCTGGCTGATTAGAACGCAACCGTTCTTGATAAGTTTATTTGCTGCTTCTTTTTCTGCAGTTTCATCATACCAAGAGCCTGTGAATGTAACATCCATAGTTACTGACGGGCAAACGCTCTTTGCACCGAGATAGAAAGAGGTGTAACCTGAAATAACTTCTGCATATGTGAATGCGCCTACATAGCCCATCTTTGCCTTGTCGGCTGTGATTTTCTTTGAAGCAATCATTTCGTTGAGCTTCATACCTGCTGCAACACCTGCAAGGTATCTGCCCTCATAGATTGATGCGAATGCATTGTGGTAGTTTGAAAGCTTTTCTGTGTGAGCCTTTGTACCTGTTGCGTGCAAGAACTGAACATCCTTGAACTTTTTAGCTGCTTGAAGCAAATAGTCTTGGTGACCGAAGCTGTCTGCAAATACGATGTTTGCACCCTCGTCAACAAGCTCTGCTGCTGCATCGTAGCACTCCTGACCCTCAGGAATGTTTGTCTTCTTGAGGATTTTAACTCCCTCTTTTTTGCAAGCCTCTTCAGCTGCTGTGATGAAGTTCTTGTCATAGGTTGAGTTTTCATCATGTAAGAAGATGAAACCTACTGTAAGATCGGACTTCTTTGCGCTGTCTGATGCGCTGTTGTCTTTGGAGTTGTCTTTTGAGCCGTTTGATGAACAGCCTGCAAATACAGCACCAACGAGAACAACTGCAAGAAGTACAGCAAGAATTTTCTTTGCTAATTTCATTAGTCTTTCCTCCGTTAATAAAATTTTATTTATTATATGCGCAAATGCGCTTATAACCTTAATTTCTGAAAATGATTTCGCCTGTTTTGCTGTTCATTTCCTCGATAATTGCAAGTGACTCAACCTTGATGCCCTGCATGCGCAATGCATCGCCGCCGTGCTGATAGCCCTTTTCGATTACTGCACCGCAACCGACAAGCTCGGCTCCGCTTTGGCGAACAAGGTCGATAAGACCGTTGAGCGCATTGCCGACAGCAAGAAAATCGTCAACGATGAGCACTCTGTCTCCCTTACCTAAAAACTTTTTGGAAACTATAACATCGTAAACCTTGCCGTGTGTGAATGACTCGACCTTTGTTGAATAAACATCGCCTGCGATATTTTTTGTTTTGGTTTTTTTAGCAAAAAGAAGAGGGCAACCGAACTCCTGAGCAACCGGCACGCCGATAGCAATTCCCGACGCCTCGATTGTCAAAATCTTGTTGACACCCTCATCTTTGAATAATCTATGAAATTCTTTGCCCACTTCGCCCATAAAGACGCAATCTATCTGGTGGTTAAGGAAACCGTCAACCTTCAGAATGTTTCCCTCGTAAACTTCGCCCTCGTTAAGTATTTTTTGCTTTAACAAATCCATAATTACGCCCACCGTAAATATATAAAAATCGGTCTTTGTATATCTATTACAAAGTACATAATATATAATAAGATAAAAAGGCACAAATTTCAACACAAAATTCCATTTGACACCAAATTTTAATTATTTTCTATTAATATTGACTGATAACTATGCACTTTAATGTGCAATTTGACAACAAGCGCCGACGCCTGTATCCAAATAATGAATATTAATAGAATTTTGCCTCAAAAAATGCAAAAAAGCACGGCCGAATTTTGAAATTCAACCGTGTTTGATTTAAAAATTACCAGCCGAGGCGAACAATTTTTATTTTGCATGAGCCTGTGCCGTATTTGTAGCACGCTTTGTGTCCTTCGGGTGTGAAAATATCAATTCTGCCCTTTCTTGAAAGACCTGAGCCGCCGCGGTCAACAACCGTGTAATTTGTGCCGTCAACCTCGATTACCGAGCCGAGCGGAAGCCAGTTGCAAGCAACATAATACGGATTTGACATTCCGTTTTTGATGCGTTTACCGCTTGTTGTGATACCTCTTGAATTGCCGTTGCATATAGCGCATGCGCAATAGTGGGTGTATCTGCCGCTGATTGTATCTCCTACCGAGTAGCCGCCTTTTGATTTGACGCCGTTCGGTGTTGTGTCTGCACTGTGCTTAACTTTTTTTGTGCCGACTTTTACGATTTTTTCTACGGGTTGTGTTTTAACAACCTCTGTGAGTTTTGTTGACTCTGTGGCAACACCGTTGACATATTTAACAGAGTATGTGACATCCTTTGAGCCGTTTTTGCCCTGCTGAATTGTTTTTGTGTCGCCCTTTTCGAGTGAGGAATCTTTTTTCTCCTTTGTTGAATAAGCCACCGACTCTGTTTTTGACTGAGTCTTGTATTCAACTCTGAATACCTCTACCGTTTGTTTGTCGGTAAGTTTTTTGTCTGCCGACGGAGTAACATAATCGTTTTCGCCGAGTGTTACGCCTGCGAGTTTGAGTAAATCGCCGACAGTTGAATTTGTTGTTGTGAATTTTTCGGTTTTACCGTCAACTTTAAGCGTAACGGTGAGAGCCGATTCGATTTCAACAGTCATTCCGTTCTCAACCGGTGTTGATGCATCAAGGTTGAGTTTGTCGTCTTTACCTATCTTAATGCCGATTTCGTTAAGGGCATCGCCTACGGTGGCA
>ENA-OUQW01003916-OUQW01003916.1-human-gut-metagenome-genome-assembly--contig:-NODE-3916-length-10155-cov-14.126733_pt1 | contig 10155 bp, 9 predicted proteins | sample MGYA00248464_ERZ548849 | MGnify/ENA primary metagenome ERZ548849 (study PRJEB26491, sample SAMN04978193) | human gut metagenome | host: Homo sapiens | study: EMG produced TPA metagenomics assembly of...
ACCGGAGATCCCCGGGATGGACCCCATCATCGAGTATTTCCTCTCGCAGGGCATCACAGTGGCAGCCGCCCACAGTGACAACAACTATAAGCAGGCCATGGCCGCCTATGCCAAGGGCATCAGTGTGGCGACCCATACCGGCAACGTCATGACCGATATGCATCACCGGGACATCGGCGGTCTGGGAGCAGCCCTGACCAATGAAAACGTTACCTGTGAGGTGATCTGCGACGGCCTGCACATCTGCGATGAGATGCTGGGCATCTACTTCAAGGTCAAGAGCACCGACAAATTCATGATGGTCAGTGACTGTACGGCTCTGTCCGGTGCACCGGTGGGCAAGTATGAGGGCATCTTTGAGGGGATGGCCCTGAATGTGACCCCGGAGGGCTTTGTTCTGACCGATACCGGCCGCCTGTGCGGTTCCAGCCAGCCGGTGCTGTTCGACATCAGAAATCTGGTGAACAATGTTGGCATCCCGCTGGAGACCTGCCTGAAGATGGCCTGCCTCAATCCCTGCATCAAGTATGGTTTTGCCGACCGCAAGGGTACCATTGAAGTGGGCAAGGACGCAGATCTGGTGGTCATCAGCGACGATTATCAGGCACAGGTCACCTACGCCGAGGGCCGGAAGGTCTATGACCGCAGCACCGAGGGCAAGATCTTCAATGCGGATTATCTGAACCGATAAGGACAAAGGAAACAGCTATGAGCAAGAAGTTGATCGTAGTAGCCGATGATTTCGGCTTCAGTGAGGCATACAACTATGGTGTCATCAAAGCCTATAAGGAGGGCGTGGTCTGCACCCTCTCGCTGATGAGCAACATGGCCGCCGTCCCCCATGCGGTGAAACTCTGGCAGAGCGAGTGCCCGGAGGTGCCGCTGGTCCAGCACACCAATTTTGTGCAGTACCGCCCCGTCAGCGCCCCGGAAAAGGTGCCCACGCTGGTAAACGAAGAGGGAATGTTCTACCGCAGCTATCTGTGGAAGAGCGAGAATCCCAATGATGCCAAATGCAAGGGCGAAGTTTACCCCAGCTATGAGGACCTGTATACCGAGACCATGGCCCAGCTGGACCGGCACAAAGAACTTGTGGGACATTATCCCCGGCATTTTGAGGGCCACAGCGCCATGACAAGGCCCATGGAGCAGGCGTTCCGGGATATCGGAAAGAAGCTGGGCATCCATAACATGGGCGATACGCTGGCCGAAGAACTGCCGATGAAACCGGCCTGCGAGCTGTTCAGTTTGGGCAACAGCAACGCAATGGAGATTCTGAACCGGGGCAGCCGCCCGGAGGACTGGCTGGAAGACCGCTTCGGCATCCTGAGCTCTCCCTACGAGTACAATATCCTACATTTCCATCCGGGTTATCTGGATCAGTACCTTCTGGACAATACTTCCCTGACCCTGCCCCGCTGCCGTGATCTGGCGACCCTGTGTGACCCGCAGGTTCGTCGCTGGCTGGATGAGCATGAGGTGGAACTGACCAACTTTGATGCCCTGTACGAATAACTGCGCCATTTCCAAGTGATACTTTATCATCCTCCATAGGAACGCCGCTGCACAGAATTGCGACCTGTGCGGCGGCGTTTTCTTAGTAATGGCCTAACCCTCTCAGCCAAAGTCTTTAACTGAGAGGGTCACCCCCACCCCCCGTCAAATCGCACTAAAAAATAGACTGCATTTGTTACAAATGACAAACTCATGGAAAACCCCTTGATTTTTATATAAGGGGGGTATAATAAAATGCAAAAGAGCACCCCCACAAAACAGAAGAATCGGCAAACCAGCTGGAAGGCTGCGACGCAAAGCTAAAGGGCCCAGACCGGGCAGCCAGCTGCACTTCCCCATAAGTACACCACAGCGTCACACCAGCCTTTCGGGGCAGGTGCGGCTCCTTTTTACATTTGCGGCGGGTGCAGGGAAAAGCGTTTGGGATACTTCATAAGGGAGGAAAAAGTTTATGAAACCAAAACGTGTAGTAAGTTTGCTGGTGGCGGGCTGTATGGCCGTCTCCATGGTGCCTGCTTCGGCGGTCACGGCGTTTGCGGAAACGGTGGGGAATACGTCTGCCTTGGCTGTGCTGGCACAAAATGCAGCAACAAGCGGCCCTTGCGGTGCAGAAGATCAGACGGAAAGTGTTTCTTGGGAAGTGGAACAAAACAATACGGCTGCGGAGAATCCTACATATACACTGAGCATCGAAGGTTCAGGTGCAATGGCGGATTACAATGCAATCACAGATGATGGAACAGTTGAAGATGACGGAACGGCTAAGAATTATACAATCATAACCCCGCGTGAAAACGCGGGGTTATGATTTGTCCATTTTTCGTGGATGCCCCAAGCGGCTAGATATCCGTAGCAACTCCGAGTTTTCGACTTCTCACGCTTTATCGAAAATTTGGAGGTCACACATGAGTTTTGATCCGAATGCTATTGGTAACCGTATTTTTACTTTGCGTACAAATGCGAAGTTATCGCAGGAAAAACTTGCTGAAAAACTTGGTGTTTCCCATCGACACCTCGGCGATCTTGAAAGGGGAAGCTCCAATGGCTCTGTAAAAATCCTGATCGATATTGCAGAATACTTCCATGTCAGTATGGATTATCTTCTTTTGGGCCGAGATCCTTCTAGGGATCAGTTTCAAAATGAACTGCAAGCCGCTATAGATCATCTTGAAAAAATCAAAGGTCTTTTATAATCACTTCAACAAGAAACGCTCCTGCCAGTTTTACACCGGCAAGAGCGTTTCTTGTGTTATTCAAAAATATCGGCAAGGGTAAGCAGCTGTACTTCTCCGCGTTCCTGTGCCTGAAGCAGGCCGTCCGTAAATCCGCCTTTCGAGAAAATGTAGTAGTGGTAGTTTGTTCCTTTCCCAAAGACTGCTGCATATTCCCGAATCAGTTCCAGTTCGTCCAAACCGATTTTTTCATTGCGATATTTGCAGGAGCCGATGATATAGTCATTGCCCTCAACCGGCCTACCGACAATATCGATTTGTATCTGCTTCTTTTTTTGAGGGTCGGTTCCCCACCACTGCCCAATCTCACTCAACTCGATAGGAAGATCATTCGCATAATAGAGCAAGTAGTCTTGGCACATCTTCTCAAAAATCAGACCCATATAGTCTGGAAAATACTGCTTCACCGCATGGGGGTAGGTCTTTGCGATCCGCCCCGAATCAATGGCACTTGCATTGACCGGCACAAAACGGTACCAAAAACGAAAAAAATTGTCTGCCAGAAGATAGATCGTTTTTTTGCCCGGTTTCTCAGTGATCGGCGTTTCCTTTTTGACGATTCCAAGGTCTATCAACGTTTTGAGGTACTTCGCCACCACAGAGTTTTCTTCACCAACTTTCGTGGTGATATCATTCAGGCGAGAAGCCCCCTCTGCAATTGCCTTGATGATTGCATTATAAATTGCCGGCTCACGCAGCTCCTGCTTTAACAGGTTGGCCGGTTCCTCATAGAGGTAGCTGGAACGGTCAAACAAGTTTTCCATCAGTGCTTCATCTACGCTGTCCCGAACATCCAATTTGTTGATATAATGCGGAACGCCGCCTGTGATGCCATAAATCAGGGCGTTATCTTCCTCGGACAGATTCGGATGGAACACCGCTGTTTCCTTGTAATCCAGCGGCATGATCTTGAATTGCGCTGTTCTGCGCCCATACAGAGGGCTTTCTTTGCCCAAAACCTGACTTTCCATAAAACTCATGGACGAGCCACACAGGATCAGGTACATTTGGGACTCTGTCCATTTATGGTCGATGATGTGCTGAAGCATTGCGGAAATAGCGGGTTTAGCCTTTGCAAGATAAGGATACTCATCAATTACAAATACGATCCGCTGCTCCTTGGAGAGAGCTGTCAGTTCGTCCAATGCTGCATCGTAGGTTGTAAATTCCGGAGATGATTCTGCATTGGGTCGTTCAAAACTCATGATTGCCTTGGACAAGGCTTCCAGATTTTCTTTTCCGGTCGTATTCAAGGCAGAGAAGAAAATGGTCGGTTTATCCTTGCAGAATTCATTGATCAGCGCAGTTTTTCCAACACGGCGTCTGCCGTAAATGACAACGCATTCAAACTTTCCATTCTCATATCGTTTGTTTAACTTCCGAAGTTCCTCATCGCGGCAGTAAAATCGGCTCATTTTGTTCCCTCCCCAAAGTGTATTTATCGAATTTATATACTCGTAAGTTAGTTTCTTACGAGTATAATACTTCATTTCTTACATAAAGTCAGGAAATATATTTTTGACGGCTCATCGAGAAACAGGAACGATACTTCCTATTTTCCTCAAAAATTGTGAACTCTGAGTTCCTGTTCATTTCGTTCCGCATCGGTTACAATACAGCCATAGCTTCGGCAAGCGTTCAAAGCAGCCCTCAAGCTATCCCGCCCCTTGAAAATTGAACACGCATTCTTCAGTCACGTTCCTGTGATGATGAGCCACGTCCGTAACAAATGCGATGATCTCCCACTGAGGGAATGAGCGGTAGGTTGACGGTAAATGGATGACAGCTTCTCCATAGCTAAGAGCCATCACAGAATAATGATACTTCTGCCTTCGGGCAGCTCGGTGAGAACCACGGAGAGGTGAGAACCCTATGGATTCGGTACGCTGCCGGACGGCTGAAAGATTTCCCACACGAAAACTGAGTTTTCGTTTTCCGGGGATGTCGGGGACAAATACGGAAAGGTATAGAACTATAAATCACAGCATTTTTGCTGTTTGAGATAGTAGGGTGGGCTGTGCGAGCAGCCCACTGTTACATATACGGATAGAAAGGAGAAATCCAAATTGGCAACACGAGGCAAAAAAGAGAAAAAGTATCCGCCTATGCCCGCAAACTGGATGTACAAGCGCGGGGATGTCTACATGATGGATCTGAATCCTTACAGCGGTTCCGAGCAAGGCGGCATCCGACCTGCCATTGTTGTCCAAAACGATGACGGTAATTTTTATTCCAATGTTCTTCTGGTCGTTCCGCTGACAACACAGATCAAAAAGCGAAATATGCCAACGCATTTTATTCTGCACAATCGTTTTTTGAGTGCGCCATCTATGGCGATTTGCGAAAGCCCGCGCCCCGCAGATAAATCCAGAGTGTTAAGCTACCTTGGGCACCTGTCCAAATATGAAATGCGGCAAGTGTCAGTGTGTCTGCAATACAGCTTTGGGTTCATTGGATACAAGTCATTCCGAAAATACCTTACGGCTCCTCCGCAGGAGGATGTTCTCGCCGCTGCAAAAGAGCTGCTCTCCCAGCAGTTTCAGAATCTTCGGGTGCTGAACAGTCAGCCCCCTGCTCTCGCCAAGCACACAAAAGGCGATTTACATAGCATTGAGCAGATATCGGAAAGGATGCTCTCCACCCCGACAGAATCTTCTGTTGAGTTCATGGTCGCAGAACTGGATGATGCACTTCAATCGCTTATGTTCCGCTGGAATATCTGTTATGAACGGTATTCCAGTTTTCACTTATCCGATAACGAAAAGAAGAAAATCGGTTTGATTATCCAATCAGGAATTGATTTTCTGCAAAAGAAGAAGGAGGTTCCTTTATGATGAACGCAGTTGTAAAACCTTACCATGAGATGTGCCTGAACAGCAGCGAACTGATCGTGCCGCGCGACACTTATCAGCGTGCTCTTCACCCCGCTCGTGTTGCCCGCATCGCAAAAGAATTTGACGAGCGGGTTGCCAATGAGCCGAAGATCAGCTTCCGGGATGGTCACTACTATGTGATGGACGGACAGAACACCATCGCTGCACGGAAATTTCTGAACGGCGGCGAAGATTTGCAGATTCGCTGCAAGGTTTATTTTGGTATGACAGAACGAGAAGAAGCCCTCCTGTTTGCACAGCAGACAGGCATTTCGGAACGGCTGAGTGCAGGACAGAAGCTCCGTGCCCTGATTTTTGCAGGGGAGCCTGCTGCCGTTGCATTCCAGCAGGCCACCGAATTGGCTGGCGTTCATCTTTCTTTTGAAGAAGGCCGGGGCAAGCAGCGGATCAGCTGCATCGCAACCGCCTATCACGAATTCATCCGGCTTGGTCCTGAACTGTATATCGAATCCCTTGATGTTTTGCTGAATGCGTGGGACGGAGAACCTGATTCCATGAGTTCTGCAAATCTGCTCGGCATCTGCCGCTTTGTAGAACTGTACCACTCCGAATACAGTAAAAGCCGTCTGATTGCCAAACTGCGGCAGGTCGATGCATTCACGATTTTTCGCCTTGCACGAACCGCAGGCGTAAGCCTTCCCGGCAAGACGAAGTACCTTCAGCAGGTCTATACTATTTATAATGGTGGCAGCCGCCGGGCTGCATTGCCGCTCAAGTTTTAACTTTAAGTATATTTAACGAGGTATTATCCAATGATTATCCATGAAGAACCTTCGCCCAACTCGGTTTCCTCCCCTGTTTCCACAGCAAAGGACAGCCGCTGCTATACCGTAGAAGACCTGATGGAAATGCTGCTCCTGAGCCGTCCCACTGTCTACCGTCTACTGAAGCAGAACGAATTCCGCTGGTTCAAGGTAAGCGGCGCTTACCGTATTTCCAAAGCCAGCTTTGAAGCATGGCTCAATGATGGCACTGTTGAACGCAATCCTGCTGTTTGACATCCTCAACATTTCACGCGAAATCTGCTATTCTTTAGCCGGGATGAGAAATCCCGGCTAAACTTTTACATAGATAGAGAGGTGTCTTTCATGGATGATATGCGGAATACTTCGGCTCCCTTATACGGAAAAGCTGAACCTGCCACTACCAAAACCACCATGTCGGTTCGTGAGATGCGGCAGCTTCTCGGCCTTGGCAAAACAGACAGCTATTGGCTGCTTCATAAGAATCTCTTTGAAGTCATTCTGATAAACGACAAAAGGCGTATCGTTATTTCCAGCTTTGAGAAATGGTATGCCAATCAGGTCAAATATCATAAGGTCAATGGTTCGCCACCGGGCGAGGAACTTTGCAAACGGTCCTATTCCGTTCCTGACGCCGCCGAGATATTGAAGGTGAAACCCGAAACGATCTATACACTCATCCGACAGGGCAAGTTGAAAACAGAAACGGCAGACTTCTGTATGAGAATTCCCAAAGAGGACTTTGAGCGGTGGTACCGATCACAAAGTCGCTACCGCACAGCAGCCGACCGTGAGCGTGACCGGGAGATTGAAGCGCAAACCATCTCCATCCCGGAAATGGCAAAACTACTCGGTATCCCACGCAAGAATGTTTATGGGATTCTTGATTGCAAAAAATACCGAGATTGTTTCGTCATTGAGCGCGTGGCCGACAGGCCGCGCATTACCAAAAAAAGTTTTAAGGCATGGCTTAAAAGCCAATCTACATACCAACTTCAAAAACCGAAAAAAGAAACGCATGAGGAGCCGCCGCTAAAACTGCAATGTCCCAAGAATGGGAAATACTACAGTTTTCAGGAAATTCAGGCTTTTTACGGAATCAGCCGCCCAACACTTGACTCGTGGGTTCTCAAAGAAGGAATTCCAACGATGAAGTTGGGAAGGGTAAAACGCATCCAAAAAGATGCTTTCGATGAAGTTCTGAAGTCCAAACGTAAAGTAGAGGAGGATGTATAATGGCTAGCATTGTCAAACGCAATAACCGATACTGCGTTGTCTATACCTACAAACACACTAATGGAACGCTAAAGCAGAAATGGGAAACCTTTACCGACCTTGCAGATGCCAAAAACCGTAAGAAAGAGGTCGAATACAAAGAATCCGTCGGTACCTTTGTGGCACCCCAGTGCCGAACTCTAAAAGACCTGCTTAAAGAATACGTCACCCTGTACGGAAGAACCAAATGGGCACTTTCAACCTATCAATCAAACACTGCACTGATTTCAAACTACATAGAACCGCTTATCGGCTCAATGAAGCTGCAAGATCTCACCACCCGCGTAATTGAGGGATATTATCAGCGGCTGCTTAAATACGAAGCCGTTGACCCTATGTGTGGAAAGCGTCAGCATCAATACGTTTCTCCCGGCACGGTTCGTTCGGTTCACAAAATTTTGAGAAGTGCCTTTGAGCAGGCTGTAAAGTGGGAACTTATGGAAAAGAATCCCTGTATTTATGCCACCTTGCCCAAATACACTGCAAAGAAGCGTGATATCTGGACTGCCGAGACCCTGTTCCATGCCTTAGAAGTCTGTGATGATCCACGGCTCCGGCTTTGCATCAACCTCTCCTTCTCTTGTTCCCTGCGCTTAGGGGAATTGCTCGGTCTGACATGGGATTGTGTGGATATCTCCCCCGAAAGCATTGAAGCCGGGCGAGCCTCCATTTACATAAATAAGGAATTGCAGCGTGTAGATATTGCTTCGCTGAACGCCTTGGAAAATAAAAATGTCATCACTCGTTTTCCCTCGCTGAGTTCCCGCTGCACCACGGTCCAGGTTCTGAAAAGCCCTAAAACAGACAGCAGTATCCGAACCATCTTCCTGCCCAAAACGGTCGCTGAAATGCTCGTTGAATTCAAAGCAGAGCAGGATATGACAAAGGAAGCACTGGGTGCAGAGTATGCAGACTATAATCTCGTGGTTGCCGGCCCGCTGGGAATGCCGACCGAACAATCCACCATTAACGGTGCATTGAAGCAGCTGATTGAGGAAAACGATCTCCCCAAAGTGGTTTTCCACAGCTTCCGACACTCCAGCATTACATACAAGCTCAAACTGAACGGCGGCGATATCAAAGCCGTGCAGGGCGATTCCGGTCATGCACAGGCTTCGATGGTCACCGAGCAGTACGCACACATTCTGGATGATGATCGGCGTTTGAACGCACAACGATTCGACGATTTCTTCTATCAGCATCATGGTGCAGAGCCTGAAGCCCTCCCTCGCGCAGAGCAATCCACTCCCAAAGCCAGTCCAGTCGATACAGATGCGGCAGCAGCTCTTGCTAAACTGCTGGCTGACCCCTCTATGGCCGAACTCATCAAAAATCTTGCAAAGAACTTATAAGCCCCTATACATACATAAACAGCGACAGCTTTCCGATTGGGAAAACTGCCGCTGTTTTACATTTTTCGCGTCTTGCACATCGGCTCCTGACATGATACACTTTTACAGAAAGGAGTGGTCAGCATGAAACAGGCGCATACGCTGCGGGAATACCAGTATTACGACAAAGATACTCTTTGCAGTATCATTGACGCAGATTTCACCACAAAGCAGTTCCGTTATCTGCTGAAAGAGCGTGTGCTGACCGTGCTGCTGGCACAGAAGAAAAAGTTGTTTTGATTGAACCATAGGTGTAGGGTCAACCACACACCTTCCAGCTAATGAAGCCCTTAGAGCACCTTTTGGACTCTGTTTCCGGCTCTCTGCTAAAATTGGCAGCCGCTTTCGTGTAAATCCATGTAAACACAGAATAGGATAGCAATTCCTGACCGTATCTTTTTGTTAATAACTATCTCGTTTATATACACAAACCGAGTCAAATGCCATTTTGCAGAACACTTTACCAGGAGAGTTGACAAACCCGCCGTTTTTGCGTATTATAATAGGAACAAGGGGGTCGTGTGCCCCTTTGGCAAAAAGTGAACAGCCTTGACGAGGAGAGTACGCCCCGCCTGCGCCTGACAGAAAGCCCGAAGGATGGAACCGGGCAGGTGAGCACGGGGTGGAAGATGGCCTCTGAGCTGTGGGGGTGAAGCGGCGCGCCGCCAAGCCCCCGCCGGGTGCGCCCGTTACCGCGCGGAGGCCGGTTTTACCCCGGCACGCAAGGCCATGCCTGCAAGGGCGCGGCAAAGCAAGGTGGTACCACGGAAGTTCAGCTCCCGTCCTTGTCCGGTGCATTCCGGCAGGACGGGAGCTTTTTTGTGACACAGCCACAACAGAAAGGAAGAATCATCCCCCATGAGCGAACACAACACATTCTACATCACGACCCCCATCTACTACCCCAGCGACAAGCTGCACATCGGCCACAGCTACACCACCGTGGCCTGCGACGCACTGGCCCGCTTCAAGCGCATGCAGGGCTACGACGTCATGTTCCTGACCGGCACCGACGAGCACGGCCAGAAGATCCAGGACAAGGCCGCCGACGCCGGTGTGACCCCCAAGGAGTATGTGGACAAGATCGTAGCCACCGTCAAGGATC
>ENA-OUQW01003918-OUQW01003918.1-human-gut-metagenome-genome-assembly--contig:-NODE-3918-length-10138-cov-15.218982_pt1 | contig 10138 bp, 8 predicted proteins | sample MGYA00248464_ERZ548849 | MGnify/ENA primary metagenome ERZ548849 (study PRJEB26491, sample SAMN04978193) | human gut metagenome | host: Homo sapiens | study: EMG produced TPA metagenomics assembly of...
CCCTTGACCCCTTTTCGCGATTGAGTTGGTCGCGCTTTCATGCTCCTTCCGCGTGTAGCTTTTTGGGGCTTCGCCTAAGCCCTTGTTTGTTTCCCCCCAAGATTCCGTGAAGAACCCAAAAAATACTTTTCCGCGGGCGGGAACAATCCGCCCGCCTTTTTCGTCTGTTAGAGTGCAGGGCAAAAGAAGCCCTGACATTCCCCCACAAGGAGAAACACGAATATGAAGAAGATGCTTGCAATCCTGATGGCGCTGCTGATGGCGGCGCTGCTGCTGCCCGCTTATGCCGAGGAAGGCGACGTGGCGGAAATCGCGGAAATTGCCGGGACGGTGCTGGAAATCGGCGAAGAATCCATCCTGCTGGAAACGCCCGAAGGACAGCTGATTGAGGCGATTCTGACGGTGGACACCATCCGCGAGGGCAAGGAAATCGCGGAGGGCGACTTCATCCACGTCATGTACAACGGGCAGATGACCCGCTCCTACCCCGCGCAGGTGACGGCGCAGCACATTGGCTGCTACGTCCTCACGGGCACGGTCAGCGACATCACCGACGAGGGCTTCACCCTCACTACCGATGAGACGACCTACATCGTTCACGCGACGGCGGAACAGCTGGCGCAAATCACCGATGGCGCGGAAATCAACGTGTATTTCAGCGGCGTGATCGCGACGAGCCTGCCGGGGCAGATCAGCGCCGAGCAGATTACGGCGGTGGAGGAGGAAGCCGTCCTTACTGGCACGGTTGTCGAGGCGTACATCACCATGGAAACCGCGGATGGTCAGCAGATTCAGGTCAACCTGACCTCCCTGACGCAGCTGCCGGATGGCATTCCGGACTTGGGCGAGACGGTTCGCGTGACTTACAATGGGCAGATGACCCGCTCCATCCCCGCGCAGGTGACGGCGGATACGATTGATATTGCCGCGACCATCGACGAGCTGGCGGGCGAAATTGTCGAAATCACGGGCGACGGCATCCTCCTCCAGACGAAGGACATGCAGGTGCTGGTCAACGTGGACGAGGGCACGGTCTACGAGACGGACGGCGAACTCGCGGTGGGCGACTACATCCACGTCCTCTACGACGGCATCATGACCCGCTCGCTGCCGGCGCAGGTGTACGCGCAGAAAATCGGCTGCTACAAGACCACCGGCACGGTCAGCGAACTGACGGAATCCGGCTTCCTGCTGACGACGGAAACCGACGTGGTGCAAGTCAACGCGGACGCGGCGCTGCTGGACGGCATGGAGAACGGCATGACCGTGACGGTCTACTCCAACGGCGCAATGACGATGAGCCTGCCGGGGCAAATCAGCGCGGAAAAGATTGTCAAGGCGGAGTAATTGCATATTGAAAAACGGCGCTCAGCAGGGAAGAAATCCCGCTGAGCGCCGTTTTCTGTCAGTCCTCCGGAATATTGATGCACGCGCCTTGCTTGAAGTCGCTCGGCGCAAGGCACGGATTCGCCCGCAGCAGCGCCGACAGCGACACGTTCAGCAGCAGCGCCGTCGTCTCCATCGTCTCGTCCTTGTCCAGCGTGTATGTGTTGCCCGGCGGGCACGCCTGATTTTCCGGCACGCACAGCACCTGCCCTGCCTGCAGCGCGTCCAGGTTCACATCCGGATTTGCGGTTTCCAGCGTATGGCGGTTGACGTCCTTTTTCAGCTGCACATCCGCCGCCGTTTCGCCCTGCAGCACCGTGTAGCGGTCAATCTCCGGGCAAAAGCTGATGTCAGGCGTTTCGCCGCCGGGGGTCGCGGGGGCGTTCATGTCGGCGGCGGGGGTGTCCAGCGCGTCGTTCGTCGTGGTGTCAGAGACGTCGGGGGTGGTCGGCGCCGTGATGTTGGTATCGGGCGTTTCCGCCGCCGCGCCGGGGATGCACAGCACGTCGCCCACCATCAGCCGCGCCGGGTTGATGTCGCTGTTCGCCTCCAGCAGATCCTTCAGCGGCACGCCCAGGCGATGCGCAATCAGGTAGAAGCTGTCCCCACGGCGGACGGTGTACTCATACGCGCACGTTTGACTTGTTGTCTGCGACATAAACTTTCTCCTCCTCGTTCAAGAGTCGGTTCAGTCTATGCGCGGGAAGCGGCGTTATGCCTGCAAAATCAGATTCGTGACCTCTTCCATGCGGCGGATGTCGCCCGTCAGCACCGCGCCGACCAGCTTTCCGCCTGCGGAATAGTACCGCGCGCCGGGCATTTCGCCGATTTCGTACGCGATATTCGCTTGACGGCCCGCATCGCCGAACGCAAACAGCGCCGTGCCGAAGCCGTGGAAGATGAGCGGACGCGGCAGCGCCTGATACGCCGCGTCGCCGCCCGCAGCGTTGATGCCCGCGATGCGCCCCATGTCCGCCGCTTCCGTCCACAGCGCGTAGCTCACGCCCATCGACGCGCAGTCGCCCGCCGCGTACACGTCCGGGAGGTTCGTGCGCATGTGGTCATCGACGGTGATGTGGCGCTCGGCCGCAATGCCCGCGTCCTTGGCGAGGCGGATATTTGCCCGCACGCCCGCAGACACGATGACCAGCTCCGCCGGAATGCGCGTGCCGTCCACGAGGGTGACGCCGGATGCGTCGATGCGCGCAGAATCCGCGTTTTTCAGCAGCTTCACGCCTTTGCCCGCCATGGCGGATTCAAGGTGCTGCGCCGCCTGCGCGTCAATCTGCCGCTTCATCAGCTGATCGCCGTGCTCCAGCACGGTCACAGACAGCCCCGCTTCCGCCAAGGATGATGCCGCTTCCAGCCCCAGCACGCCGCCGCCGATAACCGCCGCGTTTTTTGCCGCTTTCGCGATTTCCCGCACGCGCGCCACATCGTCAAAGGTTCGCACGGAGACGACGTTCGCGCCGTCCGCGCCCGGAATCGGCGGCACAAAGCAGCTTGCGCCTGTCGCCAGAATGAGGGAATCCCAATGGAAGGGGGTACCGCCCGCCACGAGCGTTTTGCCGACGGGGTCAATGGCAGTCACGGTTCGCCCGGTAAGGACGACAATATCCTTTTCGTCATACCACGCGGCAGATTCAACCGCCAAATCCTGCGCCGTCACCTTGCCCATGAGCTGCTTGGTGAGCATCGGGCGGCTGTATGGAAGGAAATTCTCGGCGGAAATGAGGACAATCAGCGCGTCTCGCTGGGTGCTTCGGGCGGATTTTGCCGCTTCGAGGGCGGCGATGCCTCCGCCGATGATGAAAATCTTTTTCATGGCTTTATGTACTTCCTTTTTATAAAGTGCTTGTTTGTTGCAGGGGATTTCGCTCCTGCGGGAGCGACCAAAGGGCTTTCCGATCGCCCTTTGGAAACCTTCGGATGTTACTTGATTCATATTGGAAGTTTTTTAGTTTGTGTACCTTTCGTTCTTCCAATAAACATAACCATATAGTAACATGGGAGTGCGCTGCGAAGGGGGCAAGGGGGCGACCGCAGACATTCGTCTGTTTTCATTGCCCCCTTGTCGCGTCCGCAGGCGCGAAATCCTCTGCAATATAAGTATACGCTGCCTTGTCTCAAATTGAAACAAAGCAGCGTAAAAAAATCAGAACAAGCCCACAATTTCGCCGTTTTCGTCCACATCAATCGCTTCGGCGGCAGGCACCTTCGGCAGCCCCGGCATGGCGATAATATCCCCCGCGAACGCCACCACAAAACCTGCGCCCGCGTTCAGCCGCACTTGCCGAATGTGCAGCGTGTGCCCCACCGGCGCACCCAGCAGCTTCGCATCATCGGAGAAGGAATACTGCGTTTTCGCAATGCAAACCGGGCATTCGCGCCAGCCTTCGTCCTCCAGCTTTTGCAGCTGCTTCAATACGCTCCCGGCGAATTCCACCTTTGCCGCGCCGTAGATGCGCGTCGCAATCGCCTCGATTTTGTCCTTCAGCGGCAGGGTGATGTCGTAGGTGTAGCACGGCTCGGACTTCGGCGCGCTGTCCACAATGCTGCACACCCGTGCGGCCAGCTCCTTCACGCCGTCGCCGCCCTTTGCCCAGCCGTCGCAAAGCTCCACCGGCGTGCCCGCATCCGCGCACGCCTGACGCAGCAGCGCTATTTCTGCCTCCGTGTCGCTGACGAAGCGGTTCAGCGCGACGACGACCGGGCGCTTCCACACATTGCGGATGTGGTCGATGTGCGCCAGCAGGTTCGGCAAGCCCTTGCGCAGCGCCTCGACATTCTCGTGCGACAAGTCCGCCTTCGGGCAGCCGCCATGGGATTTCAGCGCGCGTACCGTCGCCACCAGCACCACCGCGTCCGGGAAAATGCCGCTCATCCGGCACTTGATGTCCATGAACTTCTCCGCGCCGAGGTCAGCGCCGAAGCCTGCTTCGGTCACGACGTAATCCGCCAGACGCATTGCCGTCGTCGTCGCAATCACGGAGTTGCAGCCGTGGGCGATATTCGCGAACGGGCCGCCGTGCATCAGGCAGGGCGTGCCGTCAATGGTCTGCACGAGGTTGGGCTGAAGCGCGTCGCGCAGGAGCGCCGTCATTGCGCCCGCCGCGTGCAAATCACCCGCCGTAACGGGCTTGCCGCTGTACGTCCGCGCGACTTGCAGGCGGGATAAACGCGCCTTCAAGTCCTGCAAATCCTTCGCCAGGCAGAAAACAGCCATCACTTCGCTTGCGGCGGTGATGTCGAAGCCGTCCTCGCGGGGGTTGCCGTTGGGCTTGCCGCCCAGCCCGCTGACGATGGCGCGCAATTGCCGGTCGTTGACGTCAAGACAGCGCCGCCACGTCACCTGACGCGGGTCAATGCCCAGCGCGTTGCCCTGCTGGATGTGGTTGTCCACCATCGCGGCAAGCAGGTTGTTCGCGGCGGTGATGGCGTGCAAATCGCCCGTGAAGTGCAGGTTAATCTGCTCCATCGGCAGCACCTGCGCCCTGCCGCCGCCTGCCGCGCCGCCCTTCATGCCGAACACCGGGCCGAGCGACGGTTCGCGCAGCGCCAGCATCGCCTTTTTGCCGATTTTCGTCATGCCGTCCGCCAAGCCGACGGAAACGGTCGTTTTGCCCTCGCCCGCGGGGGTCGGGTTGATGGCGGTGACGAGAATGAGCTTGGCGCGCATCTCGCTGCCCACGCCTAACTGCATGGGGTCAACCTTCGCGATATACTGCCCATAGGGGCTGATGGCGCCCACGGGAATGCCCGCTTTTTCCGCAATCTCCTGAATCCGCTTCGGCTGTGCCGCCTGTGCAATCTCCAAATCCGTCGGCATGATGATGATCCTCCTGATTTTTTCCGCATGAAATTCAGCTATCCTACATTATTATACTGAATAATGCCGTACATTGCAACAGTAAATCCGCAAAAAGTTTCGGATAATGACGAAAAGGGGACTGCCCGCCCGGACAATCCCCTCTGCTCATTTCGCCTCCGCGAAGTATTCCAGCGCCTCGCGAACATCCGCAATCAGCCCGTGCCGCGCCAGCACCTGCGCCAAGATGCCGAACTGGTCGAGCGTCAGCCGCCAGCGCATCGTCTCCTGCACGCGCGGACGCGTGCTGTTCTCCATCGCGTACCCATACGCCCGCACCGCCGTTTCCAGTGCGCCAATCATCGGGTACTGCGCCCGCAGTTCCCGGTCAAGCGCATCGCAATTCTGATACCAAGCATGTGTGCTGCACACGTCGTCGGGCATCTCCTCTCGCATCCGCCGCACCTGCTGCCAATCGCACCGCGCCGCCATTTCTCCCGGCGTCAGCAGAAGCTCCTCTGCCTGCCGTTCCCTTTGCCGCTGAAACGTAACCACCTGCATTCCTCCCTTCATCATAAGGTATGCGGGAGAATGCGCAAAAAGAATGCGCCGGACGGAATTCCTGCGGAAAAAAATTGCAGAAAAATACCGGAAAAGTCCGGAAACCCCTTGACGAAAACAAGAAAAACAACTATGATAATACATGTGTGCTTTGTGTCAAAGTAAAGGGGGGAAGGTGGATGTATATGGTCGATTACGAGGGTACTATGCCCGTTTTTGCCTACGCCTACCTGACCCACGACCGCCGCTGGACAGGCCCGCGCGCCTACCGCATCACCATCTATCAGGACGACACGCTGATGTTCCGCACGTTCAACGAGCGGGAAGAGGTGATGGATACCGATTTCTTCTATCTTGTGCCGGGAACGGCGGCAAAGCTGACCGTGCAGATTGAACACGAAGGCTGGTGGATGGGCACGGTTCCGCTGCTGATTCAGGCGGATTCCAAGCCGCATAGCACGAGCATGTTCGGCTTTTCGGGGCATCCGATGTTCCGCTGCGAGGATTTAGGAAACATGATTGCGCGTGATTTCGGCAGCCACCGCGGGCAGCTGGCGCGTGGATTGTATTTTATGCTGGAAAACACGGCGATTCTGCTGCGGCAGAGTAATTTGATATTGAAGCTGGATAGTTTCGAGTGGGACTGGGCGAAGGCGCAGATATTTACGCCGGCATACGCACCGCCGGAAACGACCGCGCCGACGGTTCCGCAGAAGGAAAACGTGGGGTAAAGACAGATAAAGCCTGGGGTAAAGGCGGATAAAGCCGCTTCACCCAAAGCGTAGGGAAAAGCGCTCAAGCCGGGCGACAAAAAAAGGGTCAAGGGGCAATGCCCCTTGCAGGGTCAAGGGACAGCGTCCCTTGCGGGGTTTGGGGCAGCGCCCCAACTGCCCCGCGGGCGACCAGTATGCCAAACGTGTCCAACAAAAGGCGCAGGCAGCGAAGCGTCCCTGCCAGTAACTAAAAAGCCTTTCAATACAGCTTAAGCAGCATGGAGGGCGACCGCCGAAGGAGTCCAGAGGGCGATCGCAGACTTCGTCTGTTTTCATGCCCTCTGGAAGCTGCTGTCATTACCAGTATGATAGGAAAGTCAATTTTGGCTGAAAAAAAAATCAGCAATCTTTTCATGATGCAGGGGATTTTCGCCTCTGCGGAGGCGACAAGGGGGCAATGAAAACAGACGAACGTCTGCGATCGCCCCCTTGACCCCTTCGGGCTGCACACTACCATACTTGATTTGGTATGTTGCAGAGAAGTTTGAAAATCAGCAGTATTCGCTTCGGCGCACCCAATCTGCGCTCAATCGGCGCATACTGCTTTTTGATTCGCAAGCAAATCAGCATAAGGAGGAAAAAAAGATGGGTGAACGTTCGATTCAGGAGAAGTATCAGGCGTGGCGGAAGTGCCCCGGCATGAATGAGGAGCTGCACAATCAGCTCAAAGCCATGTCGCCGGATGAACTGAATGACAGCTTCTATCGTTCGCTGGCGTTCGGCACGGGCGGTCTGCGCGGGGTCTTAGGCGCGGGCGAAAACCGCATGAACCTCTACACCGTGTCCAAGGCGACGCGCGGGCTGGGACGTTACCTGCTGGAGACGTGCGAGAAGCCGTCCTGCGCCGTCAGCTGCGACAGCCGCATCCATAGCCGCGATTTCGCCGAGCTGACCGCCGCGACGCTGGCGGAAATGGGCATCCGCGTCTACCTCTACCGCACGCTCATGCCGACCCCCATGCTGTCCTACGCGGTGCGCCACCTGCACACCAGCGCGGGCGTGATGGTGACGGCAAGCCATAATCCCGCGAAATTCAACGGCTATAAGGTCTATGGCGCGGATGGCTGCCAGATTACGATTGAAGCCGCCGACCGCATCTATTCCTTCATCAGCGCCGAACAGACGCTCCAGCCCTCCCTGCCGAGCTTCCAGAAGTACCTCGATAACGGCATGATCAGCTACATCGACGACGAAACCATTGAGAGCTATTACCAGATGATTAACGGCCTGCGCATCGCCCCCACCGACGAGCGCCTGCACATCGTCTACAGCCCGCTCAACGGCACGGGCAATGTGCCGGTGCGTGAAATGCTGAAGCGCATGGGCAATATCGACGTGGATGTCGTCGCGGAGCAGGAGATGCCCGACGGCCATTTCCCGACCTGCCCGTACCCGAACCCCGAAATCCGCGAGGCGATGAAGCTGGCGATTGAAAAGACCATCGCCACCGGGGCGGATATGTGCGTCGCCACCGACCCCGACTGCGACCGCATCGGCGCGGGTGTGCGGCAGGGCGATACCGTCACGCTGATTTCCGGCAACGACATGGGCGTGCTGCTGCTGGACTATGTGTGCAGCCACCGCAAGGCGCAGAAGGGCGAACTGCCGCCCGTCGCCGTCAAGACCATCGTGACCACCGAGATGGCTGTGCCGATTTGCAAGAAGTACGGCGTGGAACTGCGCAACGTGCTCACCGGCTTCAAGTTCATCGGCGAGCAGATTGGGCTGCTGGAAAAGGAAGGCCACACCGAGCGCTACATCTTCGGCTTCGAGGAAAGCTACGGCTACCTGTCCGGCACGTCCGTGCGCGATAAGGACGCCGTCAACGCGGCGGTGCTGGTTTGCGAAATGGCGGCGAATTACAAGGCGCAGGGGCTGACGCTGCTGGATAAGCTGGAGCAGCTGCGCGAGGAGTTCGGCTTCTATGCCCAGCGCCTGCTGACTTTCCAGTACGAGGGCGAATCCGGCGCGGCGAAGATGGCGGACATCATGCGCAAGCTCCGCGCCCCGCTGGATACCTTCGCGGACGCGCATTTCCCGACCGCGACCCGCATCGACTACCAGAACGATGAAACGGGTCTGCCCAAGAGCGACGTGCTGTCCTTCGCGCTGGCGGATGGCAGCAAGATTATCGTCCGCCCCTCCGGCACGGAGCCGAAGCTGAAAGCCTACCTCTTCGCGCGCGGCGAAAATCAGGCAGCCGCCGAAAAGGTGCTGGATGAACTCGAAACGCTGATGAACGGGTACTGCAAGGAGTAAACTTTCAATGGGCTGTCCCACACGGGCAGCCTGTTTTTTGTTTGTCCTGCTTTGCATTTCTGGTGCACTTTGCGCCCGTTTTCCTTCAAAACGTGCTATAATCGTCCCGAAAATCGTTTGAAGGAGCGGATGCCCTATGGACACGCGCGATTTCCTTGTGCCGGATAATTACGCCGATTTCCACTGCAAGTGCGGTCAGTGCCGCCATACCTGCTGCGACGGGTGGGCAGTCACCTTCCCGCGCGAGGATTATTTCCGCCTGCTGAGCGTGCCGTGTTCGCCGGAACTGCGCCGCAAGCTGGATACATCGCTGCATCTGGCGGATGACCCCACCCCGGAGCGCTACGCCGAACTTTTGCCGAACTGGGAGGGGCACTGCCCACTTCAGCGCGCGGATGGTCTCTGCGCCCTGCAAGCCGAGTGCGGCGAGGAAGCCATCTCCTCCACCTGCCGCTATTATCCCCGCGGCATCCGCACGATGGATGATGACGAGTGCTCGTGCAGTGCCTCCTGTGAGCGCGTGGTGGAAATGCTGCTGCACCGCCTGCCGCCGATGACCTTCCGGCGGATGCACTTGTCCTTCGCCATGGCGCTGCCGCCGCGCGAGACGGACGCGGCGCTGACGGCGGAAACGCGGCAATTGCGCCGGGATGTCGTCACCATGCTGCAAGCGCGGGAAGTTCCGCTTGCAAGCCGCATGATGGGGATTCGCGCGGCGCTCGTGCTGGAGGATTCCGGGCGTCAAACGAGTGAAAGCCGCTTGGCAGCGTTCCGCGCGGCGGCGAAAGTCGCGATTCCCCCGGCGGATTGGGCGCTTCGGGCGAATATCCTGCGGACGCTGATGGAAGAACTGCTGGCGGATACCATCAGCATGGGCGGAATCGCGGCGGAAATCCTGCCGCTCCTGCGCGGGGAACAGGCGGGCACAGTTTTGCAGCAGGCGGCGGGCACGTTTCAGGCGGATACGCCGGATTGGATGATTGGCACGGAGCAGCTAATGGTCAACCATGTGTTCTACGAGGGCTTCCCGTACGGCGCGCATCAGGAGCGCCCGGCGACGGCAGCGGTTTCGCTGTGCGCGGAGTACGCGGTGCTGCGCGGCACGGCGGTGCTCTACCATCAGCTGCATCCGGATGAAACGGCGCTGGTGGATGCCATTGCCGCGCTCTTCCGCGTGTTGGAGCACAGCGCGTTCGGCTGGAACGCGGCGGTTGTGCTGGAGCGTGAAGGCAAGGCGGGGGAGGATGTTATCGGGCAAATCGTCGGAATATAAGGTTCTTCACGGAAAGTTGGGGAAGCAAACAAGGGCTTAGGCGAAGCGCCAAAAAGCTGCACGCGGAAGGAGCATGAA
>ENA-OUQW01003920-OUQW01003920.1-human-gut-metagenome-genome-assembly--contig:-NODE-3920-length-10129-cov-10.265634_pt1 | contig 10129 bp, 10 predicted proteins | sample MGYA00248464_ERZ548849 | MGnify/ENA primary metagenome ERZ548849 (study PRJEB26491, sample SAMN04978193) | human gut metagenome | host: Homo sapiens | study: EMG produced TPA metagenomics assembly of...
AAATGACTTATCTAAAAAACCAGATAGTAAATATGTAAAAAGGATAGATGAAAATTTTCCTGGAACTATGATAAGTATGGAATTTTATTTAGATAAAGAATATATAGAAAAGCAGATGGAGGTAAGAATATGAAAAACATAGATTTAAGTAAGTTAACACAAAATATAAAGGTTATTTCGGGTAGAGATAGAGGAATGGAGCTTAGAGAAAAACTTAAAATAGATGAAAAAGATATAGATGAAGAGATTTATGAATTTGAAATAGCACAAGATGTGTATTCTTTTAATTCTTCGTGCTTTTTAGGCTTGTTTAGTGATAGCATAAAAAAATTAGGAGAGAAAAAATTTAGAGAAAAATACCAATTTAAATGTAGTGAATTAATAAGAATGAATATTGAAGATGGCATAAGAGATGCGGTAAATAAAGCTAATCCATTGGGGTGATAAAAAATGATAAAGAAAATTTTAATAATTGGTATAATTATAATATTTATGTGTATTGGACAAGTGAATGCTACAAATGAAATTGGTGATAAAATAGTCATAGATACAACAAGTTGGACAGATGTTTTAGTAATGGCAATAAGTTTTATAAATTTGATATTTATAGTTGCTTTTTATATTAATGATCAAAAAAACAGAGAAAGTGATCAAAAAATAAATTATAAATTTTTTTGGTACAAAGATTATGTACTAAAAGATGCTATAAATATTATAGAAGAACATATTGATAATTGTAAAAATATATTAGAAGAATGCAAACAATATAAATTGTCTGGTCCTAATGTAGAAGAATATAGTAGATATTTACAAGAGACAACAATATGGAATTTTAATAAATCAAATAATAATACAAAAACAAGATTATCCGAATTGTTGCAAACAATGGGAGGAGATTTATCAGAAGATATTATTGAAGAATTTAGGAATATTCAAGATTTATTTACTGAAAGAATTCAAAATGTAAATAGTGATATTGATAGCTTATATGGAGAAATAGTAGAAAAAAAACCAAATTTAATGAATACATTATATAAATATGGATTAGATATAATAAAATAAAGTCTATACAAAGTAAGTATAGACTTTTTAATTATATATTTTAATTTTCTTTAATCCATTCGAGCAATTCTTTTTCTGAAATTATATTATTATTAAATTCTTTTATTTTTTCTTTAGCAAGTTTTTTCCAATTTTCAAAAGTTATTCGAATTTCTTCATTGTTAGATCTTTTAACTTGCATTAATCTTCTTTGATAATTATTTCTATAAATTCTAATTCCTTCAATAGTATTTCTTTTTTTAGAATAAGAGTTATTAGCACCAATCTTTTTACAAGTTACTTCATCTTTACAATATACAATATCACAATATTTTTCGGTGTTTTTAAGTGGAATAAAATATTTCCCACAGTTTTTACAAATTTTAATTTTTACATTCTTATTAGTAGCTATTTCAAATAGAGAAATATACAATATATTAGATAAATATAAAGTATGGAAAACAGGGCTATCACCTAGACTTATTATTCCATTTTCTAGATATTCTCTAACAATTTTAGGTGTTATAGATTGTGAAGCTATATGGTATATATCGTGTGCAAATTGCTGGTAATAATATACTTCTATGTTTGTAGAATATTTAAATAAATTATTAAATATAGAATAAGAAAGACATTTTTCTAAAGGAGTATAATTTTTATCTACTGAATTATTATTTAAATTAAACATATAGTCCACACATTGCCTTATTAAATATTGTAATTTTTTTAATTTAGGCTTAATTCTATTGAAAATGGGTTGATAAGTTTTTATAAATTCATTTTCTGTTTTATAACATTTTAATAAAGGAATAGATTTATCAAATTCACTTAAAATAGAAAATCCATAAAAACAGAAAAAGGTATGATAAGAACTTTCAAATGATGCAAAATTTGCATTAAGGAATTTTATTAAAAAAGTACCATAACTTTCTTCAAAAGGCTCTAACAATGTAGATGAAGAAAAATAAATTTCTTTATCATTATTAGCATTATCAAAAAGTATATTTGCAAATTTATTATTTTTATTATGATTAAAAGTAGTTTTATACAAAGAAATAGAAGTTGTATAAAACTCTTTTCTTTTTTCTCGATTAAACCAAAAGTTGAAACAATTTTTTACTGGAATATTATCTTCTCTTAACATATAAACACCTCAAAATATAAATTGCAATATGATTTATTAAATAAAATTGCTAACAAAGTGCCTTAATTATACAAAAAAATAGTAAAAAATGCAATAAAAATTACAAAAAAGATACCATGTAACCATTGAAAACACTGAAAAAAGAATAAAATGGAATAAAAAATTTAAAAATTTTTCAAAAATAGCTCCATTTTTAATAGTTGTTCTGGGGTTTATAGTAGAAGGGAAGAGAGGGACCTTCTAAATAAGAAAGAGAGGAGGTAGTACTATGATAAATAATCAAATTCAAAGAACAACACTAACGATGAAAGAAGCATCAGAGTATTTAGGCATTTCATATTGGTTAATTAATCAACTGGTAAGGAAAAAACAAATTCCATATTGCAAAGTTGGTGGAAAATATTTATTTAGAGTACAAGCACTAGATGAATATTTAAAAAACATGGAATTACAATCTATGAATTAAATTTTAAAGAAAGAGAGGAAAGGAGGAAATGCATAAGATACAATGGTTAAAAATCGATGTAAATTTATTTGCAAATAGAAAAATTCAAATATTACTGAAAGAGCCTGATGGAGATACATATATTAGAGTATGGCTTCAATTATTAATTTTAGCTATGGAATGTAATAAAGAAGGAAAATTATTAATAAGTGATAATAAAATAATGACAATAGAATATTTTTCGAAGATTATGGGAAAGTCTGAAGAAAAAATGCAAGAAATTATTAAGAAATTTTTAGAATTAGATATGATTATTTTAGATAGCAATGTGTACAAAATAAAAAACTGGAATGAATATCAAAGTATTAAAACTTATGAAAAATATAAGGAACAAGCTAGATTAAGGCAACAAAAATATCGTAAAAAAAAGAAAAGTGAAAATGAAAAAAGTGATGTTACAGTAACGTTATGTAACGGGAAAGAAAAAAAGAATAAAGAAATAAGAATTAAGAATAAAGAAGATAAGAAATAAGAAAGGAAGAAGAGAACACAAATGGATTTAGAAAATATGAAATGTAAATCTAAAGATGAAATTTTCCACAATAAATGTAAATTCTGTGGAAAAGATTTGAAGCCAATAGGTTTAGATTATTTATATGCAAATATACCTATAAGTTCAATAGAGTATGAAAGATGCGATTGTGAAAAATCAAAAGCTTATTGGAATGAAATAGATTTAAAAGAAGAAATACAAAAGAAGAGGAAACATTTTGAACAAATGATTAGGCAATTTTATATACAAAATTATACTAGTAAACGAATACAAGATTATCAATTTGAAAACTTAATAATAACAGCAACTAATAAGAAAGAAATAGAAATTGTAAAAGATTTTACACAAAAATGTATAAATAAAAATCAAAAAAAATGGACTTATTATTACTGGAAAATCTGGAGTTGGAAAAACGCATTTAGCAACAACTATTTTAAATAAACTAACTGAAAAAGATATGTTAGTTTTAATGGGAATACTAATTTTATTGCTGGATGTAATTAAAGATACTTTTAAAGATTTTTCTAGTAAAGATAAAGACATAATAGAATTGTATTCTAAGGTTGATATGCTTATAATTGATGACTTAGGAACGGAAAGAATTAGTAGTTGGGCATTAGAAAAACTATATACAATTATAGAAAATAGAAATGAAAATAAATTACCAATTATAGTAACAACTAGGTTTGATAAAGAGAGCTTATTAGATAGATTTTATCAAAGTGAAGATGAAGAATTAGCAGAAGCTGTTATTGAAAAGTTATATCAATTTTGCTATGGAATTGAACTAAAAAAATATGATGAATATGAAAAAGAAAAAAGTTAGTATAAGCGACCAAACTAAATACTAACTTAATCCAAAAACTAATATAATTATAAAATATTTATACATAAAAGTAAAGCAAAAAAGTTCATGTTTTTAATTTAGAAATTTGAGCTTTTTTGCAATTATTTAAAATAAAAATAAGAGATTTTTTATAAAAAATTATCCCTCGGAGAGCAAAAAGGGTATTAGGGCATTTTGCCCTAAACAGCGAAAAGGGTGTCAAAACACCACGCTGGCGAATATTAGGTACTAAAAAATACTACACGCATATAATCATAGACACGAAATCAAAGATTTCGACTATGATTTAATTCGAGCAAAATAAATTTTGCTAATTATTAATGCTTCGTAAACTAGCATTAATAAATTTTTATAGTAAGGAAGTGATAAAAAATGTGGGGAGATTCAGAGCAAGTTTTAGATAGTATTTTCTTATCTTATAATAAAATTTTAAAGAGATTTAAATTGTTAGGTGTTACTACTAAAGATGGAAAGGAAATAACACATGAAGATTTAAGAAAAGCTGTAGAAGTTATGTTAAAAAAACATCCAACTTGTAGATGGAGAAGTGAGAAAGTAAAAAGTAGGAAATATTTTATTTTAGATGAAGGATATGTATGGTTATATCAAGTTTACTTTCAAAAAAAATCATTAACTGATGCTGATGTGGATTTTTTTGAAGATAGAATAAAACAATATGAAGAATTGCTAAAAATAGAACACAATGAAAATTGGTGGAATGATGATATGGATATAAAACAACTATGCGAATATTTTAACAGAAAAGATATAACCGTTAGAAAAGCAATTAAGAAAATGTGTAATAGTGGTTTTGAAAATTATAAATATTTAACTAATAATAAAGTTGTAATTGTTAGTAAAGGTGTTGAATGGCTATGCAAAAATGTTTTTAAACAGAAGTATTTAGAGTTATTGGAGAAATACAAAATGGAGTTAACGGAGTTATATATTAAAGCAGGTTATCCTTATGATCATTTTTTTCATAGAAATTAATTGTAAATATTTGCAAGTATATGTTGAGAAAATTGTCATTTTATGATATAAAATATACTAGAGTTATTATAAATAATTTTTGGGGGAATAAATAATGTCATTTGAACATGAAAGCGAAGCAATGCTTGAAGAAAAATTGATTAAACATTTAGAATTATTAGGTTATACTAGGATTAATCTAAAAAATTTAAATGATGTAAAAGAAAATTTTAGAAAACAAGTAAATAAGCATAATATAGATGAATTAAATGGAAAAGAACTATCGGATAGAGAATTTGATAGACTTTATACAATGATTACAGGAAAAGGCGTTTTTGCTAGTAGTAAAATTTTAAGAGAAAAGCAATTTTTAGAAAGAGATGATGGAGAAAAAGTATATATAGAATTATTTAATACTAGACAATGGTGTAAAAATATATATCAAGTTTCAAATCAAATAACAAGTATAACAGGAGAAAAAGAAACTAGATATGATGTAACACTTTTTATTAATGGACTACCTCTAATTCAAATAGAATTAAAAGCAAGAGGGAAAACACTAAAAGAAGCTGTAAATCAAATTGAAAGATATAGAAGAACATCATACAAAGAATTATATAAATTCATACAGATATATGTTGTAAGTAATGGTGTGAATACAAAATATTTTGCAAATACAGATGGAGAGATTAATTTTGGCTATACATTTTTCTGGACTGATGAAGAAAACAATAGAATTAGTAATTTGAGTGAATTTTCTATGTATTTTCTAGAAAAATGTTTTGTGTCAAAAATGATTGCAAGATATATGGTTATTAATGAAACAGATAAACAATTAATGGTAATGAGACCATATCAAGTGTATGCAGTAGAAGCACTCGTAAAACAAGCCTTAGAAACGAATAACAATGGATATATATGGCATACCACAGGCTCAGGAAAAACATTAACATCATTTAAAGCCAGTCAAATTTTAGCAAACGAACCAGATATTAAACAAGTCTTCTTCTTGGTAGATAGAAAAGATTTAGATACACAGACATTTGATGAATTCAATAAATTTGAACCCGGTTCAGTAGATTTTACAAATAGTACATATAAATTAGTTAAAAATATACAAGATTCAACAAAGCCATTAATTATAACTACAATTCAAAAAATGGCTAATGCTATAAATAGCCCAAGATATTCGGAATTAATGGAAAAATACAAAGATGAAAAAGTGGTATTTATTATAGATGAATGCCATAGAAGCCAATTTGGTGATATGCATAAAACTATAAAAATGCATTTTAATAGAGCTCAATATTTTGGATTTACAGGGACACCAAGATTTCCAGATAATAAGAGTCAAGATGGAAGAACTACGGCAGATATTTTTGAGAAATGTTTACATAAGTATTTGTTAAAAGATGCGATAAATGATGGTAATGTATTGGGATTTTCAGTAGATTATTATAAAACAATAGATGCAAATCTAGACAACATTGATTATGTAGAAGTTGAAGGAATTAATACCGAAGAAGCTTATATGGCTGATGAAAGAATAAATAACATTACTGAAGGAATACTTACAATGCATCCATTAAAGACTAATGATATGACATATACCTCCATATTTGCAACTGCTAGTATACCACAATTAGTAAAATATTATGATTGTTTTAAAACTAAAAAAACCGATTTAAAAATAGCAGCAATATTTACATATGGACCAAATGAAGATTATGAGGGTAAAGATGAACTTTCATGTCAAAGTTTAGAGAGAATTATAAACGATTATAATAAAATGTTTGATACTAATTATTCTGTAAATACATTTGATGGATATTTTAAAGATGTCTCTAAAAGAGTAAAAAATGCAGAAATAGATATTTTAATCGTAGTAAACATGTTTTTAACTGGTTTTGATAGTAAAAAGTTAAATACATTGTATGTAGATAAAGCTTTAAAATATCATGATTTAATACAAGCTTTTTCAAGAACGAATAGAGTAGAAAAAGCAACAAAAACGCAAGGAAATATAGTAAGTTTTAGAACAACAAAAAAAGCTGTAGATAATGCTATAAGGATTTTTTCTGATACAAGTGATCCAGATGAAGTTCTATTAAAACCATACGAGTACTATAAAGAAAAATTTATTGAAGTAGCAAAAAAATTAAAAGAAGTTGTTCCGACAGTGGAATTTGTAGACACAATACAATCAGAAGAAGAAAAGAAAGAATTTATTGTTATATTTAGAGAGTTAACTAAAATTTTAATAAAACTTAGAATATTTAGAGAATTTAAATTTACAGAGGAAGAAGTTTTTATATCACATCAAGAATATTTAGATTACAAGAGCAAATATTTAGATTTAGCTACTGGTAAAGAAGTACAAAATAAAGTTAGTATACTAAATGATATTGATTTTGAATTAGAATTAATGTATACAGATAAAATAAATGTCGACTATATTTTAAATTTAATGAAATCAATTGATTTAGCTGATAAAGAGCAGACAGATAAAGATATTAAGGATATTCTAAATAAATTGGAAAATGCAGATAATAAAGACCTAAGACTTAAATCTGATTTAATTAGAGAATTCTTAAATAAAATTATACCAACTCTTAATGAAAATGATTCGGTTGAAGAAAATTATTATAACTTTATGGATGAACATCGTCGTAAAGAAATTGAAGAAATAGCTAAAAAGTATGATATTGATATTAATTTGTTGAATGATATTATAGGAGAATATGAGTACTCAGGAATATTAGATACAGGAAAAATTAAAGAAAAGATAGATAAGCCTTTAATTGAAAAAGTAAATATAACAAAATCCATAAAAGATTTTATTGTAAATTTAATTAATAGATTTAAATAGAAGGAGAAATAGAAATGAATGTAGCAGAAAAACAAAACAAACAACAATCAGAGTTACACTCTAAATTGTGGAGTATGGCAAATGATTTAAGAGGGACAATGGATGCTTCTGAATTTAAAAATTATATATTAGGATTAATATTTTATAGATTTTTATCAGAAAGATTAGTAAGTTACATAGAAGAAAAACTTTTAAATAAAGATAAACTAACATATGAACAAGCATGGGAAAAAGAAGATTATAGAGAGGCTATAATCGAAGATTTAACAAAAGATAGCGATGTTGGATATGTTATAGAGCCTCAATATTTATTTACCAATTTGATAAAATTGGTAGAAACGGGGAATTTTGATATATCAATATTAAATAAAGCAATTAGCAAAGTTTCGGAATCTACATTTGGAAATGCTAGCCAACATGATTTTGAGAATTTGTTTGAGGATATGGATTTGAATTCTTCAAAATTAGGTAGAGGAGAAAAAGAAAGAAGTAAACTAATAGGTACAATTATGCAAAAGATAAATGATATAGATTTTGCATTTGAAGATACAGAAATTGATGTTTTAGGAGATGCATATGAATACCTAATAGGACAATTTGCAGCAAGTGCGGGTAAAAAAGCAGGAGAATACTATACACCTCAACAAGTTTCAAATATACTTGCTAAAATAGTAACAATGGAAATTAAAGACTTAAAGAATGTATATGATCCAACTTGTGGTTCTGGTTCATTATTATTAAGAGTAGCAAGACAAAAAGATGTAAAAGTAAGTGCTTTTTATGGACAAGAAAAAGTAAGTACAACATATAACTTAGCTAGAATGAATATGTTACTTCATAGAGTTCCTTTTAATAGATTTGATATATATAATGGAGATACTCTAGAAGATCCATGTGAAGAACATATGAAAATGAGATTTCAAGCGATTGTTGCAAATCCACCATATTCAGCTCAATGGTCAGCAGACCAAAAATTTTTAAATGATGAGAGATTCAGCAATTATGGAAAATTGGCACCAAAATCGAAAGCAGATTATGCATTTATTCAACATATGATTTATCTATTAGATGATAATGGAACAATGGCAGTAGTATTACCACATGGTGTTTTATTTAGAGGAGCAAGTGAAGGGACTATCAGAGAATATTTAATAAAAGATAAAAATTACTTAGATGCAGTAATAGGATTACCAGCTAATATATTCTATGGAACTTCAATTCCTACTTGTATATTAGTATTTAAAAAGTGTAGAACAAGTGATAATATATTATTTATTGATGCATCAAAAGATTTTGAACCTGGGAAAAATCAGAATAGATTAAGAGACGAAGATGTAGACAAAATTATAAATACATATAAAGAAAGAAAAGAAGTAGAAAAATATGCTCATTTAGCTACTATGGAAGAAATAAAAGAAAATGACTATAATTTAAATATACCACGCTATGTAGATACTTTTGAAGAGGAAGAAGAAATAGATTTAGATGCTGTCCAAGTGGAATTAGAAAAAATAGATGAAGAAGATAAAAAAGTAACAGAAGAGCTTAATAAATACTTAAGAGAGCTAGGACTAAAAGAATTAAAGTAATAGAAAAGGATTACATTTCAAAGTGTAATCCTTTTTAAATAAACATTTGCTGTAGTAGAGATTTTTTTAAAAAAGTTAATTTTTCAAATTTTAATTTCTCGTTTTCAATTTTTAATTCTAAACAATTTAATATTTTTGATATTTTATTTTGTTCCTCCAATTTAGGTACTTTAAAAGCTAATTTTTCAAAAGAAGATTTATTGATAATAGAAGTTGCAGAAGTTCCGGCAGTAGATTGTAAGTAGTCCTTCTTCATTTCAAATAAATAATATAAATAGTCAGCATTAAAATTTTTATTTGGAATTATAGCATTAATTTGTTGATTACAAGAACCATCTATTTTTAAAATTGCGTTTTTACCAATACTTGCTATACAAGTTATTAAAACGCTTCCTGCAGGAACAAATCTTCCTGCTTTAAGCCCATCTGGTGTTAACATATCGTGCGAATTATAAATATCTTTACCTTCCGTAATATCTGAAGGTGTTATCCAAGCTATAGTGCCATTATTCCAATAGGAATGAATTAGTTTGGAGGGAGTAGTACCAGTTATAATAGTGCCAAATTCAGAAACACTCTTTTCTTCACAATTGTTAGAATTAATAAGTTTTTGCATTAACCCTTTTTTATATATCTTAAGGGCTTCTATTTTTTGCTGTTGTAGTTCTA
>ENA-OUQW01003923-OUQW01003923.1-human-gut-metagenome-genome-assembly--contig:-NODE-3923-length-10122-cov-6.095361_pt1 | contig 10122 bp, 5 predicted proteins | sample MGYA00248464_ERZ548849 | MGnify/ENA primary metagenome ERZ548849 (study PRJEB26491, sample SAMN04978193) | human gut metagenome | host: Homo sapiens | study: EMG produced TPA metagenomics assembly of...
TCCATCTGACAATCCCTCTCAAAATCTGCATCATATAAATTTAGACAAGCTCTAAGTCAGCGCGTTGGCCGCACTCAGAATATCACTTTTGTGGCTTTGGCGCCCTGACGCAGTATGTAGACATTCCCCCGACGCGGTTCGCTTACGCGTATGCCCTGCAGGTTATAATACTCGGCGGGAGCGTCATTGTCAGCCGCTACGTCTGATATGCCCGACATGACGGCTACGGTAGCCTTGGCGGCCTTTGACTCGCCGGCGTTGTAGACTGCCGTGACGGCGTATGTGTGGGTGCCCTCCACGGCGGTGCGGTCAATAATCTTCGTGTTGGTGACAGGGCTGTCATTGAGCTTTTCTCCGTTGCGGTAGATGTTGTAGCCTATGTGCTCGAGGTCGGCATTGGGCGACGCCGGTATGTAGGTCACGTCATCGACCATGAGCATCGAACCACCGACGGCGCAAGAGCGTATGGCGAAGTAGCGGGCGCCTTTGGGAAGTTCGGCCGTGTATTCGGTCCACTCGTTGGAAATGCTTTCATAACGACCCACGGCAATGAAATCCGACGGCTCGAGGCTGCCGGTTGAGTAGAGCAGCTCGATTGTCTCCTTGTAGCGGCTGTCGTAGCTGCGTGCATAGACGGATACGGTCTGTGCGTCGCCGCTGAGGCGGGGCGAGATGGCCCAGTCATTGATTTCGCCGAAATATGATTCAAACATTGAGACTATGCACTTGTTGCCTGAGCGGGTATCGAATGTGGCGTTGAACTGGTCGTCGCTGTTGTCGAGCACGAAGAATGACTGTTTGGAATAGGTGGCTATGCCGGGGAATTTGATTCCTGACAGGCCGCCGATAGCCTTTTCGTCAAGGTCGAGGAATGTCCAGTCGCCGTATCCGGTGGCGAATGATTCGGCCGATTCGAAAGTCTCGGTCACAGCGTCGGGAGTAGTGACGTTAAGGTCGGGGGCTGTCCAGCTGAGCTGCACCCCGTTGTCGGTCGATTTGGCGTCGAGTGCGCCGGGTGCCGGATGCGTGGGGAATACGGCGGTGACTGTCACAGGCGCTTCTATCGCGTTGTTTGCGGTATTCGTGTCGCTTTCCGAGATTACGTCGGCAAAATATTCGGTCGTCTCGTCATCAAAGAGATTGATTGTCTGCTTGAAGCTGTATACGGCATTGAGACCCGGCTGAAGGGCGTTACCTTCGGCAGCGGCGATTTTTTCACCGTCGCGGTAGAGGTTGACGGTATATCCCGACATAGTATTTGCACCGGGATTGTCAATCCTTACATTTACGTTGAATTCCTCGCCGGCATTTACTTTGTCGGGAGCATCGAGGGATGTGAGGGCAACGTCGTTGTCAACCAACCGGACGACGCGGATATTGTCGAGGAGAGTGTAGGTGTAGTTGATGGCAATGCCCTCAAACCGCAGGTAGATTACCTTCCCCTTGAATGCGTCGAGCGGCAAAGTGATGCAGTTCCATCCGGTCTCGGGAAGCGATTTCATCACGATATTCTTGATGCATGTTTCGGTATTGCGGCTGCGTACGTAGACGTTGAGCTGATTTTCGTCAGGTACAATCTCATCGTTTGCGGGATTCTTGCCTTCGATGTTGAATGTGTAGAACATGAGGCCGGGGTTATCGCCCGACACCTCTATCTTGCCCGTGATTATCGAGCCGTAAGTGCCGGCACCGTTTCCTTTCATGCCGAAAAGACCGTCGTCGCCGTCAACCGATACCGGTTCGGAAAGGGTCTCCGATGTATACAGGCGCCATACGCCGCCGTTGGCCTGGTCCATCGAGAAATTCGACGACAGTTTGCCGCCGGCTACCGATTCCATATAAGGCATCTGATAGTTCGGCCCGACACATATAAGGTCGGTGGCTACCGGCGAACCCATGCCGCCGTCTGTTACGGCGCACACTACCCATTGCTTCATTTCCTGCTCGCCGTCGGCATCTACCGCGCGGAATGTGTAGGTGGTCCCGGCAAGATTCTCTGCTACGGGTACGTATTGCGCGCCGGTGGTGAATTCAAATATGCTGTAGGTGATGAGCGCCGGGTTCATGGGATTTCCGTCGGCATCGGTAGTTGCTGCGTCCCAGGTGAATGTCACTTCGCCGGGCGTCGACGTCTCGGTCGCGACGAGATTTGTCACGCAGCCCGGTTTATTGATACCGATGAATGTGGTGAACGAGGCCTCCTTGCCGGCTCCGTTTTCGTTGTAGGGTATTACGGTGTAGGTGAAATCGCCTGAATGCTCTACCGCGTCGACGTATGACAGCGTGGCTCCCGGCTGAGGATTATCGAATGATTTGATTACAACGTCGCCACGGAGCAGGTCGATGCGTGTGAGTGACGACAGGGCATCGCCTCTGACGTTGACAGCCGGTGCGGTGAATTGGATTGTGGCTTTGTTGGCGCCGTCGTAGTCGGGTATGGCTGTGAGGCCGGTGGCTGCCGCGGGCGACTCAAGATTGGTGCCTTCGGCTATGGAAATCTCTTTGATGTAGAGACCATACATATATTTGGTGCTCATGCCGTGGAACCCGATGTAATATACGCCGTCGGCCTCGGGAGTGATGTATGTCTCGAACGGCACGTCGCTCAGGCTCGAGAACTCATACGGCTCGAGAATCACCTCGGTCAGGCCTTCAACTGTCGGATCGTTGCCCCATTTTACCTCTATTTTCTCCTTGTAGCTGCCGCTCTCGGTGTAGATGACATAGTTGAGACGGTAGGTATTGCCTTTCTTGAGACGCAGCGGAGGTGTGATCAACCAGTCGTCGGAATCAAGATAACTGCTGTATTTGAGGTAGGCGGCTGAGTTTTTCAGCGTCCACACCTTATCGTCATCGTTGATGTTGAGTATAGTGAAGCCGTCGAGGCCTGTCGACTTCCTGAAGTTGGAAACGTAGGGTGGAGTGACCGAGCCGGTGGTTATGGAGTTGGAGGTAGCTACGCCTGAGGTCATATCGCCCGCATGGGCTACCACCGTGTAATAGTAACTCGTAAGCTCGTCGCCGGCGGGAACGGCCTCGCTGAAAGTGGTGGCGGCGAGATGGTCGGCCACTACGACAGCGTCGGGGTAGCGAGTGACGGTGTATGTGACATTGTCAACGTCGATGTAGCCGCCGTTGACACTCTCGGTCACGGGGTCCCAAGTGAGCACGAAATTGTCGCCCTCGCGTGCGAGTGTGGCTTTGGTCGCCACGGGAGTGTCGGTGCCGATGAATGCTGATGCCTTGACTACAGGGCTGCGGCCTGCTTCGGTCGACACGCTGACCGTAAACTCGTAATCGCCGGCTTGGGTAAGTGTTACCGGAGCCTTGACTGAAGCGCCGAATGAGGTCGTGCCGGTGGCAACCTCCGTATCATTGGCAATAACGCTGTAAGTTATGTCACCCGTACCGGTTTCCCCGCAGAAGTATGTTGTGGGAGCGGTGAAATCGACGGTGCCGCTGAGCGAGCCGTCGGGGAAATCAAGGGTTAAGTCGCTCACGGCAGCGGGGGCATAGTCCTCGGCCTCGGGAGCTATCACCACGAGTCCGCATACCTCCTCGTTGCCGGGGAACTGGTAGAGCAGCGTAGCTTTGCCCGTGCTCTTGTCAACTTCGTAGAAACGGCCTGTCTGGTCGTCGCCGAATACGCTCCAGAACATGCGGTGCGACTTGGGGTCAATAACTGCCGAACTCTGGTATTTGGGCGTCACACCGGTTGAGCCGACCTTTGTGGTGGCTCCGGTGCCTTTGTCCACGATAAGCAGGTCGCCGTTCATGTCGATGGCATAAAGGGTGCCGTCGGAGTCGAATGCCACACCGTTCCATTGCACGTCAATCGGGGCGATGGCGGTACGGGTGAGATTGACATAGTCGGCCGTACCGAACACGTATCCGTCGCCATCGTTGTTGATGTAGCAGCCGAACACCTTGCCGCTTATCGGGTCGAGCGACACGTCGGAGGCAAACATGCCCAGGCTTTTGATTTCGGTGTGGGAGAGTTTTTCCCATGTGATCATGTCGTAGGCATCGACATAGTTCACAAGCGTGATGCCGTAGAAGTCATATTGCCAGGCCACGTAATACACGCCGTCGATAGCCACGCCGCCGTAGTTGGTGTCGGGCACCTTGTTGGCTGCCGTGTAGACGGCTTCAAGTCCGGTTGCGGCAGTGACGGGGATGCGGTAGAATCCTTTCGGACTGCTGGCCGAATAGATGACCGAGCCGAGGATATTGATATTGGCTCCCGGTACTTTCAGCATGGTTTTCCCCGAGGCGGCCGATGGCTTTACAAGAGGGGTGAAGGCTGTGCGTATGTCGCTTTGGCCTTTGAAGGCCGTCGGCATCATGAAACGCGGTGCGGCATTCTCGGCAGCCGTCATCGGTGTGAGAGCGGATGGCGCTTCACCGTCGCCGAGGCGGGCGGCGACAGGCGCGGAAGCCATCAGTTGCAGGGGCAGAAATGCAGCCAATAATAGCAGCAGTTGCCTGAACGAATTTTTTTTCATGCGATTGGTTTATTAAATTGATAAATTACAATCGCAAAGTTATCAAAATTCCGTTCAGTTAATGCAATATTTCGGTATATTTATGCAACAAATGTCAAATTGCTCACCTATTTTCGGTTTTATTGGCAATCTGATTGCATCAAACATGCCAAATCCCGACATTTTTCACCTACTGGTTGTTGACGGCATTTTTGCGGCTGCGGAGATAAAATGTGCGTGATTATTCCGATTTAGTCGTGTATCCGTAGTAGGCATCGCGTATACCTACAGCTACAATTAAATCGCCAGTATCGGTAAGGTAATAAAGGGCATCGGAGTTGTCCCACCAAAGTCCTTTCACCGGTTCTTTGATTATCTTCGCACCGTTGTCGGAGCCGGTAAGCCAATATACCCCATCGGTGGTGCCTACCATCACTCCTATAGGGGTAAGAGCCATACCTGTTATATTGTCGGCCTGATATATATTTTCCACGAAGCCCTCGTCATGAAGCCGGAGTATAGTGTCGTCAACCCACATCATTGTGTTTGTGCCGTTACTTTCTATTTTTAATATAGGTGCTTCGATACTTATTATCGGTTCGCATGTTTTGTCCTCGGGAAATATCTCATAGACGCATGAAAATTCCTCATCGGCCGTGCATGCATAGAATGTCGAATCTGTGGCTTGGGAGAGCCTGAACGCCTCATTGTCCATCCTGCCGATATACTCATGCTTTGACTCGTCTGTGGCAATTCGGAATATGCTGTCCCCGTCGGCAGCATAGATACCCGAACGTACCGCGACAATCGAACGGGCGTTTGTCGGCTCGCTGAAGGTGAGGCCGGTAAGCTGCGGGTCGTCGAGCAGCATGATTGAATCGCTCCCGCAGCGTAGGCCTAAGCCTATTCCGGGAAGATGTAATATATCGTCGGCATCAAGTTCGAGCTCGTCATGACTGATAAGCTGTATTTTCGCTATCCCTGCGCTTGCTGTTATCTGTAACAATGAAACAAGCGATATAAAACTGATTATAAATCGTCGCATACTCATAAGCTAAGGTTATCGTAATATTCCTTCTCGGCAGGGGTCAACGGACGCTGGTCAATCAATTCGATTACAACTAAATTATGGTATTCCTCCTGTGTCATTTTGCGTCGTACTCTTGTGGCTGCGGAGGGCGGGGCTGGCAATGGTTTCAGGTCTTCGCTGCGCCAGTCCTGGCCGAGGGAGGAATGTGCATGGCTGTCGAGCACCAACCGTCCGTCACTGGTATAGCGTGCACCGGGTGATTGCGGTGTCGTGGGTTTGGGGTAGGGTATAGGCTTGCTTCCCCTGTTATTGACATTGTTTTTGCCGAGTGAGGAATAGGCATGTTCGTCAATGACGAGGCGTCCTTTGTCGTCGTAATATGCAGCCGGTGATTTTTTTGAACCGGATTTTTGGCTTTCAGCTATAGCGAGGCGTTTCTGATGTTGCTGCTCACGGCGGTTGAGCATAGCCTGCCGCAGTTCTTGCCTTTGTTGCGGCGATAGAGTATGACTACGCTGCACTGCCGGCATCGGTTTGCGCACGGTGTTGCGGGCGGTTGGGGTTGGAGTAGCCATGACGCGGCGTGGCTTATTGGCACCGCGCAGGCGTGATGCCTGCTGAGAGCCTGTTGACTGCGGTTTCATCTTGTCGAACTGCGGGCCCTGCACTACCACTGCCTGCCGGGCGCGCTGTTGTGCCTGCGCTGCGCCTTCGGTGGCATGCCATCGGTCACGCTGTATCCGCGCGTTGGTCTGGCCTTGCAATGCGGCATTAGTCTGAGCCGTTACGTCGGCAGCACGGTTATCGTCGGCAATCTTTCGCTGCAGTTCCATCATCTTTTTTTCGTAGGCGTCTTTTTCTCTGGCTGCCTTTATTTGTTCCTGGCGGTTGCGAGCCCACTGTATGTGAGCATCTGAAGTATTATAGTTGTAAGTGCCGACGCCGCGGGAGCTTGACGATTTCGCCGAAGATCCGTTGCGCCTGGGGCGTTGTGCAGCGACTCCGCGAGCCACCTTGCCGTATAATCCGGAGGTATTGACAGGCTTTACATACGTATAGGTGGTTAGATCCGCTCCGCGGGTCGGGTCAGTAGGATCGTTGTTGATGAAATCGCGAGTCATGCAACGTTGCACAACCATATCTTCGCGCAACCCCGTATTGCAGTCAATCTCAGGATTATGCACATCGGAAAACAAACCGAAATATCCATCATTCAATCCCTGCCCCGAAGCCATAATCGTTCCGAGGCATATTACTGCTGTTAAAATTAACTTTTTCATGGCTGATAATTATAAATTTTCTTGGTCGTATTTGTCTGATTTGGTCTTTAGCTTGGCTAAGGCTCTTTTGTTCCAGTCTTTTTTCCAGATTATTCTCCAGATACCGCCGGATTTGTAGTCTTTTAATTCTTCTTCCGCCGAGTTGCGCTCATTTCCCTTTGGGATTGCTTCTATCTCTTTTTTTCGCTGTTTGTAATATATGCTTTTTTCAGCTACAAATCTCTCGCGGTCCAATTTTGCTTGCTGTTTATATTCTTTTTCCTGTTGTTTGCTGATGCCGTGTAATACAAGTACGTCATTATCGTATACCCCTATAGCTCCCATGAAAAATACAGAGTCTTGTGGCTCCCATCTGTAGTAATCAAATTCGTGCAATAGTCGGGATTCTTTTACATCTGTCGAATTGGATTTCGTTTCTATAAGTTGGGCGAATACTTGCGCATGAAGTTTATAAGGATTAACCATTTGCACTACAAGATTAATGCCCCATATTCTGTCAGTGGAAACCATCATTGCGTCGACCAATGAGTTGATACCGGCACTTACCAGTCCGGCGGCAAGATTGCCTGCTAATTGTTCTCCAAAAGAATATTGGCGTCTTGATAACTGACCCGCAACAAGTGCTTGTGTCGTTTGGGTGGTTTGCCTTATTATAGCTCCGATTTCAGTATTTGGGACTTTCAGTCTCTCATCTCCCCAGTAGATATAGGCGGCATAGGCGTCATTGTCGGTTTGCATGGTTCTTGAATAATAGTCTTTTGACATTGAAGTACGCCTTGCATCACTGATATACATTGGTTTGTCAATAAATGGAGCCTCGAAATTAGAGCCTGAGGCTTCAGATATTGGTGTCGGAACATATCCGCCTTCAGTAGAAAAAACACAAAAGCATTTTCTTAAACCGTAACTTATTTTTACTGCTTCCAGGTTATATCCACTTGTCATGCCTTTTTGTAAAAGCACATTGTTCAAAGAGTCAATTCCAGGAATATATTCTTGTTTTGATGCAAGAATTTTGTTAATATCCCTGATACGTAATATTGCAAGATTTTCTATCAAAGAAATCTCATCTTTTACTCCGTTATATTCCTCTTTTATTGCACATATATCCTCAGACACCCAAACTCCGGGCAGTATGTCGTTGATGTGGGGGCGGGTGCGGATAGTGTGGAGCCATTGGCGGGCGGAGGCGAGGTCCTCGTCGTAGTCGTAATTCATGCGGTTGGCGTATGCTTCGAGCAGGTCGATATTGGTTTTGACTGCAGTGGAGTCGAAACGTTCGCGGGCGAGGGTCAGTTCGTTGGCGTAGAGGGGGCCGAGATGCTCGTCGGTATCGGGAGCAATGGACATGAAACTGCTTTTGAAGGCTTCGGCCTGTTCGGCTTTGCCTTCCTCCACATAGTTGACATAAAAGTCGAAGATGCGTGAGCGCACCGAATCGCGCGCGGCATCGGTGGGAAGTGCGGTGTAATAGTTTCTGAGTATATTAAGTCTTGTCGATGCGAACTCCGGTTTCTGCGCCATAGCCGTGGCGTAGTCATCGGCCATAATCAGCGCCGAGTCAACCACTGCCTGTATATTTATTGTTACGGGTTTTGCGATTTGCTTCCCGTCACGTGGCTTGGCTGCATAGGCACCCGTCACAACAATTGTAAGTAAAAGCGATAGCAACGCAGGTCTGGAGAGTGTTTTCATTGGGTACAAGCGCCTCGGTCATCCTCTCGTCGGCATTTTTTTATATAAGAAAAGCGTAGGAATCAGTATCTGTTGCCATCCTACGAATCGAGGCTTCTCGCATTGCCCATCAATAGTCGGACGGCAACGAAGAAGCCCTACGCTTGTATATGTAACCTCAGCGTCGACCATCGCTTCTTCACGAGCTGATGGCCGTCGCCGGTATATTACATATCCACGGGCATCTATCGTTGCTCAATCCTTGACTATTGATAGAAATTTTGCGAGAATTTCGATTCGTCAAGAATTAGCGCGGATAAACGCTATTTATTAATATGTCAGCATCCCCGCCTCGCTGACCCCGTGACCGGGGCTTCGACACGGTCTGCTTCGCAAATGTAGATATATTTTTTGAAATTTGTGCTATATTAATTGAAAAAATCGGATTATCGACGTATAAATCTGTAGGTAAATCTGTCGGTTATACCGATTTATGTCGTGCCGTTCCTATCATGAACTGCAGGGGACGTGGCAGAACCTCTAATATCGAATATGTTGTATATAGGGCACGCCACGAAGCTACCATCGACATCGGTTTCGCAGCATCACCGTTTGTGATATAATGTGCCTACTGGTTGTTGACGGCATTTTTACGGCGGCGGAGGTAGCGGGGGATAAATGACAGGTGCTTTTTTATAGTGGAGAATGTGCCGTAGTAGTAGCACATGATGCGGAAACGTTCGCGGAGCGAGCGGCGGTGGTTGCGCGTCGTGGTGCCTTCGTTGAGGTAGTCGATCAGCACATCGTCGATGTATACGTTGCGGCGCGAATGCTGCAGGCAGCGTATGCACCAGTCGTAGTCGGCCGAGAGCCTGTAGTCAAGATTGTAGGGGGCGGTGATGCGTCGGAGTACTACGAATGCCTGGTGGCACACTACCATGCCGTCGCGGAAACTGTCGAGAGTGAGTTCGCGCGGCGCACGGAGATGTCGCTCGCCGAGACGCTGCCCGGCGATGTCGACGATGTCGGTCTGCCCGTACACTATGCCGGGGAAATCGTTGGCCATTATGGCGTCGGCGATGCGTTGCAGGGTGTCGGGCGCATGGAAAGCGTCGCCGGCGTTGAGGAAGATTACGTATTCCCCTTCGGCCATGCCGAGACCCTTGTTCATCGCGTCATATATGCCGTTGTCGCGTCCGGAGTGTATCTTCATCTCCGGAATGGCGGCATCCGATGCGAGCTGCAATGTTGCGTCGGTCGACTTTCCGTCGACAACAAGATATTCAAACAGCCGGCACGTCTGAGCCTTTACCGAAGCCAATGTGCGCGGCAATGTCGCTTCGGCATTGTAAGTGACGGTGATAATGGAAAACAGCGGTGCGGCAGTCGGGTCGTTGTTCATCATTTATAATTTGTAGTTATAATCAATGCAAAAATACGAAAAAGATTGTATGGAAAAATAGTAAGATTAAATTTTTTATAATTGGCCGTTTTTACCCGATTATTGTCCGTTAGCAGTCAAAAATTTGCTGTTTAAAAATTTTTAGTTAATTTTGCTTTCGTTTTCAAAGACCTTGATTTATATAAGTTCACTTTTTAACGCGAGTTCGGGATAACGATAGCCAACTCGGTGACTTCGCAATTAAGTATGATT
>ENA-OUQW01003928-OUQW01003928.1-human-gut-metagenome-genome-assembly--contig:-NODE-3928-length-10114-cov-9.959936_pt1 | contig 10114 bp, 9 predicted proteins | sample MGYA00248464_ERZ548849 | MGnify/ENA primary metagenome ERZ548849 (study PRJEB26491, sample SAMN04978193) | human gut metagenome | host: Homo sapiens | study: EMG produced TPA metagenomics assembly of...
CCACATTATAGGTAGCTGTTGTTATCCGTTGCAATAATTCACTTATGTCATCTTCTGTAACCTGCATATCCAACATTAGTTCTCCAGATTTGCCCCCATTAGTCTGTTCTAATGCATTTATTGTATCTTTAAGAGATTTTAACGAAGTATCCCGGACGGTCTTATCTATCTTCTTTTCCTGAATTGGCTTAAGTAATTCGTCAGGAAGTCTTTCAACTAATTCATTCCACCCATCATCTAGCTTTACCATCCTAATCATTTGCTTACTAAGCATATGTGAATGATCTAATTCATCATCATCTAAAGGCCTACTAGCTTTGATAAAACAAAAATGAAACAATTTTCTAAATTCCTTTATATCGTCAAATCTACATTTATTTTTAAATTCCTTATCGCAAAAATATCCGAAAGTCACCATTGATTTGACATAAATACTTACTATCAACTGTTTCAAATATCTCTCTTTAACCTCTATATTGTTCTCCAGATTTTTATCTGAAGAACTCAATAATTTAATTTTATCCTCTTCTATTTCATCAAATCGCCGTTTTAACTTATCATAATTGTCCGTTATTGCTCTGAGAAATTTTGAACGTGTTACTTCATAATCAAACAAAAAATAAAAATCATGCACTTCTTCATCAAGATCCATAATATAATCAGCAAACATTTTTATATCATCTATATCTGGATCATACGAAACATGAATCTTTACACATGTTGTATTCATTAAATGTGATGGAACTGTATCATCTTCCGGAATAATCAAATTGACAAGTTCTGCATCTATTGTATCAACGCTTTTACCACTTTTAAAGAAATCAGCAAATACAGGATATCCCCAATCAATCCATTCTTGCATATTTTTAGCTGGAATGTCCGATACACTATAGTCATTTTTTTCATCAACAAAAACACTCCTAATCAAATTGATAAGCGAAGTTTTACCACTATTATTAGCCCCGGCAAGAATAGTTATTCCTTGATCAAACGCCAATTCCGCTGTATCAAACTGTCTATAATTTTCAATTATTATATTCTCAAGTTTCATCTGTCCACCTCTTTTCGGTCATTTAACATTATAATTAAATCAAACCTCTACTCTTCAAATTCTATATTATCAAAAATTGTCTCTTCCACAACCTTCACACACTCATCTGTATGTTTCTTTATATCTTCACCCCAGAACCGGATTACAGTCCAGCCCTCAAAGTTCAATTTCTTATTTATCTCATTATCCCGCTCTTTGTTACGGGATATCTTGCTAATCCAGTACTCACTATTGTTACTCTTTTCAAGTCTCTGTTTTAAAGTATCCCAATCTTTTCCATGAAAGAATTCTCCATCACAAAAAATAGCTATCTTATACTTTGTCAGCACGATATCTGGACTTCCCGGAAGTATTTTATAATTCTTGCGATACCGATACCCTTTGTTCCATAAAGCCTTTCTTAATATAACTTCTATTTTGGTATCCTTCCCATGAATATTTTTCATGTTTTTATGCCGCTGTTCTTTTGTTAAATCATCTGCCACAAAATCACCTCAACAATCTGTTTTTCATCAACTTTTCCAGTTCTTTTCTCCTTTGCTTCTTGTCTAGCATTTATACTTATAACTGCTCGCTATAAATACACATCTTTAACAAGCTCCATTATTTTATCTGTCAGCATATCAAGCGACTTTCCATTCGCCATAGGTTTAATATCTGATTTACTTTCAATGCATTTTTTAAGTACTACTTTAAGCACTTTTTCATCCCTCAGCTCCGCTTCTGATAAATCTTTTATAATTTCTTCTATCTCAATAGAGGCATCCGCAATCTGACTGCAACGATTATAAGAATCTCCCATATCCTCTGCCACCATACTTTCATGGTCCTCTTTTTCATATGGATTAAATCCATAAAAAGCATTACTTGCAACGGGGCATATAGCATCATATATAATTTTTGCACCCAATTCTCTTTTTATCTGTTTGGGATATATAAGCCTGCCTCTATCTGATTTCATTTCAAGTTTCTTTTCAGCTAATTTACTAGCAGTCGTGATTCTCGTAAGATATGCCATCATCCTATTTGCAAAGTTTTGACTATCTACTTCATGTCGTCCAATTACTGGAATATATTTGTCCATCTCATTTTCATTTACTATATGATCTGCCAAATATAAAGAATACATTTCTGATGCACAAAGCTTTACAACTGCTACATTCTCTAATTTTTTGTCTCCGATTTGATGCAGCATATCCATCTGCACCCATCCATATTCTTTATCTCCAGATTCATCAGGACAAAAAAACATATTCTGCACATATTTGTATCCTTGCTTTGCTATAAAATCATCGTACGCAAGCTGATATAAATATTGCTTTGTAACATCCGCCACCCCAGGCTGTCCTATAACTTTGTATTCTGACGAATTCTTGTAAAAATTAATATTATAATATTTTGCATCATATATGCCAAAACAATATTCTCCACTATCACCACACTCGTAAATACTAATCAGATCTGGTCTTAGTGTATCTGACTTCCCATCACTAATATTATCTGAAGTCTTATGCCATACTGGTCTATCAATTATTTCTATTAAAGTACTATCTTTACTTTCTTTATAATCATCACAAACTCCAAGTGGCAGCTCTGATAATTTTACATTTAAAACATTTCCAAAATTGTGTGCACATACTTTTTCCCATACTAAGTTAAAGCTGTTGGTACCATATATGCTAAAACTATCAATGTTATTAAAGCTTGCTTTTTGTGCAATATACGCATACATTGCCTTCAACACCAGTTGTTTTCTTGTTTTATACTGCACATTAAGTTCATTTTGTATCCTATATAAAATATAATCTTCATCGCCCAAATCTTCCAGTTGTTCTTCCGACAGCTCTACTGTCACAATATTAAACAACTCCGGCAGATCGGATTCTTCAAGTTCCTTTGAAAATTTAGTCAATATACATGCATGTAAGCGTCTGATAAAATCATATTCATCTGAAGTTCGCTTTTTTGTCTGTAATTCAGTATAATATGGCCTGTTATTTGATATATATGAAAATGTTTCATTGATTGTTCTGTCCCACAGTATTTCTCCTGTGCCATTAGTCTCAACAATCTCAACGTCATTAGCATATATTCCATTATCATAATAATCCTGCAACAAATACAGCATTACTGCCAATAAGTTAAACGATCCTCCATCATCACTTTCATTATACAGTTTTATTACCTGCTCTTTTGAATTATATTTTTCCAAAACACGCATAATCTGCTTCATCTGTGCTATTGGACTACCACAAGAATTAATATATTTAGGATAACACTTTAATACCCGTCCATATACAACAATTACTCCAACAAATGAAAACACATAATATAATTCCCGCTCTCCACTTTCGATATCTGTTACTCTGATATCTTCCTCAACTAAGTCAGAGAGCATACTTTGCCTATCACTTTTTTTTACATTTTTAACAATTCCATACTCTTTTAACTTTCTTATAATCTGCACTGTTTCATCAGCAGTGCATTCAAATATTTTTCTAAGTTCATCTTGAGTATACCGCTTCTGCTCTTTGACATATTTAGAAATCATCCAGTAACATTCCCTTCTCATTCTAATTCACTCAAATATTCTTTCTTGATTTTGTCTCGGATTTCTTTACAGAAAATATCTATGCCTCTTTTATCAAATTCCTCGCAAATCGTTGAATATTGGTTTCTTATATCCTCATCACAGCCTCCAAACAACATGTGCCTTCTCTGCTTTGCTGCATCCTCAAATAAGTACATAATAATTTTACTCTTAAAAGTTTCTCTAAACGCATCTTCATTCTCTAAAATGCTTTTAGATACAAAAAATGGTCCCATAAGCTTGTCTTCATTTATCTTATAATCTCTAGAAGCAAGTATTGTATTTATAGCCTTCCTAAGCTCATTCCAGTCAACTCTGTATGGCACCTGTGCTTTATCACACACTAAATATGTATCTTTAATCTTTTCTTCCCTATGGTTAATACCTATATATTCAAAGTTCCATCTTCTTTTAAATGCTGTATCCATTGGAAATACGCCCTGATCAGCACTATTCATAGTTGACCAGATATACATATTATCTGGTATCTTTATTTCATCATACTGCTCTGGCCTTCCACCAAGTTCTTTTGCCAAATATGCCTTTATATCTTCAGAAGGTTTAACTGGATATTGGCTTGCATTTCTATCGTCGCGATCTAAAAGCTGAAATACCTCTCCAAATACAGCTGCAACATTTGCTCTATTAATTTCCTCTATAAGAAGCAGAAATGGTTTTACATCTTCCTTATTCTCCGACTGTCCATTTTCTATTGCCTTTACATATGTCCGCATAAATGGTCCAGGAACATACTCATATGATATTCCATTTTTTGTAGGTACTGGCTTATATGTTCCAACAAAATTAGCATATGAATAATCTGGATGGAATGTAACTCTTTCGTACTCTCCACCTTCTGAAATGAGATCCTTCTGCTCATCATTCAGCTTGAAACTTTTTCCTGTTCCTGGTGCTCCAAATACAATTCTATTGTGTGCATATACAGTCCCCGTATCCTTATTTTTGCGTGAACAACCTGTATAATAATCAGGTTCAATATATGACTTAGATTCCATTTCTTCCTCCTCAGAGCCTTCATTCTCTATGCTCATTTCTTCCTGAATAGAATTTACTGCATCCTCTTTGCTTTCTCCAAATTTTACAGATGTTGGTATCATTACAGTAACTGCTCCAAGCACCCTATCCATAAACTCTCTGTCAAAAATTTCTTTGAATTTTTCAAGCATTTCTGGAAATTCATCAAGTACTGCACGTATAACAGCAACAGCCTTTATCTTATCCAAAGTACTTAATGCCTGTGACGGATCTCTTGATAACTCCGGTCCTATATATGGAGCATCGTATGCTTCTCTATAGCTTAAAAAATCTTCCCTTTTAAATGGCTTTTCAAAAACACAGTCAACTTCTATATCAAACTTAAAGTATTTTTCCTTACCATTATATCCAAAATCATAAGGTTCTCTAATTACATGTGCTACTCCTATAAACCCTGGAACCCAATCAACCTCTGATTTTCCTGTGTCTCCTCCCAATGTAACAAATACATGCTTTCCAATATTCAATTCCTCTTTCAGAGTATAAACGCCATCAACTGTTATATCTTTGTTGCCATTGAGAATGTTATGTACTGTATCTGGAAAACCACATTTCATAGATACAAATGTTGGTTCTTCATTCTCATATCCATGAATAATCTCCGCTACAGCTTTTTCCAATTGGTCTGCAGAATAATCCTTATACAGCTCAAACACTTCCTGATATGCATGTCCTCGTCTTTTTAAATCTCTATCATCACTCCAGCCTTTTCTTCCATTGTTAGAAAAATAAAAATCAAAAGCATCCTTTGCATGTTTATATGTTGTTTTCTTTGTTCCAAATCTCTTTTCTAACACTTCCCAATCATGCATTCTCTGCTTATATCTTGCGTCTGTTTTAGGAAGCATAGCATAATACATGCAGACTAACGCCTGTTTTTGCAAATCGTCTAAATTATCGATATTGATCTTCTGCTCCATATTGTTCTCTCCTTAATGCCAGAATTAGTACTCCAAAGTATATATGCCATCTTCATACTTTTTAAACAAAACCTTTGTTTTTCCATATTGATCTAACATTTGTTTCGTAATATATGTACCATCCGGCACTCCAAGTTTATGCCTTATCCATTCTCCTATTATCGCATTACTTTCTGGAGTTTCTAATGCCTTTCCCTTTGCTTGTGCCTGTCTCATATAAAAAGCATCATATTCCTTTGTTACAACCTTAAACACTGGATACGTTCCATCAGCATTTACATCTGGGAAAAATCCATCTTTATGATCTGCCACATTATATGGAATATATGCCTGGTTTCTATTTCTCTTATAGCCATTTTTACGTATTCCCCAATTTACACCGGAACCATATCCCGTATCGCTGCCATCTGCTTTTAGTAAAGATACTTCTAATGTATCTACCGGCTCAATAGCCCGATAATTCTCCCAAGATAAATTTTCCAAATTAGTATCTGCAACATCATCTTCTACATTTTTCTTGCTAGAAAATGAAACTTTATCTTTTATCTGACCATCAAAGCAATTTATTGTATCAGGCAATAAACTGTTGAAGTAATGGTTTGCCTCTTTAGGATTACATGCATCCATACATTCTCTTCTTACAAAGAATGCATTCATAGTGTAATTAGCTGAACCATTAAAAGCCTCTATTGCCTTTCGCCCCCTGCACCATATATACACCTTGGAATGTACCTGTTTACCTTCCACAATATAATTGCATGATATCTGAGGCATTCCAGATACACTATTCAATCTTTTTATCAATGAGCATATCTTGTCATGTTTCTTTTGTGTCAGACCCGTGCCCTTTGTCATCCCAAGTATAATGTCCACTTTTATTCCAGACACATATTCTTTATTCCTGCCATCAAATAGTTTTATCAAATGACTTGATATTCTCTCAACATCAGTAAATGCTGTGACAATTTTCAAATGATTACATGCTTCGCCATCTTTTCTCGCTGGTATAAACAATATTTCTTCTTCAAAATTATCAGTATACATACCTTACTCCTTTATACTTGGTTCTACACTTTCGTAGTCAATTCCCGCAAATGTTCTTAAAATAGCTTCAAAGATAATTTTAGCTCCTTTTGCAGGTACCGCCATACCGATTTGTTTTCTAACAGACTCTTTAGACCCCTCAAAAATATAATTATCAGGAAATGTCTGTAATCTTGCCCTCTCTCTATTAGTCAATGCTCTTGGCTCCGAATAATGATACATATGCGTTCCACCACCACCAGAACCAGTTACTGTATATGCAGGTTTATCTGGATCTAACCTCTTATAAATCTGACTTATCTTTGCCCCTTTCACTTTAAGTTGCAATTCTTCTGGCAAATCCGCAGTAAACGCATTTTCTCCCGGTTTAATATATTTCAATCGTTTTACAACTATTTCGGATTGCTTTGTTAACTCGTTATTATAAGCTTCTTTTCCGATTGGAGGATTCTCTATTGCATTCTTACAAGTAACATCAACATTTTTATATGGTTTTGGACTAGGTATTTTAAATTCATATGGCAGATCCACCCTGATACCAACAATTATCACCCTATGTCTTGCCTGCGGTACCCCATATTCCTCAAATTTATATAAATTAGGATATATTCTATATCCAGCATTCTTCAAGTCTTCCTGTATCTTCTGAAATGCCTTTCCATCATTAGCACTCTTTAATCCGCCAACATTTTCTGCTAAAAACCACAAAGGCTCATATTTCTTTAATACTTTTACCCCATATGTATATAACGGACCATATACACCATCAAATCCCTTTTGCTCACCTACAACAGAAAAATCATTGCATGGGAATCCAAAAGCCAATGCATCTATATCTCCAAGACTGTCAATATCAAGTTTTCTTACATCACCACAAATAACACTATCGCCATCATCTGGGCAGATATTTCTCGTATATGTATTACATGTGTCTTTATCATAATCATTTGCCCATTTATGAATAATCTTATAATCTGAATCTTCAATCTTCGCTGTCGTTGCTCCCAGTGCCAATCCGCCAGGACCACAAAATAATTCTCCAAGTTTAAATTCTTTTACAATATTCTTCATCAAACTTTATCTCCATTTGCTAATATAAATTCTCTGTTAAATTCGACACCCAATACATCTGCAATTTTCTCTAAATCTTCTACTGTAAAACTTTCTCTTTTCATTTTCGAATTAAAGCTTTGTGGAGATTTTCCCAGCCGCCTTGCCAGTTCTGCTTCACTTACACCACATCTCACACACAATACTTTTATTTGTTCTGATATTGTCATGCACCAATCCTCCTGCTTACTATCTATTTTTATATTGTAAACATATTTTTTGATGATGTCAAAATAATTTTTAAGCATATGTTGTTTATAAATTGCTAGTAAATTAAAATCAAAAACTACTCTCACTAACTTTTCACAAGCAGAAAGCTATTTTAATTTTAATCTTTATTTGTTAAATCTTTTTCAACACACATAGGGATTACCATATCTAGTAAATGCTCTTCTTTGGTTAATTCTTTAATAACTTCAAAATATATTTTCTGAAGTTCATATTCAGAAAGTTTAACCATTTGTTCTATATGACATTTTTGAGCATAATCTTGATCTTGTGCATCGTTCAATATCCTAATTGCCTCTAACAATTCTTCTGTAGGTTCTACACTATTTTCCTCAAAATCATCTATTCTCCCATATTTATCATCTGATATACATTGATAATCCATACACTTAACAGCCAAATCAAATAAATCTTTTCTCATTTTTGCAGAAACTATATCCATATATTTTATTGGATGCTTCAATCTGTAGACATTTTCTGCATATTCTCTGACCTCTTTAATAAAAACAGGAAAACTACTTGCTGTTAAAATATAGCGAAATGCTGATTTATATTCACTGCACATACTGTTTGCACCAATGCCCATATTTTCACCAGAAGTTATTCCTATTATAGCTTTTACGGTTTCTTCCTCCAGCCCTAAAAACTCACAAACTTTTTCCATTTCAAATGATTCATAATCTGTTTCACCAATAAGATAACCTACTGATACCCCAAAAAAATCTGCCAAATTTGACATTGTTTCATATGAAGGAAACCCTATAGTTTTTCCATTTTCAATTTTACTTCCTACACGTAGCCATCTGCTTATATTTGCCTGAGTTCCGCCTCCGTATTTTTCCTTATATTCTTTTAAGAAGCTTTTTTGAGTATAATTCTTTTCTTTCATCAATTTATGCAGACGATTGCACCAGCATTGTGCCTTATCATGTTCTATATCATTCATAATATATTTTATCCTCCTAATTTTATTATTTACATCATTTATATATCATCATTGGTATTTACATTTATAAAGATAAATCTTAAAATATGTCTTGTCAATTTAAAGATCTTTAATCAGGAGGCATCACATGAATGAAAATAATTATATCCAAACAATAGGCGAAAACAGCACCCTACAAGACAGCATCATTGAAAATATGTATCTAAAAGCATTTGCATCCATCTCTGATGCAGAAAATACATCTAAAGAAAAATACATAACGAAAACTATGCTAATTAAATCATCCAACGACATGAGTACCCAGGAAAAGCTAACATCATTGGATAAGAATTACGAATGTCGTAATTATGAACGCTGGCAAAATTTACTATATTTTACCATCATATCATTTAGCGTATTAGGAGTAACAGTTGCCAGTCCCATTGCTACGAAAAATGTTCGTAAACTTTTCACAACATAATTCAAAACTTGTATTATGTTTCCATTTTGCCATATATTATATAGTCATTTGCTAAAACAATACTTTTCTACATGATGTTATGACAGAGGAATCACCTTCCTCTGCCATTGTTCCAAATCTTATCTCCAGTCTTCTCCTTATCAGCATCTCTATCAACACTCTCATCATACATTCTCTGGAACTCCTCATAAAGCTCATCACCATCCAGCTTTATTCCAAGTTTTTTTATCACATCCGAGAACAACCTTATGCTTCCACTTACATCAGCAATATCAAATCCGAATATATCAGCCTTAACAGAATCACTGACATTCTCATAACCACCAAGCTCTGATATTCTCCTGACAATCCAGCCTGCTTTATCCACAGACTCATTTTCTTTAGTTTCCACATATTCACCTTTATCTGTTACGTCAGTAATCAAGTCTGTCTGCCATTGCCACCTGCTTTGACGGAAACAGATGTGAATAACGATATGTGATATCAATACACTCATGGCCAACCCTGTCAGCTATTGCAACTGCGGAGAACCCAAGGTCAATCAGATGTGAAATGTGCGAATGCCTAAGATCATGAATTCTTATTTTCTTCACACCTGATAACTTGCAGCCACGCTCCATCTCATGATGAAGAAAGCTCTTTGTTACCAGAAATATCCTGTCTGTTGGTGTCTGGTCATATAACATTGCAAAATATTCCTGCATTTCTT
>ENA-OUQW01003934-OUQW01003934.1-human-gut-metagenome-genome-assembly--contig:-NODE-3934-length-10106-cov-7.502736_pt1 | contig 10106 bp, 9 predicted proteins | sample MGYA00248464_ERZ548849 | MGnify/ENA primary metagenome ERZ548849 (study PRJEB26491, sample SAMN04978193) | human gut metagenome | host: Homo sapiens | study: EMG produced TPA metagenomics assembly of...
AAGCTGTTGGCCATAGAGTAGAGCCTTGTGCCAACGGCTTTTTTTATTAATAATAGTTGATATTCTTTCGCGTTTACACCTTCATTGATAACAGTCTCGTCGGCTTCATACTCATGGATATTCTGCAACTCCTGTTTCAACAGCCATGCACCGGGGTTGAACCATTGGAAAAAGATACAGATATCAGCTACCAATAAATCAATAGAATGCCGATGACGGATATGTGCTGCTTCATGAATCAGAATTTCCCGCCCGTTCTCCTCCAAATCCTTCCGGCTGATAACGATATACTTCATCCAACTGAACGGAGCTATCTCCTGTTCGTGGACAACAAGTGTTGTTCCATTCTCCAACTTTTCCCGTTTACCGGAATGTATTAACCTGAAAAGACGGATCAAAGAGTATAGATTGCGGCAAGCAAAGAAGATAATGCCGGCCAGATAAACAAGCAGAAGAATCTCTATCCAGGACAAGGAAGCGACTTCGTATACTGCCACTCCGCCGGTTGCATCGACAGTCGCGGGTTCCATTTCTGCCATTAGCAACACCTGCTCAATGGTGAGCATTGTTTGTTGTACTTCAACCTGATGGTTCGTGGTTACTTCAATGAAGGGAATGAGCAATGACAAAAACAGTACGCCCAATAAAGCAACACGATTAAAGCGATGAAAAGTTTCTTTGCTAAGTAAGACCCGAAAAAACAGGTAAAACAAGACAAGGCAAACTGATGATTTTAATATATAGATAAAGAATGCTCCCATAGTATAGATTGTCGTTTTATTAATTGGTGTTCATTAAATAGTGTTCTCAGGTCAGCCTTTCCTGTCCGCCTTCTCTACCTCTTGAATCAATTGTCTAAGTTCATCCAAAGAAATATCTTCTTCTTTGACTAAAGACGAAACTGCATTCAGGTAGGAATTATTAAAATACTTACTGATTACATTCCGAAGTGTTCCTTTACGAAAATCTTCTTCACTGACGATCGGATAGTATTGATAAGTATTCCCAAAAATATAATGAGCCAGAAAGCCTTTATCTTCCAGCCCGCGCACAATCGTTGATAAGGTGTTAAAATGCGGCTTCGGTTCTTCATAGAAAGCCAACATTTCTTTCACAAACAAGGGACCCTTTTCCCAAAAAAATCCCATGATTTCTTCTTCCTTTGCTGTTAATCCTTTCATACCTGCATCTTTGTTTGATGCAAATAACGAGAAGTTTTAGTTTATAAACTAATTTTTCTAGTTAATATAAACTAAAAGATATAGTTTAAAAGATGACAAGCCTGTAAAAGGCTCTATCAAAGATAAATTCTTCATTCTTTTACCCCCACAGTTTATCAACAATAAAATTCCCTATAAAGAATAAATCGCCCATAAAGACGATACTGAATACCAGAAAAATGAAACAGGTACTCCAACGAGCTCCCCCATTTTCTTCACCGCTTTTGATACGGAGCAAGGAGCTATGCAAGCAATCACCTGCTATGAACAACACAAACAAGCTCGGTATCAAGTCACCCCATGACACCAACCACAAGTTATCACCCTTTCCCATTAGGAATGTCAATGCCACGGCCAACAAGAAGACGGAAGCATACTGCAAGTCTTTTCTCTTTGAATTCATAGTGGTAATATTTAAAGTACTTTTCACAAAGATATTGAATCTCATTAAATATCCTCTATCAAATCCATACAAAAAATCAGTATCATTACATATTTTACTTGCCTTTATCTGTCACTACAAAAGTAAATGAACAAGCAGACACAAGACGAAAGGCAGAGCTCCTTCATCCACTAACACTGATGAACAGGGAAAGATGAAGGAATGAACGGATCATGAGATATTTCACCAAACCAATGAAACTCTAATCCTCCACTTGCTCTCCTTCAGATTCTTCCGGTTTATTTCCGGTTTTAGAAGACTTCTTTTTTAATCGGCCACTTTTTCTCAAGGCTTCGGCAATAATCCACTGAAGTTGCCCGTTTGTACTACGAAACTCATCAGCCGCCCATTTTTCAATGGCGTCCATTGTTTCAGTATCCACTCGCAAAACAAAACTCTTTATTGAAGATTCCTTTTTAGCCACTTCTATTTTACCTTCTTATTTATAGTTTATCAATGATTCAGCGTACCTGTATTCACAACCGGTTGCGCAGCTTCGTCCGCACAAAGCACCACTAGCAAATTACTCACCATGGCAGCTTTCTTTTCCTCATCCAGTTCAACAATTTCCTCTTCAGAAAGTTTATGCAATGCCATACGTACCATTGAAACAGCACCTTCAACTATCTTTTCGCGAGCACTGATGATAGCCGACGCCTGCTGACGGCGTAACATAACTGCTGCAATCTCCGGAGCATAAGCCAAATAATTAATACGGGCTTCCACTATCTCCATACCTGCCATGGCCAGACGTTCATTCAACTTTTGTTCCAACTGCTCGTTAATTTCATCACCGCCACTACGTAACGTCAATTCATCCAAATCCGCTTCGTTGTCGTCATAAGCATACAGTCCCGCTACCTGACGAAGCGCAGCGTCACTTTGCACACGAACAAAATCCTCAAAGGCATTCATTCGCCCGGCAACAGTCACAGTCATCTGTCCGCTCCCTCTATTATCCGCCATTGTCTGCGCATCAATTTCGAACATAGCTTTATAAGTGTCTTTCAGTTTCCAGACAAGCACCAGACCGATCAAAATAGGATTACCAATCTTGTCATTTACTTTAATAGGCTCCACATCCAAGTTACGGGCACGTAAAGATAGTTTCTTCTTATTCATAAAAGGATTAACCCAGAAAAATCCCGTTTCAGTAAACGTACCTTTATATTTCCCGAAGAATACCATGACACGGGCTTCGTTCGGTTCCTGCGAAAAATAACCCGGAATCATCAGAACAGCTAATGCAAGAAAAAGCAATAGCAAGAAAAACATAATTATGCTTCCTTTGAAAAGCATAAAACTCACAACAACCAACAAAGGCAACACGATCAAATTAAGAAACAAGGCCAAAAAGCCATTAACAACCGCATCATCGTACTTAATTTCTTTTGTAATCATAGCATTTAATTTTGATATTATTTTGATATCACAAATATATCAAATTTAGAAATTAAAAAGCAAACAAAAAGAGACTTTTTTTCCATGAGAAGGCATATTTTTAACTAAACAGCCCTGTCTTGTTCCTAAACAAATATAAAAGTTGAGGAAATAAGCGGCTATCCGAACCTAAAAAAAGAGTTTGCTCTTTGAGGTATTTAAGTTTATTACTATTTTTGCAGGATACGAATTTAAAACCTATAAACAGTAAAACATAAAACAATTCATAAAATGAGAAAAGTAAGTTTAGCTCTACTCTTCTGCCTTCTCTGCCTTACCGGAATGGCACAAGGACAAAAGGCTCTTGATTTAAAAGATATCACCTCCGGACGTTTCCGCCCGGAAAACATTCAGGGAGTAATCCCCACGCCCGACGGTGAATACTACACACAGATGAACGGCGAAGGCACACAAATTATTAAATATTCCTTCAAGACAGGTGAAAAAGTGGAAGTGGTATTCGATGTGAATACTGCACGCGAATGTGATTTCAAACACTTCGACAGTTACCAGTTCTCACCCGACGGTCAGAAATTGCTTATTGCTACGAAAACGACTCCGATTTACCGGCATTCTTATACAGCTGTACATTATATCTACCCTTTGAAACGAAATGATAAGGGAGTTACGACAAACAACATTATTGAACGGCTGTCCGACGGCGGACCTCAACAGGTCCCCGTCTTTTCTCCGGACGGAACAATGATCGCTTTCGTACGTGACAACAACATATTCCTCGTAAAACTGCTCTACGGCAACAGCGAAAGCAAAGTGACTGAAGACGGTAAGCAAAATTCTATCATCAACGGTATTCCTGACTGGGTATATGAAGAAGAGTTCGGGTTTAACCGCGCATTGGAATTCAGTGCGGACAATACCATGATTGCTTTTATCCGTTTCGATGAGTCTGAAGTTCCCTCCTACTCTTTCCCGATATTTGCAGGACAAGCGCCCTACATCAATGCCTTGAAAGATTATCCGGGCGAATATACCTATAAATACCCGAAAGCAGGATATCCGAATTCCAAAGTTGAAGTACGTACCTACGATATCAAATCACACGTGACACGTACAATGAAGCTCCCGTTGGATACAGATGGGTATATCCCCCGCATCCGTTTCACAAAAGATGCCTCCAAATTGGCAATCATGACACTGAACCGCCATCAGGACCGTTTCGACCTTTACTTTGCCGATCCTCGTTCCACCCTTTGCAAATTAGTATTGCGTGACGAATCACCTTATTATATAAAGGAAAATATATTCGACAATATTCACTTCTATCCCGATTATTTCAGTATGCTTAGCGAACGTGACGGTTACAGTCATCTCTATTGGTATAGCATGGGAGGTAATCTCATTAAGAAAGTGACTAACGGCAAGTTTGAGGTAAAAGACTTTTTGGGTTATGATGAGGAGGATGGTTCGTTCTATTACACCAGTAATGAGGAAAGTCCTCTGCGCAAGGCGGTCTACAAGACAGATAAGAAAGGAAAAAAGACCAAATTGTCTCAACAGACAGGAACAAACACACCGCTTTTCAGCAAATCGATGAAATATTATATGAATAAATATTCCAGTTTGGATACTCCAATGCAAATTACGCTGAACGATAATACCGGTAAAACATTAAAGACGCTGGTTACAAATGACCAGTTGAAACAAAAACTGGCAGGATACGCAGTTCCCAAGAAAGAATTTTTCACTTTTCAGACTACAGATGGAGTGACATTGAACGGTTGGATGATGAAACCTGTCAATTTTTCCGCTTCGAAAAAATATCCGGTACTGATGTTCCAATACAGCGGCCCCGGCTCACAACAGGTACTGGATACATGGGGAATCAGTTGGGAAACGTATATGGCAAGCCTCGGCTACCTCGTTGTCTGTGTGGACGGACGTGGAACCGGAGGACGTGGAGAAGCTTTCGAGAAATGTACTTACCTGAAAATCGGTGTAAAGGAAGCCAGAGACCAGGTGGAAACCGCACTTTACCTAGGCAAACAAGCGTATGTAGATAAAGATCGCATCGGTATTTGGGGATGGAGCTACGGTGGATACATGACTTTGATGAGCATGAGTGAGGGTACCCCCGTATTCAAGGCAGGCGTAGCTGTTGCCGCACCAACCGACTGGCGTTTCTACGACACGATTTATACGGAACGCTTCATGCGTACACCAAAAGAAAATGCGGAAGGATACAAGGAATCGTCTGCTTTCACCCGTGCTGACAAGTTGCACGGAAATCTGTTGCTGGTACACGGCATGGCGGATGATAATGTACACTTCCAGAATTGCACGGAATATGCCGAACATTTAGTACAACTCGGCAAGCAATTTGATATGCAGGTATATACTAACCGTAATCACGGCATATACGGTGGCAACACCCGCAATCATCTGTACACACGGTTGACCAACTTCTTCTTGAATAATTTATAATGGCTGACAGAGTACGTAAGCCTGAATGGCTGAAAATCAATATCGGTGCCAACGAACGATACACCGAAACCAAACGGATTGTCGACTCCCACTGCCTGCATACGATATGCAGCAGTGGGCGTTGCCCCAATATGGGGGAATGCTGGGGAAAGGGAACTGCCACATTTATGATTGGCGGAGATATCTGTACCCGTAGTTGCAAGTTTTGCAACACCCAAACCGGACGTCCGCACCCATTGGATGTAAATGAACCTGTTCATGTGGCGGAGTCTATCGCATTGATGAAACTGGATCATGCCGTAATCACCTCGGTGGACCGTGACGATCTCCCCGACCTGGGAGCAGAGCATTGGGCACGTACTATCCGGGAGATTAAGCGTTTGAATCCTCAAACGACTATCGAAGTACTGATACCTGATTTTCAAGGAAAGACAGAACTGCTAAATCAGGTCATTGAAGCGCATCCCGATATTATTTCTCATAATATGGAAACTGTCCGGCGTATCAGTCCCCTGGTACGCAGTGCAGCAAATTATGATACCAGTTTACAAGTTATCTCTCACATTTCCAAAAACGGAGTAAAGTCCAAAAGCGGCATTATGGTTGGTTTGGGAGAAACTCCCGAAGAAGTGGAAACACTTATGGATGATCTACTGGCAGTCGGTTGCCAGATACTCACTATAGGACAATATCTGCAACCCAGTCATCGGCATTATCCCGTTGCCGAATATGTGACCCCGCAACAATTTGCAAAATACAAGATTATCGGCTTAGAAAAAGGATTCAATATCGTGGAGAGTGCTCCTCTTGTCCGTTCCTCCTACCATGCTGAGAAACATATCCGTTAGCAAACAAAACACAAGCACTATTTGTTTTATAGATAGAACCGACAAATAAACATAAAGAGATGGATCATAAAGGAATACTTTCTTCCGCATTTAACATGTCACTGGGTTTTATCCCCGTTATTATTTCCATTTTATTGTGCGAATTTATAACGCAAGACACGGCTATTTACATCGGTACAGTCATAGGTATCGTAGGTGTATATCTTTCTTATCATCGTAAAGGCATATTGCTACCCAACTTTATTCTTTATATATCGGCAGGAATACTGATTCTTCTTTCCCTGGCAGCCCTTATTCCGGGCGATTATGTTCCTGAAGGTGCACTTCCTCTCACATTGGAAGTGAGCATTCTCATACCGATGCTAATACTCTATATGCACAAGAAAAGATTCATCAACCATTTCTTGAAACAGATAGGTTCCTGTAACAAACGCCTGTATGCACAAGGGGCGGAGGCTGCTGTTGTTTCTGCACGAATTGCTCTGATTTTCGGTATACTTCACTTTATTATCATCAGTATCGTGATAATCTGCCAGAACCCGTTAAGTTCTACCAGCAAACTTACTCTTTATAAAGTGCTACCACCCATCGTCTTTGTCATGAGCATTCTATTTAACCAGATTGCCATTCGCTTCTTCAATCACTTGATGTCTCACACTGAGTACGTACCTATCGTCAACACCAAAGGAGACGTCATTGGAAAGACTCCTGCAGTAGAGGCGATCAATTACAAGAATGCATATATCAATCCGGTCATAAGAATTGCTATCTCCACACATGGGATGTTATTTCTCTGCGACCGGCCTTCGACAGCTATTTTGGATAAGAATAAGACAGATATTCCTCTGGAATGTTACCTGCGTTTCGGCGAATCCTTGTCCGACGGTGTTAATCGTTTATTAACCAATGCTTTTCCACATGCCAAAGAAAATATAAAGCCGGAGTTCAATATTGTTTATCACTTTGAAAATGAAGTGACCAACCGGCTGATCTATCTGTTTATCGCTGAAATAAAAGACGATGCAATCCTTTGTACTCCCCGCTTCAAGAACAGCAAATTATGGAGTTTCAAGCAGATTGAAGAAAACTTAGGCAAAGGATTCTTCAGCAGTTGTTTCGAAGATGAATACGAACATTTAAAAGGAGTTATTTGTATAAGAGAAAAATACAGGGAATCTTAGACAGTTCGGGCACGTGTCCTTTCCAATCCTTCACCGTACGCGTTTGTATATACTCTCCTTCACAAGTAATATTGGCAGCAATACAAAGTTTGGTCTGCGGGCGGCAATTCTGCAAAATATCTTCTATCATCTTATGATTGCGGTAAGGCGTCTCAATAAATAGCTGCGTCTGGCTTTCGGAATACGCCCGCTGTTCCAAAGTTTTTAATTTCTTGGCACGCTCGTCCGGTTCAATCGGCAGATAACCATGAAAAGCGAAACTCTGTCCGTTAAAGCCGGAAGCCATTACGGAAAGAATGATCGAAGAAGGTCCTACCAAAGGAACAACCTTTAACTTCTTGCGCTGCGCGATAGCAACCACATCCGCCCCCGGATCGGCAACAGCCGGACAACCGGCTTCGGAAATCACTCCCATAGAAGCACCGCCAACCAAAGGTTTCAGATAACCGGAAATGTCTTCAGGTGAAGTGTGCTTGTTCAACGGGTAGAACGTCAGCGCATCAATATCAATCCCCCGGTCCACTTTCTTCAAGAAACGGCGGGCAGAACGAATATCTTCAACGATAAAATGCCGGATACCGGAGATAATCTCCTTATTATAAGAAGGCAAAACCTTTTCGACAGGTGTATCACCTAGAGTCACAGGTAGTAAATAGAGAGCAGTTTCCACTTTTAAAATTGAGAATTGAGAATTAAAATTGCCAATGAAGCTATCAGGAAGCCAGATAATCGGACTGGTTCAACATCTCGTGATAGTCGGTAAATTCCAACAAATCTTTCAGCTTCATATCCTTATGCTTTTTCATATAGGAAGAAACAATCTGTGCGCCTATCCATATACCCACTGATGCAGGCGCTTGTCCACCCAGCATTTCAACTGCAGGGGCAGGTTTCATATAATAACGGATGATCATCGGGTCACGCGCATGCAAATGATCGTTGGAACAAATATGTTCCCAAATAGCCTTTTCGTTTTTCTTGCACCAGGCATTTTCCTCATCCGAATAACCGATTGCATCACCAATATTATCATAACCCAACAAATGCTGCACTACATAATTGATCTTCCCGGAATGCATCATCAGGTCAATCAGGCAAGTCCCCTCGTGATAACTCATTCCGTAACGGTCGAGGAGATAGAATACAAAACAATCCGGCACAATACGTTCGGGACGCATTGAACGGCATTGATAGTCGTAATAGAAGCGTTTGTAAAGCGGGTAATCTTCCCCCATATATTTATCGAGGCTGATACCGAGCAACGTGTCTACAAGAATAATAGACTCGTTGAATGCGGATATCTGCGAATAGACAAACGGCACCTTCGTACCAGGGACCTCTTTTTTCAGTTTCCGGAATCCTTTATTCAGTCCTTTCTCCACTTCATCAAGATTGGGGAACTTAGCTTCCACGTCACTCACTAAGCGGACTAACGTAGTGTCCGAATAGAATTTTTGAAGACGCTGAAAAATGGTATCGTCTTTCACGGTACCGATAGCCAGTACATCTTCAATCAGAATTTTCGTCGGCTGGCGGTAATCCATTGTCAGCTTCTGCATAGCAGAAAAGCTGTTGGAACGAACATATTCGTTCAACAGCTTATCATATCTCAGAACAGAAATCTCTTCTCCTTTCTGCTCCGTACCTTTTCCTGTGCTTATCCCGCAGGAGGCGAAAAGTATACTTATTAATATAACAAGAAGAGAAATCCGTAGTTTCATAATCTTTTATCCGTAAATGATATTACCATTTTCGTCCATATATTCATCCAACCCTTTCTCATAGGTAGCCATTGCACGAAGACTCATACCTACGCTGGAGAAACCACCGTCATGGAAAAGGTTCTGCATAGTCACCTTACGGGTAAGATCGGAGAACATCACGATACAATAATCTGCACATTCATCGGCAGTCGCATTTCCGAGCGGAGACATACGGTTGGCGAAGTCGAACAACTTATCCATACCTTTCACGCCCGAACCGGCGGTAGTGAATGTAGGCGACTGTGAAATTGTATTCACACGCACACTATGCTCGCGTCCGTAGATATAGCCGAAGCTGCGTGCAATAGATTCCAGCAATGCTTTTGCGTCTGCCATGTCGTTGTAGCCGTAGAAAGTACGCTGTGCAGCCACATAGCTCAATGCAACGATTGAACCGTAATCTGCAATCGCATTCAGTTTCTTGGCCGACTGAATCATTTTATGGAATGAAACGGCTGAAATATCCAATGTCTTATCCAACATTCCATAGTCAAGGTCATCATAAGTACGTTTCTTGCGTACGTTGGGAGACATACCGATAGAGTGGAGCACAAAATCAATTTGTCCGCCCAGTATATCCATTGAGGTCTTAAACACATTCGACAAATCCTCTACGCTCGTTGCATCTGCCGGAACAATCTGGCAATTCAGTTTCTCTGCTAAAGCATTGACTTCTCCCATACGGATAGCCATTGGAGTATTTGATAATGTAATTGTTGCACCTTCTTCTACGGCACGCTCTGCCACTTTCCAGGCAATAGACTGATCGT
>ENA-OUQW01003939-OUQW01003939.1-human-gut-metagenome-genome-assembly--contig:-NODE-3939-length-10095-cov-7.261554_pt1 | contig 10095 bp, 10 predicted proteins | sample MGYA00248464_ERZ548849 | MGnify/ENA primary metagenome ERZ548849 (study PRJEB26491, sample SAMN04978193) | human gut metagenome | host: Homo sapiens | study: EMG produced TPA metagenomics assembly of...
ATCTGGGAAATAAAGTGCACGGTCTCTCGGCTGGTGAGTTTGCCGCCCCGCTCGTTGAGGTATTCCCGCAGGGTCATACCGTCCACATATTCCATAACGATATACTGCAGCTGGTCGTTGACCGAAACGTCGTATACCTTGACGATGTTGGGGTGGTTGAGCAGCGAAATGGCCTTGGATTCGTTCTTGAACCGGCGCACAAGCTCCGGGTCGTGGGTGTACTCCTGCCGGAGCACTTTCACCGCCACCACAGTACCGGCGGGCACCGGGCCGTTGCGGCCCAGCATAACCGCCTTGTACACGTTGGCCATGCCGCCGGAGCCGATGAGTTCCTTGACTTCATACAGCCCATCCAGCTTTTTGCCGATCAGGTTATCCATGGTGCACCTCCAGCGGCTCCACGCCCAGCAGCAAGGCCGTGATGTTGTCCTTGCCGCCGTTCTCGTTGGCTGCCCGGATCAGCAGATCCGGCAGGTCGTAGAAGCTGCCAGTACGCAGCAGCTGTTCCAGCTGAGGCCGGGGTACCGCGTTGGTCAGGCCGTCGGAGCACAGCAGCAGAATGTCGCCCGGCTGTACGGCCAAACTGGTGAACTCCGGGTCCAGGCGGTAATCCACGCCCAGCGCCCGGGTGATGATGTTCTTCTGGGGGTGATGCTCGGCTTCCTCCACGGTGATGGTGCCGCAGTCCACCAGCTCCTGCACATAGGAGTGATCATGGGTGAGCTGGGCCAGGCTGCCGTCCCGGAACAGATAGGCACGGGAGTCGCCTGCGTGGCACAGATAGGCTTTGCCGGAGCGCACCAGTGCGCACACCGCCGTGGTGCCCATACCGGCCAGAGACTCTTCCCGGATGGACTTCTGGAACACAAAGCGGTTGGCGCTGACCAGCGTCCGTTTGAGAAAGAGCTCTTCCTCTCCGGGCAGACATTTGTTGTAGTGCTCCTGAAAACAGCGCTCGATCACATCGCATGCGCTCTGGGACGCTTCCCTGCCGCCGCGTGCGCCGCCCATGCCGTCGCACACCAGGGCCCAAGCCGCATCCCCGGGCAGCTGCCCAGCACGGTAATCGTCCTGATTGTCCTGCCGGACAAGCCCGACGTCCGTTTTTCCTGCAAGTTTCATAGGCTTCTCCCTCTGTTATGCCTTCCCGTTCATTTCATCGCGGCGCAGCTGGCCGCAGGCGGCGCTGATCTCGCTGCCCAGACGGCGGCGGACCGTAGCGTTGACGCCCAGACTTTCCAGCTTCTGCTGGAAACGGCGCACATTGGCCGCATCGGTCGCGGAGTAGGGGCTGCCGTCCACGGGGTTGATGGGGATCAGGTTGACGTGAGCACCCATGCCGCGGATCAGGTCCGCCAGTTGCTTTGCACAGGCGTCGGAGTCGTTGACGCCGCGCACCATGGAATACTCAAAGCTCACCCGGCGTCCGGTGGTATCCTGATAGCGGCGCACGGCCTGCATCAGCACTTCCACGGGGTAGGCGTCGTTCACCGGCATCATGCCGCTGCGGATCTCGTTGTTGGGCGCGTGCAGCGACACCGAAAGGGTGAGCTGCAGCTTTTTCTCGGCCAGCAGATCGATCTTTGGCACAAGGCCGCAGGTGGAAAGACTGATGTTGCGCATCCCGATGTTGACGCCCTCGGGCGAGGTGATATTTTCCAGAAACTTCATCACTTCGTCAAAGTTGTCCAGTGGTTCCCCGATGCCCATGAGCACGATGTGGGAAATGCGCTCGCCAATATCCTTCTGTGCGGTGTAAATTTCGGAGCAGATCTCGCCGGCTTCCAGATTGCGCACCCGGCCTGCCTGCGTAGAGGCACAGAAGCGGCAGCCCATGCGGCAGCCCACCTGAGTGGACACACACACGGTATTGCCGTAGTGGTAGCGCATAACAACGGTCTCGATGCAGTTGCCGTCTGCCATGCGCAGCAGATATTTTACGGTGCCGTCCTTTGCTTCCTGCCGGCGCTCGATCTGGGGTGCTGCGATATAGAAGCTTTCTTCCAGCTTTGCCAGCAGGGTCTTGGGCTGGTCGGTCATAGCAGAAAACTCGGTGACCAGCTTCTGGTGCACCCAGTGGAAGATCTGCTTTGCCCGGAAGCCCGGCTGACCCATCGCTTTCAGTTCAGCGGTCAGCTCTGCCAGCGTAAAGGAAGAGATACAGCGTTTTTGTTCCATTGTGTTCTCCTATTGTTTTTTACGAACAAGCCACCTGTTTCATTGCAGCTTTTCCCCGTTTTTCTGCATGGCGCACAGGAAAAAACCGTCCATGCCGGTACGGGTGGGCACCGAAAGCGCGCCGTGCTCCCCTGCCGTCATCCCGGCGGGCAGCGCTGCGGCAGGCTCCACCACCGTAAACTCCGGGTGGCGGGCCAGAAATGCCGCGATCTGCTGCTGGTTTTCTGCCGGGTCGATGGTGCAGGTGGAGTACACCAGCCTGCCGCCCGCTTTCAGCAGCTGTGCCGCCGTATCGAGGATGGCCGACTGCGTGGCCAATAATTCAGCTTCGCGGGCCGGTTCCAGCTTTTTGTAGCGCAGATCCGGCTTTTTTGCCAGAATGCCAAGGCCGCTGCAGGGCACATCCGCTAAAATGCGGTCGGCCTGCGGCAGGGCCGGGTTCACCTTTGTGGCATCGTTGCACAGGGCTTCCACATTGGTAAGGCCCATGCGCTGCACTGCCGTGCGGATCAGGCCCACGCGGTTCTCGGCGGCATCGCAGCTGTAAAGCCTGCCGGTGCTGTGCATCTGCTCGGCCAGCAGGATGGTCTTGCCGCCGGGCGCGGCGCACAGGTCGATGACTGTTTCTCCTGGCTGTGGGTCCACGCAGAGCGCCGCCAGCTGGCTGGCCTGCCCTTCCACATGGAAGTACCCCTGCCGGAACAACTCATTTTCCGCCGGGCTGCCCTCGAACCGGGCCAGCACACTGCCGGGCACAATGCCCCGCTTTGCTTCCTTTGCGCCGGAAGCCAGCAGCTTTGCACAAAGCTCATCGGCACTGCCTTTCAGCGGGTTCGCCCGCAGGCTGGTCATGCCGCCGTCGGCCTTGTAGGTAAGGATATCCAGTGCCTCGTCCGGGTAGTTTTTGTGCAGAAATTTCGCCACATCCCGCCCGGCAGAGCCAAGCACCATGAGCCGCTCCACTTCGTTTTTGAAGCTTGCGGTGCTCAGGTCGTAGCTGCACGCCTTGCGCAGCACGGCGTTGACCAGACCGGATGCGCTGGATTTTTTGAAGGCACGGGTCAGCTTGACGGCCTCGTTCACCGCAGCGGACACCGGCACCTGCATATAGCGGGCCTGCGCCAGCGCCGCGCGCAATATTTCGCGCACCGGTGCATCCAGCTTGGCAAGGCCCTTGGGCAGGAACTGGCACAGGATGTAGTCCAGCGTGCCCCGGTGTTCCAGCACCGTGTAAAAGATGGCGCTGGCAAAAGCTTTATCGCGGCCTTCCAGCTGCTGGCGCTTGAGTTCGGCATCCAGAACAAGGTTGGAAAAACCATCCTGCTCCTGCCGCACCAGCGCCGCCACTGCCGCCGCGCGGGGATTCGCCGCCATCAGAGGATATCCCCCGTTTTCAGGCGCTGACCGGCCGCAAAGGCAGTGCCGTCCATGGGCTTTTTGCCTTCCGGCACCACATTCAGCAGCTGGACGGCCCCCTCACCGCAAGCCACCGTGAGCGGCTTTGTGGCCAGCACGGTGCCGGGCGCTTCGCCGTGAGCTTCCACGGCACGGCACTCCATCACCTTGAGCTTTTTGCCGCCGGAGGTGACGAACCATGCACCGGGCCACGGGTTCATGCCGCGCACCCAGTTGTGGATGTGGGCAGCCGATTCGGTCAGGCGGAACTCTGCCATCTCCTTGTTCAGCATAGGTGCAAGGCAGGCGTTCTCATGATCCTGCGGCTGGGGTTTCAGCGTTCCGGCGGCGATGGCGGGCACCACCTCGCACAGCACCCGTGCACCCACGGCAGTCACGCGGTCAAACAGCTGGCCGCTGGTCTCCTCCGGGTCAATGGCGATCTTCTCGCAGCAGAGCACATCGCCGGTGTCAAGGCCCTCGTCCATCTGCATGATGGAAACGCCGGTCTCGGCATCGCCGTTCAGCACGGCCCACTGCACCGGGGCGCTGCCGCGGTACTTGGGCAGCAGGGAGACATGCAGGTTGATGCAGCCGTACTTCGGCGCTTCCAGCACAGACTTCGGCAGGATGCAGCCGTAAGCCACCACCACGATCAGTTCCGGGGCCAGTGCGCGGATGTTCTCGTCCTCGCTGCCGTCCCGCAGGGTGCGGGGCTGGAACACCGGCGTGCCGTGGGCAAGTGCCACTTCCTTCACCGGCGGTGCGGTAAGCACCTGCTTGCGGCCAACCGGCTTATCCCGACGGGTATACACTGCACAGATGTCATGCCCGGCGGCATACAGGGCTTTGAGGCACTCTGCGGCAATATCCGGCGTGCCCATGAACAAAATGCGCATTACTTGTTTCCTTTCGCTTCGCGGGCAGCTTTTTTGCCCTCTTCGGTATCCTCATAGAAATACTCGCTGGACTGCATGATGGTAATGCCGTCCAGATGGTCGTTCTCGTGCTGGATGCAGCGGCCCAGCAGATTCTCAGCTTCCAGCTCGAACCACTCACCGTGGCGGTCCTGTGCGCGCACCTTGACCGCGGCGGGGCGGGTCACAGCGCCGTTGTGGCCCGGGAAGGACAGACAGCCCTCGTAGGCGGTCTCCTCTTCCTCGGATACGGCCAGGATCTCCGGGTTCACAAAGTCGATGAACTTATATTCGTAATCTTCGGGGATCTCCTCGGGCGCGTCGGTGGTGTCCCACACCACGAACAGACGGCGCAGCATGCCCACCTGCGGGCCGGCCAGACCCACGCCGTCGGCGGCGATCATGGTCTCGTGCATGTCGTCCAGCAGGGTAGCCAGACGGTCATCAAAGGTGGTGACGGGGCGGCAGACCTTGTTCAGGATGGGGTCGCCCTCTTTTACAATATTGCGGATAGCCATTTATGGTACCTCCAAATCAGATGTCACCGTCCGAGTGCAGGTCCACCGCAACGGTGGCCTTGGACGGAAGTTTTTCCTGTTCGTATCTTTCCAGTGTGCTGCGCACGAGGTCGCGGAAGCGGCGGTCGTTGCGGCACTTGATGGTAAGTTTGTAGCGGTAGGTGTCGTTGATCTTCTCAATGCTGCCGGGCGTGGGGCCAAGCACCCGCAGCGGCAGGTCCGGCTGTTTTGCTGCCTGCTGGCCCAGCAGGGCCGCAAAGCGCGCCGCCGCCCGTGCCACCTCGATCTCCTTTGCGCCTGCAAAGCCAATGACGCACAGCCCGCAGAAGGGCGGGTACAGGCCCAGCTTGCGGTAGGCGATCTCCTGCTCAAAAAAGGCATCGTAGTCCTGCGCGGCGGCAAGGTTCAGCACCGGGTTATCGGGGTCAGTGGTCTGGATGATGGCAAAGCCGGGGTCTCTGGCCCGTCCGCTGCGGCCCACCACCTGCGTGATGAGGCTGAACACATTCTCATATGCGCGGAAGCCCTGCGCAAACAGCAGCGAGTCGATGCCCAGCACGCCCACAAGGGTCACATCCTCAAAATCCAGTCCCTTGGCCACCATCTGGGTGCCCACCATGATGTCATATTCGTGGTTTGCAAACCTTGCCAGCAGCTTTTCGTGGGCATCCTTTGCGGCAGTGGAATCCTGATCCATGCGCAGCACCCGCGCATCCGGGAACAGCTTTGCCAGCTCTTCCTCGGCTTTCTGGGTGCCGAAGCCCCGGTACTGCAGCTTGCCGCCGCAGGCGGGGCACACAGTGGGCGGTTCCATCTGGCTGCCGCAGTAGTGGCACAATACCTTGTGCGCCGCTTTGTGGTACACCATCGGCACGCTGCACTTTGTGCACTTGAGCACCTCGCAGCAGTCCTCGCACTGGGCCATGGTCTGGTAGCCCCGGCGGTTCAGCAGCAAAATGGTCTGCTTGCCTGCATCCAGATTGCGGCGGATGGCATCTTCCAGCGACAAACTGATCTCCCGCGGGTTGCCTGCCGCCAGCTCTGCGCGCATATCCACGATCTGCACCGTGGGCAGCGGGTTGCCGCCGTAGCGCTGGGTCAGCCGCACCAGCTGGGTGCGGCCATGCTGGGCCGCGTAAAAGCTCTCGGTGCTGGGGGTGGCGCTTGCCAGCAGCAGCAATGCACCGTTTTCCGCCGCGCGCTGCCGGGCCACCTCGTGGGCAGAATAGCGGGGCGCGGATTCCGAGCGGTAGGTGTGCTCCTGCTCCTCATCGATGATGATGAGCCCGATGTTTTCCAGCGGCGAAAAGATGGCACTGCGGGTACCCACCACGATGTCTGCGCCGCCGTCCTGGATCATCTGCCACTGCAAAAGGCGTTCGGTGTGGTTGAGGGCAGAGTGCTGCACCGCCACCCGGCGGCCAAACTGACTCTTGAGCCGCAGGATCATCTGCGGGGTCAGGCTGATCTCCGGCACCAGCACCAGCGCACGCCTGCCCTGCTCCAGACAGCGGGCAATGAGCTTTAAGAACACCAGCGTTTTGCCGCTGCCGGTCACGCCGTAGAGCAGCGCCGAGTGGGGTGCATCATCTTCCAGCTTTGGCAGCAGAGCATCGTAAGCCGCCTGCTGCTCCTGCGTGAGGGTGATCGGCTCGTTTTTCAGCGGAATGGACGAATACAGGTCGATGGATTTATTCACCTTGCTGCATTCCAGCACGCCTTTGGCGCACAGGTTATCCAGCACGGCACGGCTGATGCCCTTGTCTTCCAGTTCGTTCAGGGTGCGCGGCCCGCCGCCCAGCAGCGCCACTGCCGCCAATTGCTTGGCTGTCGGCTTCGGCTTTGGCGGCAGCCCGCCCACAAGGCGGTAGGAGTTCTCGGTGTGGCGGGTGAGCTGCTTTTGCAGCACCGGCGTTACACCGTCCGCCGCCACGGCAGGCTTGTACTGTGCACCATAGGGAATGACCGCCTTGACCGCTTCATAATAGGTGCAGAAGGTGCGTTCCTTCAAAAAGTGCACCAGCCGCAGCAGTTCCGGGGTCAGGCAGGCGGATGCCGGGGCCACGTCGAAAAGATATTTCAGCTTTGCACTTTCCGGTTCGGCATCGCAGGCCAGCACCACGCCCATGCGGGCGCGGCTGCCGCGGCCAAAGGGCACCAGCACCATGCTGCCAAGTTTTACCGCATTCTGCTGATCCGGCATGACGGCATAGGTATAAAGCTTATCAAAGTGGAAGGTCGCATTGCTGACGGCAACGCCTACCGTTTTGGGCATTCGTCCAGCTCCTTCAAAATGTTATTCTGCGGCACCAATGCGCTGGCAGATGGCCTGATACAGTGCATCGGCGCAGGTATCGACCTGGTCGTTGACCAGCTTCAGGGTGAATTTATCCTGCTGGGCCAGCTCCTGCCGGGCGGTGGCAAGACGTTCCTGAATGCTGTCCTCGGTCTCGGTGCCGCGGCCCCGCAGACGGCGCTCCAGCTCCTCCACCGACGGCGGCAGCAGGAACACGGTGGTCGCGCCCGGGAACATGCGGCGGATGTTCGCTGCGCCGTGCACATCGATGACCAGAACGACCACCTTCTGGGCTGCAAGGCGCTTGTCCACTTCCTCGCGCAGGGTACCGTAGTAGTTGCCGTTGTAGAAGTTGTGCTCCACCACCTGATCGTTCTCGATCAGCTGCTGGAACTGCTCCCGGGTGCGGTAATAATAATCCACGCCCTCCTGCTCACCGGGACGCGGTGCGCGGGTGGTGGCGGAAACAGTCTTTTCGATCTCCGGGTGTGCTTCGCGCAGTGCCTTCACCACGCTGTCCTTGCCGGTACCGGCCGCGCCGGAGACCACAAACAAATATTTATCGTTCGCCATGGGTCTGTTCCTCCTCTGCTGGTGTTTTGCCCTCCTGCCCTGCCGCACGGTTAGCCACCGTTTCCGGCTGAAGCGCCGAGAGCACCACATGATCGGAGTCCATGATAAGCACTGCACGGGTGCTGCGGCCATAGGATGCATCGATCAGCATTCCGCGCTCCCGCGCTTCCTTTACAAGGCGCTTGACCGGGGCGGAATCCGGGCTGACCACTGCCACCACACGGCCTGCACTGACCATATTGCCAAACCCGATGTTGATGAGCTTCATAAACCCCTCCGAATTTTCTGTATCACTCCAGATTCTGGATCTGTTCGCGGATCTTTTCGATCTCCGCCTTCATATCCACCACGATGCGGGTGATATCCAGATCCTGACACTTGGAACCAATGGTATTGGTCTCACGGTTCAGCTCCTGGGTCAGGAAATCCAGCTTGCGGCCCACGGGCTCGTCCAGCTCCAGAATGGAGCGGTACTGGGCGATGTGGCTGCGCAGGCGGACGGTCTCCTCATCCACGGCGGTCTTGTCGCCAAAGATGGCGGCCTCGGTCAGCACGCGGGCATCGTCGATGTCGCGGTCCTCCAGAATGACCTTGAGCTTTTCGTACAGGCGGTTGGTATAGGCCTCCACCCGGCCTGCGCTCAGGGTCTCCACCTTGCCGACGCATTCCTCCAGGAAGTTCAGGCGGTTTTCCACATCGGCCTTCATCTTGGAACCCTCGGCAGCACGCATCTCCACAAAACGGTCCAGTGCCTGGGCCGTGACGGCAGACACATCTTCCCACAGCTGCTCTTCGTCCACATCGGCGTGGCGGGTGGCCAGCACATCCGGGAAGCGGGTCAGGACAGCGGCAGAAATGTCATTCTTGACGCCCAGCTGCTCCGAAAGATCCCGCATGGCCTGCTGATAGCTGCGGGCCAGCTCCATGTTCACGGTGACCACCGTGTCGGCGGCATCCACGTTCTGGATGGTCATGCTCAGCTCCACCTTGCCGCGGGTGATGCGCTCGTTCAGCTGCTTTTTCAGGCGGCTGTCCAGATAGCTGCAGGTGCGCGGAATGCGCGAGGAATACTCAAAATAGCGGGAGTTTACGCTGCGCAGTTCCACCGTGATCTCACGGCCGCTGCGCACTGCGGTTCCCCTGCCGAAACCGGTCATGCTTAAAATCATACGTTCTCCTTTTTTGTGTGTTTGCGTACAGTTTCCGGCATATGTATCCGCCTTTGGGTATACAAACCCATGTTACGATACATATAGCATCATTTTACTATTCTTTTCTGAAAAATTCAAGGTGCAGGATCAGGCTCTTTCCGGGCCGGAATACGGCATTGCGCGCAGGTGCGAAACAAAAGCCCCGGCGCGATCCTGAAAATAAAGATCGCGTCAGGGCTTCCGGGTCAATGAGCCGTTGTTCCGGCATTCGTTTTATACACGCAGGTCACGCTGCTTTCCAGCAGATCTGCGTTCAGCAGGGTCTGTTCCACCCAGTGGATGTTGTCGGAAATGGTGTCCAGCGAGACTTCGTATTCCTTTGCAATGCTGTCCATGCTGCGATACTGACAGCGATAGGTCAGGGTGAGGATCAGTTTGTCGACCATGGTGATCTTGGTAAAGCGCGGCTTGCGCTTGTGTTCCCGGCGGTAGCCTTCTTCCAGCGCCTGCAGCATGCGGCCGAATTCCTCCCGGGTAACCCCCATCAGGTTCCGGTAATCCGCTTCACACAGGTCGGCGAGGTGTTCTTCGGTAATACGCCTCATGGCAATAACCCCCTTTGCTCAGAATAACACTTGATATGATTGTTAATTATAAAAGGAATGCCGTGGCAAGTCAATGCAGTTGTGTCAGATTTCTGGTAAAAAGTGGGTGTATTTGTTGCATTTTAGTTGCATAAAGGTGAAATCCTCCTGTTTTTGCCAAAACAAAAAGCCTCCCGCTTGTATACGGGAGGCTCGCTGTTCAGTTCAGATGAGCAGATCAGACGGGGTGGGACTGATTGGTGTAGTCCACATGGTCGCCGTCCACGCCCTGCTTCTTGGCATTGCGCTTTTCAAAGAACTTGGGTGCCACCTGCGGGAACATTGCGTAGGTCAGCACATCCTCTTCCTGCGTTGCCCACTTGGCAGCTTCTGCCTTCAGCTTGTCCATCTCAGGAGCCAGAGTATCAGCAAAGCGGCAGGTAATGGGCTGCTCGTCGCCCAGGATCTTCTTGGTGAACTCGG
>ENA-OUQW01003941-OUQW01003941.1-human-gut-metagenome-genome-assembly--contig:-NODE-3941-length-10094-cov-4.073912_pt1 | contig 10094 bp, 8 predicted proteins | sample MGYA00248464_ERZ548849 | MGnify/ENA primary metagenome ERZ548849 (study PRJEB26491, sample SAMN04978193) | human gut metagenome | host: Homo sapiens | study: EMG produced TPA metagenomics assembly of...
GCTGCCAGAGCAGCGTGCACAGCGTCGTGGGACCCACGGCGAGGAAGACGAGCAGGGCGGCCGAGACCGGATCCGTGAGCGCCTCGACGGGAGCCGCGTCCTCCATCAGGTAGAAGGGCATGACGGCAATGAGACCCCAGCCGAAGGTCTTGCGGGCCATGAAGACCGCGCCGTACTTGTGCACGCTCTTGAGGAGCGCCGAGTAGCACGCCCAGGCGAGCGCGGCACCGAGCGCCAGATAAAAGCCCGCTGCGGGAAGCTGCTGGATCACGTGGTTGTCGAACCAGATGAGGCACATGCCGGTCGCCACCGTCACGATCCCGAGCTTCGTCATCCAGTGCAGCCTGAAGCTGTGGTGGAGCGCAATCACGACGAAGGCCGTGAAGAGCGGCGCGGAGGCCATGATGGTCGCGACGGTGCCCGCGTTCGTCTCCTGCAGCGCCAGATTCTCAAGCCCGTGGTAGAACGGAATGCAGGCGACGCCGAGAAGCGCGAACTTCGCCTCGTCGATCAGCTCGTCGGCAAGGAACTGCTTGTGGGAGAGAATCAGAAGCACTGCGTAGGCGAGGAAGGTGCGGATCGTCAGAACCGCAAAGGGACCGAGGCCCTGCGTGTAGAGCCATTCGGTCGCAATGTAGGAAAGGCCCCAGGCGGACACCGCGACAAGCGCGAGAAGAAGGCCCGGAAGCGTGGAGCGAGTCTGCTGCATATGAGGGCGTCAGGAGTTTGGATACCGCCATTTTACTGCGCCCGAAACCGCTTGAGGCGCCGAAACCCCCACTTTTCGCACGGGCGGAGGACTTTTCTGCACCTGATGCAGCCATGGCGGTGGGATCGGACAGGTGATTCTCTAGGTAAAATTCCTTAGGTGCCGTCCCTGTGTGACGGTCCTAGAATGGAAATCCGGCGGCGGGACCGCGCCGCCGATGAACGACAACACACATTCGTATGGAGAATGGGAGCGTCCTCCCGTCCGACGCCCCGTGCCGAGGGGCTTTTCCTTCGGGCGCCCGGGTGCCCTGCGGCGCTCCTGCTTTTGAGGAGAAAAAGCAAATGAAATCCACCATGATCAAATCCGCCGTCGCCATGGTCTTCGCCGTCGGCTTTGCGGCCGCCTCGATGGCCGCTCCGGTGACCGCCGAGGGTACGGGCGTCGGCAAGCACGGCGACATCACGGTCGCCGTGACGTTCGACGCCGGCAAGATCCAGGACATCAAGATCGTCAAGAACGCCGAAAACCCGATTCTCGCCAAGAAGGTCTTCACGGACCTCAAGGATCAGGTCGTGGCCCTCTCCTCCACGGACGTTGATCTCGTCTCCGGCGCCACGTTCTCCGCCAAGGGCTTCATCGACGCCGTCAACGACGCCGCCAAGAAGGCCGGCGTGACGCTCGCCAAGGCCGACAAGAAGGCCCTCAAGAAGGCCGCCCGCGAACTTCCGAAGACCTCGAACTACGACGTCGTCGTGATCGGTGCGGGCGGTGCGGGCTTCTCCGCCGCCATCACCGCCAAGAATGCCGGCGCCAATGTCGTCCTTCTTGAAAAGATGCCCGCCGTCGGCGGCAACTCGCTCATCTCGGGCGCTGAAATGAATGTCGCCAAGAACTGGGTCCAGCCCAAGCTCGGCATCAACGACGACTCTCCCGAACTGCATGCCCAGGACACGTTCAAGGGCGGCGACGGCAAGGGCGACATGAAGGTTATCAACGTCATGACGCACGAAGCGCTTGACGCCGCCAAGTGGTGCCGCGACTACCTCGGCGTGCGCTTCGAGGACGACAACCTCTTCTTCTTCGGCGGCCACAGCCGCAAGCGCGCTCTGATTCCGGTCGGCCACACCGGCACGGAATTCATCGCCAAGTTCCAGGCCAAGGCCGATGAACTCGGCATCCCGGTCATCACCAACATGAAGGCCGAAGAGCTCATCAAGAACAAGGACGGCCGCGTCGTCGGCGTCAAGGCCACGATGGACGGCTCCGAATACACGTTCAACGCCAAGGGCGGCGTCGTGCTCGCCACGGGCGGCTTCGGCGCGAACCCCGAAATGGTCAAGAAGTACAACCCGAAGATCGACGAGCGCTTCAAGACGACCGACGCCCCGGGCTCCACGGGCGAAGCTCTCTACATGGCCGAACGCGCGGGCGCCCAGCTCGTGAACATGGGCTACATCCAGACCTACCCGATCTGCGACCCGATCTCGGGCGCCATTGAGCTCATCGCCGACGCCCGCTTCGACGGCGCCATCATGCTCAACCAGGAAGGCAAGCGCTTCGTCGAGGAACTCCAGCGCCGCGACGTGCTCTCCGAAGCCATCCTCAACCAGACCGGCCGCTACTGCTGGGTGCTCTGGAACGACAAGATCGGCAGCATCTCCAATACGGTCAAGGCTCACGCCAACGAGTACGAAGCCTTCACGAAGCAGGGCATCATGACGACCTGCGACGACCTGAAGTGCATCGCCGACTTCACGAAGATCCCGTTCGACCAGCTCCGGAAGACCGTCAAGCGCGTCTCCGACATGGCCGGCAAGGGCAATGACAAGGACTTCAACCACCGCTCCGGTCTCGTCGACATGCAGCAGGGCAAGTACTACGTCATCAAGGCCGTTCCCTCCACCCACCACACGATGGGCGGCGTTCGCATCAACGAAAAGGCCGAGGCCCTGACGGCCGAAGGCAAGGTCATCCCGGGTCTCTGGGCCGCGGGTGAAGTGACCGGCGTCACGCACGGCACGAACCGCCTCGGCGGCAATGCCTACACGGACATCATCGTATTCGGCCGCATCGCCGGTGAAGCCGCCGCCAAGGCTGCGAAGTAATTCGCGAAAAGGCTCCTTCAGGGTCCCATGCCTCCTCTCCGGGACCCTGATCAAGGTCAGCGGCCCGCGCCAGTCTCCGGCGCGGGCCGTTGTCCATATGCGGCGCCCTCCCTGCAAACCCTTGCGCCGCGCCCGTTTCAACGCATCAGGGCGTAAAATCGGGTCAGTGACCACCATCTACCTACATTTCCGGCAAGCATTTCCCATGAGCAGTGAAAAGGCCCTCCGAACCCGCGCAGCCATCATCGCCGCCGCCCGCGGCATCATCCTCAAGGAAGGCATCGGTGCGCTCACCATGGACCGCGCGGCCCAGGCCGCAGGCATGAGCAAGGGCGCGTGCATGTACCACTTCAAGAACAAGCGCGCGCTCCACGCCGCGCTCATCGAGGACTACGCCGCTCATCTCGACGGCCAGATGAAGCGCCACGAGGCGCTCTTCGAGGGCCGTCCCGACGAGACGCTCGTGCCGGGATTCGTCGAGTGGTTCAAGACCTTCGAAGCCGACAGCCGCGACTGGGCCGACGTGGGCGTCGCGCTGCTCTCCAACTTCGTGCACGACGACGAGCTCATGAAGCCCGTGCACGACTGGTACCAGAAGCTCTGGTTCCGCATCCAGGCGCTGCCCGAAGCGGAGCGCCTGCCTCGATTCGTGGCCATCATGGCGCTCGAGGGCTTCTTCTATACTCGCAAGTTCGGCGTCAATCCGCCCTTTGCGGAACTCAACGCGCAGGCCTACGGCTTCATCAACGAAAAGCTCGTGGGCGAGGGCGCCGTCAGAAGAACGAAGGACGTCGCCTGATTCACGTCTTCCCCAAGCATGCATTGTCCTGCGGCCCGGAGCGCCGTCTTCGGGCCGTCTTCGTTGCGCGTTTTGCGCATCCCGAAGAATGCGCATAGACTTTGCAGTCTCACCACTCAGGTTTTTTCAAGGAGCCGTCCATGACCGCCATGACCGAACTTTTCTATCGTGACCCCTATGTCCGCGAATTCACCTCGAAGGTGATCTCATGCGTGGAAGGCGAAAAGGGCTTCGAGGTCATGCTTGAAGACACGGCCTTTTATCCGGAAGGCGGCGGACAGCCTGCGGACCACGGTACGATCGACGGCGCAGCCGTGTTCGACGTGCGCCGCACGCCGGCGGGCATCGTGCACTATTGTGAAAAGGCGTTCGATGTCGGGCAGGACGTCAAGGGCGTGCTTGACTGGGAGCGCCGCTTCGACAACATGCAGAACCACACGGGCGAGCACGTCTTCTCGGGCATCGTCAACGCGAGGTTCGGCTTTGACAACGTGGGCTTTCACATGGACGACGACGTCATCACGTGCGACTTCAGCGGCGTGATGACCGAGGAGCAGGTGGCCGAAGTCGAGCGCGCCTGCAACGAGGCGATCGTCGCCAACGTTGAGGTGGGCATCTCGTTTCCCGACGCCGAGGCGCTTGAAAAGCTCGCCTACCGCAGCAAGAAGGCCCTCAAGGGCGACGTGCGCATCGTGGACGTGCCCGGATGCGACCGTTGCGCATGCTGCGGCGTGCACGTGAGGAGCACGGGCGAGATCGGCCTCATCAAGGTGCTCTCCTCGATGAAGCACCGCGGCGGCACCCGCGTCTTCTTCGTATGCGGCATCCGCGCCCTCAGGGACTACGAGGCCCGCATCCGCGAGACCCGCGCCGTCTCCGCGCTTCTCTCCGCGAAGCCCCTCGAGATCTCCTCGGCCGTCGAGCGCGTGCTCGCCGAGTCGGCCGCCAAGGACGCGAGGATTGCGGCGATGAACCGCACGATCTTCGACCTCAAGGCCGACGCCATTCCCGCTCAGGAGACGCCGCTCGTCGTCCTGGAGGAAGGCTTCACCCCGTTTGAGCTCCGCCAGTTCTGCGTGCAGCTCTCCGAAGCGAAGAAGGCTCCCTTCATCGCCGTCATGTCCGAGACCGAGCCCGGCGTCATGAGCTACGTCTGCGCCATCCCCGACGACCTTCTGCGCCCCGTGAGCATCGCGCTCAACAAGCGCCTCAACGGCCGCGGCGGTGGTGCGAAGGGCTTCGTGCAGGGCAGTTGGAAGGCGGACGAGACCGCCGTCAGGGAGGCGGTCGCCGCCGTCTGGGCCGAGCACACCGCTTAACACTAATATTGCAAGGAGGAACGGCCTTGATCCGATCCGTGAGCCTCCGCGGCTTTATGAACATCAATGACGGGCGCCATGCGTTTGCGCCCGGTCTCAACGTCATCGTCGCGCCCAATGGCGCAGGCGGACACAACCTGCTCAAGCTGCTGTGCGCCGTCGAGTCCGCGGGCGCCTTCACGACGCGCTGGATGACGAAGCTCGGATACGCGCAGTCGATCACGGGCCGGCTGAGGGAGAACTTTCGTCCGGGCTGCGTGGGCGACCTCGCGCGCGGCGAGTGCGCCGTCGAGCTCGAGCACGAGGAGGCCCAGGGCACGCTCGCCTTCGGCTTCAAGAGCGGCTCCGAATTCGTCTCCGTCGACGCCATGCCGTCGGGCACGGCCCCTGGCCGCCCCGTCTTCATTCCCATGCAGGAGCTCGCCTCCTTCGTGCCCTGGTTCCCGAAGCTCTTCGAGATGTGGCATGTCGGGTTCGAGGGCGTCTGGCGCGACACCTGCTCGGTGCTCGGCGCCGAGGACACGAAGTCCGAACCCGCAGCCCCGCTTGCGGCGCTCCTTGACCGACTCGAAAAGAGGCTCGGCGGCCGCGTCGCCGAGCATCCTGACGACAAGAGTCTGGTCGTCATCCGTGAAGGCGCCATGGTGCCGATGTCCGAGTTGGATTCTGGCGAGCGCAGGATCGTGATGCTCACAAGGCTCGTTCGCAACGGCATGATCTCGCCGGGCATGATCCTCTTCTGGAACGAGCCCGACGCCTGCATGGACGACGAGTTGCGCAGGCTCGTCGCGACCTCCGCGGCCGCCTTCGTCGAAGCCGGCGTGCAGGTCTTCGCGTGCACGCACTCCGAGGTGCTCGCCGACCTGATGATCGGCCGTTGCCCGCCGGGGCTAGCCGCGCGCATCAGGCTGTGACGCAAAGAAGACTGTGAAAACGAAATGTGGGGCGCCCATGGTTAGGCGCCCCGCATTTTTTGAGCAGGATGAAGAGGACGGCGGGTTTTCGTCCTTGACGGAAGACGGCGGGCGTATCATGTCGGAAAGTCCCGCACGGTCCGCCGCGCACACGGCGCGTCATGCGCACTCCCTCGGTTACACCCATCAATACAAGACGACAACACGGTCATGCTTGACTTCATCGAGCTCTTCATTCTCGGCATCGGCGTCGGCTCCTTCGGCGCTCTCGTCGGCATCGGTGGCGGCCTCATCATGGTGCCGCTCTTCATGTACTTCATGATGCCGCCTTCGGGCAGCACCTTCACGAACGTTCAGGAGGTCGTGGGCACGAGCCTCTTCGGCGTGCTCCTCAATGCACTCTCGGGCACCTGGGCCTACTTCAGGCAGAAGCGCATCATCCTTAGCGTGGCGATGCCCTTTGCACTCGCCACGGTGCCGGGCGCCTTCCTCGGGAGCTACGTGAGCGAATGGTTCTCGGGCCCCGCCTTCTCGATCACCTTCGGCGCGTCGCTCGCCTTCCTCGGCTGCTTCATGTACTGGAGCTCCCGCAACAAGGCCGCCAACCGCTCGGCCGACGAGTTCGATCCGAACGAGCTCCCCAGAAGCAAGATCTGGCTCGGCATCGGCTGCTCCTTCTTCGTGGGCTTCATCAGCTCCATTCTGGGCATCGGCGGCGGCGTCGTGCACGTTCCGATAATGGTCTTCCTGCTCGGCTTCCCGCCGCTCGTCGCCGTGGCCACCTCTACCTTCGTGCTCATGGTGAGCGCCGCCATCGGCGTCGTCGGCCATGCGCTACTCGCCCACATCGTCTGGGCCCCCGCCGTCGCAGTGGGCTGCGGCGCCATCGTGGGCGCACAGCTCGGCGCACGCCTTGCTCGAAAGAGCAAGCCCCGCCTCATCGTCATCCTGCTCTCCTGCGTGATGGTCGCCCTCGGCTGCCAGCTTGTCTGGCGCGGATTTTCGCTCTGATCAGGGACAGACTACTTCCGTCCCGCATGTCTTTTCCACGCCCGGCCCAGCGCCGGGCGCGTCCCTTCAGGGGCTGTGCCTTCTTCGCCGTTCTCCAAAGTTCCGGACTCCTCGTGTGAGAATGGTTTGCATCAGGACCGCTCATCTGCTACATTATCCCGACAAATTTACTCGGGTATGACCGTAGCCGTCTCCGGTCCGCCCGCTCCGACATGAACCGTTCATCGCTTCCTTTACTGGGCCTTGTCATCCCGGCGGCGCTTCTTGCCGCCTGGTGGCTCGCCGCGCACTCGGGCGGGATCGCGCCCGTTCTCCTGCCGTCGCCCGAGGCGGTGTGGGAGGCGTTCGTGCGCATGGCGGCCGACGGGTCGCTGGCGGCGCACATCGGCATGAGTGCGATGCGCACGATGACGGGCTTCGTGCTTGCGGCCGCCTTCGGGATCGGCTGCGGCGTCTGGTTCGCGGTGAGGCCCGCAGCCGCGGCGGCCTCGCATTTCGTCATCGAATTCCTGAGGCTCACGCCTCCGCTTGCGCTCATTCCCGTTCTCATTCTCTGGCTCGGCATCGACGAGGCGCCCAAGATTGCGATCGTCTTTCTCTCGAGCTTCTTTCCGATCTATCTGAGCGCGCTCACGGCGGTGAAGGGCATCGACCCGAAGCTTGCCGAAGTGGCCGAGCTTCTCAGGTTTACGTCCGCCGAGCGCTTCAGGATGCTCACGCTTCCTGCGGCCATGCCCGGGATTCTGGCGGGCCTTCGCATGGGCTTCGGGTACAGCTGGCGCGCCCTCGTGGGTGCCGAGCTCATCGCCGCCTCGTCGGGGCTGGGTTTTCTCATTACGGAGAGCTCCGAATTCGGCAAGACCGACGTCGTGTTCGTCGGCATCTTCACGATCGTGGGGCTCGGCATTGCGGCCGACGCCGTGATCTCGAGGCTCGTTTCGGCGCTCTCGCGCCGCATTTCGGAAGCTGCGTAGATGGTGAAGGTTGAAATCAGAAATCTCAGGAAGGCCTTTTCGTCCGACAGCCGCACGACGGCTCCGATCGACGGACTGTCGCTCGAGATGCCCGCGGGCGGCATCACGGCCGTGATCGGCCGCAGCGGCTGCGGGAAGACGACGCTGCTGAGGCTCCTTGCGGGACTTGAGAAGCCCGATTCGGGCGAAATCCGCATGGAGGACGCGCAGGGTCGCGCCGCCGCGCCCCGCACGGCCGTGGTCTTTCAGGAGCACAGGCTGTTTCCCTGGATGAGCGTGAGAAGAAACGTGGAGGTGGCCGTGAGACACCTGCCCGCCGACGAGCGACGCGCGAAGGTCGACGCCGTGCTTGCGCTCACGGGCCTCGCGCATGCCTCCGAGTCGATGCCCGCCGCGCTCTCGGGCGGCATGAGCCAGCGAGTGGGCCTTGCCCGAGCGCTCGCCGCCGAGCCCGAACTCCTCCTGCTCGACGAGGCGTTCAGTTCGCTCGACGCTCTGACTCGCCGCCAGCTCTATGACGAATTCGTTCGCATTCACGCCGCGCGTCCCGTCACGACCGTGCTCGTCACGCACGACGTGACCGAGGCCGTGCTGCTCTCGAGCCGCATCTGCAGGCTTGAGAACGGCGTGATCGCGCGCACCTACGACAATCCCGCGCCTTATCCGAGGAGCCTCGCGACTCCTGGACTCGGCGCGCTTTCCGAAGAAATCCTCCGCGGCTTCCTTGAAGAGGAGCCGCTTCTATAAAAAGGAAATCCTGAAAATGATGAAGAAGCTTCTTGCCGCCGCCGTCTGCGGCGCCTTTGCCGCGTCCGCCCTCGCCGCCATGCCCGAAAAGGTGACGATCGTCTACGTGAAGAGCCCGTTCAACCTTCAGAACATGGTCATGAAGGAAAAAGGCATGCTCGAGAAGGCCTTTGAGAAGGATGGCGTCAAGGTCGAGTGGAAGTCCATCAACTCGGGCGCCAAGCAGGCCCAGGCCATGGCGGCCGGCGCCGTCGACGTCTCCGCCGTCATGAACACCGCCTCGCTCCTCATGGCCAACGGCTCGGGCAATCCCGTCTACGTCGCCTCGGGCGTCTCGCACCCGACGGACACCTTCGCCATCGTGGGCAAGCCCGGCGCCAGTCTCTCCGTGAAGGACCTCAAGGGCAAGAAGGTCGCCATGACCTGGGCCTACTCCCCCAGCTACGGCAAGCCGCTGTCCGTCCCGCAGGGCGTTATCGGCCTGTTCACCCGCTTCGGCATGGACGTGACCCTGGCTCATCCCGAGGGCTATGACGTGATGCCCGAGGTGGAGGAGGTGGCCCGCAAGAACTGCGAGAAGTACGGCTCCAAGTTCCACAAGACCAACTCCATGGCCGAGGCCTTCACCGACGCCGACATCGTGTATCCCAAGAGCTGGGCTCCCTTCGCCGCCATGGAGGAGCGCACCAAGCTGTATGCTCAGGGCGACAAGGACGGCATCGACGCTCTGGAGAAGAAGCTGCTGGCCCAGAACGCCCAGCACAAGGATTGGGCCTGCACCGAGGAGATGATGCAGCTCACCAAGGATGGCAAGGCTCTGTACCTGCACTGCCTGCCCGCCGACATCACCGGCCTGAGCTGCGCCGAGGGCGAAGTGGACAACTCCGTGTTCGACCGCTACATCGTGCCTCTGTACAAGCAGGCCTCCTACAAGCCCTATATCATCGCCGCCATGATCTTCCTGGCCCAGGTGAAGGATCCCGTCCGGGCGCTGATGGCCATGGACGAGGGCAAGGAGCAGCGTAAATCCTTCTGAATCCGGTAAAACTACAGCGGGGGCGTTTTTGCCCCCGCTATCCCCGCTTATTCTGATTATTGAGAGGTAAAAGCACTATGTCCAAACGCATCGTCATCGCCCTGGGCGGCAACGCCCTGGGCAGCACCGCCGCCGAGCAGCTGGCCCTGGTCAGCAAAACCGCCAAGGCCATCGTGGACCTGATCGCCGAGGGCAACGAGGTGGTCATCGCCCACGGCAACGGCCCCCAGGTGGGTATGATCAACCTGGGCCTGTCCACCGCCGCCGAGGCCGGCGCCATCAAGGCCGACATGCCCTTCCCCGAGTGCGGCGCCATGTCCGAGGGCTATATCGGCTATCACCTGCAGCAGGCCATCGGCAACGAGCTGACCGCCCGTGGCATCCGGAAGCCCGTGGCCACCATCGTCACCCAGACCGTGGTGTCCCAGGACGACCCCGCCTTCCAGAATCCCACCAAGCCCGTGGGCGCCTTCTATG
>ENA-OUQW01003942-OUQW01003942.1-human-gut-metagenome-genome-assembly--contig:-NODE-3942-length-10091-cov-33.287465_pt1 | contig 10091 bp, 7 predicted proteins | sample MGYA00248464_ERZ548849 | MGnify/ENA primary metagenome ERZ548849 (study PRJEB26491, sample SAMN04978193) | human gut metagenome | host: Homo sapiens | study: EMG produced TPA metagenomics assembly of...
CTTGACCAACGAGTGAACAATGCTTCAATCCATATACACCCACGCAGGGTGTGACAGTTCATCCGAGCTATGATAGTGGTGGATTGCGTGTTTCAATCCACACACCCACGCAAGGTGTGACCTTGTGATGAGCAAGGATCGCTACGCTATTTCGAGTCTCAATCCACACACCCACGCAGGGTGTGACACCGTAATGGGAGAGGATGTCTCCCAACGGGATTGTTTCAATCCACACACCCACGCAGGGTGTGACTTCACGATTGTCAAGATATCCGGTATTCTTCTGGTTTCAATCCACACACCCACGCAGGGTGTGACGGGCAGGAGCGTGATGTCTTGTCGAATATTTCATGTGTTTCAATCCACACACCCACGCAGGGTGTGACGATTTAATTCAGGTTGATATGACACAAATCTTGTTGTTTCAATCCACACACCCACGCAGGGTGTGACAAGTTCGAAGAAGCTATTCACCGCTAAGGTTGGTGTTTCAATCCACACACCCACGCAGGGTGTGACCTAGTGAAAAATCTGAGTTAACGGCTTATGCTGTTTCAATCCACACACCCACGCAGGGTGTGACCACTGACCTTTCCGCTCTCTCTCTTCGTGCTACTGTTTCAATCCACACACCCACGCAGGGTGTGACTTTTGTTAAGGATGATTATGTTCCTGAATTGGTTGTTTCAATCCACACACCCACGCAGGGTGTGACTGCTCAAGGTTCTCTTACGGAAGCTCAGTATAAGTTTCAATCCACACACCCACGCAGGGTGTGACTTTGGCGATGAGTACCATCATTATATCCCTGTTTCTGTTTCAATCCACACACCCACGCAGGGTGTGACTCCAAGACCCTCGAGAGAATTAACAACATAAGGCGGTTTCAATCCACACACCCACGCAGGGTGTGACACTACTAAACTGGACTACTTCCTTCCAGCGCTGTTTCAATCCACACACCCACGCAGGGTGTGACCTTGAGAACATTTACATTCTTAGAGTCCCATAATGTTTCAATCCACACACCCACGCAGGGTGTGACTCTATATCTAATAACATATTATAAATCAGCAAATTTAATCCACTGTTATGCGAATCATCATTATTATTCAACTTCATAACGAAGAAATACTTTACAAATAATTTAATCTACTGATTATTAACACATGCGAAGATACTACTTTTTTTGTAACACACCACATTCGCATTATATTATAAGAGCCTCCTCAAGTTTATACGCCGTTTCAACACCTATTACTTCCACCCTCTTATTCTCATTTTTACTAAGAATATAAAAACGAACACTATCAAGAGACATATCAATAATATCCCTAACTCTCCCTTTTAGAAGAGAATATTGCGCTTCCGTCACTACACACTCAAAGACTGAGTTCTGCACCCTCTGTCCATAATCCAGACAAGCCTTGGTCACACATCGTAAACGGCGAGCCCCCTCTTTGCTTGTAGTATCCACATCGTAAGTCACAAGAATGTACATAATTAAAAATCATTTTATAAGAAATACCGGATAATCGTCAATATCCTGCCTGATATACCTTGCCATTAACATAGCCTGCACATAAGGCAGAAGCCCTATTTCAACTTTTTCATTAAGATAAGGATGAATTATCACTTCCCTTTTCCTTGCCTGCCATGCAGTAATAAAAGTCTTTTTCCCTTTATCTGTCATAACAACCCCATTATCACCTTGGAACAAGAAGTCTTTTACTGAAATCTGTCTTTTATTAATCAACGACAAAATAAAACGGTCGCCAAGGTAAGCACGTAACTCTTCCATCATATCTAAGGCCAACGATGTGCGCCCCGGACGGAGTGTATGGAGAAACCCGACGTATGGATCAAGGCCAACAGTTTCGAGAGCGGCCGCAACATCATTGGCTATCAACGTATATGCAAAAGACAACATGGCATTCACCGCATCCTTGGGAGGACGACGATTGCGACCATGAAATGGGAAATCAGTCTTCTGATTAAGTATCAAGATTGGCAATACCTCAAAATAGGCATTCGAAGCCATCCCCTCATAACCAATTAATTCCGTCTTATCTTGAGCCTTCAAAGCATCACGCTTGGCACGTTCCAATACTTGCACCGCCCTATTAATGTCTTCATTCTCACCATAATCACGAATATATCTCCTCAATATATTGCGATAGTTTTGAATCTTACCACCAATCATCAACCTAACCACATGCAACGACCAAGATGCATCGTCCGACAATTGGTACTGCTTTTTGCGTAACAGAACATTCCCTTTCGTAGCACCTTGAACCCTGCTGATAAATCTGCCTTGTGGAGAAAGAAATGTGAGTGATATACCATTGTCACTACACAATTTCATCACACCGGGACTTGCGCCCATATATCCGAACGTAACGATGCCCTCTATATTTATGACAGGAATACGAAACACCTCCTCCTGCTGAACAGATATAACGACATTCAGCCCATCCTTACTAAGATACGCTTCCGGTGTCGTCACATACAAAGTATTCAATAGTTTTCTCATAGGTACAGATTTTTAGTAAGGTAATTATCTACCGAAGTACAATTATTTACCATTTCCGGCATGCAGATATCTTTCAGCGAGCACTTGTCACAATGTTTCCCATATTCAGCCTTCGGGATAACCGCTTTACTAAATATATCGTGCATATCCCGGGCACATTGTCTGACTATATTTCGCAGCTCCTCCGTTATATCCACATTAACCCGATGGCGAAGCTCCCCATAAAAGAAAGAGCCGTATGGTATATGGATAGCATACATTTCTTCTATACACATGATTTGTGCTGCCAACTGCACTTCATCCACCTCGTTTCTTTTCGGTTTGCCATGCTTATACTCCACAGCAACCGGTTGCCATCGCCCCGGATAGTTGGGATGCAAGATAGTATTTTCAAGAGATGAGGAAGGAAGCAACTCTATGGCATCAGAGATTCCATAGAGTCCAAGTTCACGCGAAGCGATATTCACCGCACGCAATGTTATCTGGTCACCACACTTCTGTCTATAAAACGGATCATCTACATGCTTGTGCAGAATCTGTCCTTCGATGGTGAGACGATTATCGCCCCATTGCTGCTCAATGTGTATCAAAGCCCATTGCCGGGGACAGAACCTAAAATGCTGAATCCCCGACAACATGAGCATATCGTCTTCATTGTACATACGATGGAATTATATCAGTTCCTCAATAGTTACATTTGATGGAGCATTCTCCTTATCTATAGTAACTGAATAATCGATGAATGAGCGTGGTGCTCCATCGCAGACTTTCTCCACTTTTACCAATTCAAACAACTTGTTGGCGGGAGCATTACCCAATATGGAGTCATGCTTGAAGACTATCAGTTTTTGAGCACTCATCAATCCACGTGCCGCCGAACGATCCACATCGAACATGTTCTTTAAAGCTTCCCAAAATAGTTCAAGGTCTTCTTCAGAAAATCCTGTCTGTTGTGCCAAGTTAGCGGAGATGAAGCCGTGACAGACATAGAGGCCATAAGGAATGGTCGCTTTACGTCCCTGTATTCCCACTTGTGATTCATAGGTCTTTTCTTCATCACGAGCTACACATACGGTTAATGCATGCTCTGCTGAAACAATCATATCTTGCGAACGGGCAAAAGTCATTTGAATCGGCCCCCTCACTTGTCCTGCGTTAGGTCCGGTTGAGAGTACTGCTCCAAAAGTCCTAACGTCAAAGAAGCGTCTGCACATAGCAATTTTACCAGCTGAACTCTTATCGGCAGGAGCTTTTTCTTTGATTTTTAGTTCTATTCCTAAATCTTCTTTGTACATTTTGCGGATTTCTTCATTAATAAAGACCTCTTCTCCAGAAATTTCTTTGGATTTGACAAGAATATCGTTACCTGCTTTTCCTGCTTGGGCTATTTGTACATAATTACGTACCTTGCGTTTCAAACAAACATCTGTAACAAGGCCTATACCAGTTTCAGCATCTATCCGAGGAAGATTACCTGCATCCGGGTCACCATTTGGATTACCATCTTGTACATCAAAAATGTAAACGAAATCAATTCTATTCTTTAATTCTGACATAATTGTATATTTTTAAAAATTATTCTTCAGTTTCTTGATTCTCTCTGTGAGCTTTCTGATGATAATAGCCGAGGAAGAATCGTCCTTGATCTTCCAAACTCAATGTATTAGGAAAATTTTGAATTAAAACTATTATCTCTTTCTTTTGATTATCAAAGAAATTAGCAAGGCCTTTCTTCTCTTTAGCCAATTTAGCATAATGACTGTTTGATAATTTGAGAACTGTTGAAAATACTGTAGATGGCGTAGATGAAGCCGCGTTCATGTAACTTGAACGAATGGAATCTTGTTTATTTGCTGCATATTGTAGGTTTTCCAACACGGCAAACAGCCTTCCACAAAGATACCCTTGATTTTGATTTTCTTTGTCTAACATAATATCTAATTTTTTATGGTTGTTATTTTCGTTTAGTCTGTTGAGATATGCCTTGATGATAGCAGCACGCACTATATTGACGGATTGTTCTGCACGTATGCGACGAATACATGCTTGAAAGAGAGAAGCCGGATACGGCAACCCTTGAAATATGCTTCTCACCACAGCATCAGGAAGGTTGGGAGTCGCATCACTTGACTTTCCTCCAAGAGTAACATTTCCAAGAATGGAATGCAGTCCCAAGTACGGCTTCTTATCTTTGCGAGTGTCCACCATCTCCATATCTGTAAAATGCTTACTTATCAAACCTGCAAACTCACGCAAAGGCATCTCATTCCAATATACTACCGCAATTCTTGCCGAATTAGGAGCCAAACCCAAAATGAAGAATTTGTCATCATCGTTTGCCGATAATTTTCCGTTATAGATAGACTGGAAAGTATCATATACTAACTTTATACGCCTGTTTGGGTCGTCATTTTCTTCTTCAATCCGCCCCAACAAAGAAAATAAACTATTCTCGGACTCTTTTGAAGCCTCGCTATTGGAGGAAGCCCAGAAAAGATAAGTACGTGAGCCCACCATAAACTTATTGTGAGAATCCGAACGCAGCAAATGATTCAATGCGGTTGTATATGCAAATTCAGCTTCTTCTGATATTGGAGCATTGTATCCTTTAGATTTCCCATACGAATCATACCCGGAATTAACTTGAAATGCAACTAGTTTAGCTGTTTCTTGGCTTCCAAGTATCTTTGTAGCAGTTGTAATCTCTACAACTTTTGAATATCTACCTGTTATCAAACAAAGATTTCCTGCCACGCCATGATTCTCGTCAAACAAATTTATCAATTCCCTTTTCGAAGCCACTATTTTCGTATCCCCTTCTATAAGGAAAGAAAAGGTAGAATATTTCTTATTAAGATTTTTGGCTATATCATCCCATAAAGAATCTTTCTGCATAGCCCCAACTATAAAAGAATGGTCTTGCTGATAAAATGCATAAACAGCTTTTATGTCCTCATTATCCGGAAAAGCATCATATATATCTTTTACTTTCGCCTTAAATACTTCAAAGTACTTACGTATCTTTTCCATATCCCCCTTATCGGAATAACCAAATACATATTTACAATTGTCATACAAATAGTTTGCAACAGGGGCACTTGACCGGCTAACACTTTTCTTAACAAGAAACTGCTGTGCCGACTTCTTATCTATGCGCCTGTCTTCAAAGCGCAGAAATTTTCCACATCTATCAATAACAATAATAAATCCAATCTCTTTGTATTCTAAACCAAAAGGGGCCACATCATCTCCACTTCGATGATAGTAATCATATAATGCTTTCAGTATCATCTCAACACCTCCTCACTATCTTTATCCGGTACAACAATCACTCCCTTTTTCATTTGGGCTCTATAAAACATAGCATTCGGTTTTTGTGGATTTTCCTCAAAGTCCATATCATAAAGCATAATGCCGAAATCCCTGTCTTCGGCTAAGGGATAATCAAGATTATCAGTACTTTCAATATACTTCCAGTTTGCAGAAAACTCACGACATCCGAGATAGGGCTGCGTAAAACATTGCCCTTGTGATGCCCTGCGTTCGAACATCTGATAATACTTCATAGGATTCTCGTCGGCACTTGGCTGATGCTTGGCAAAAGCCTCTTTCGGACGGTCTTTTACCGGAATAAATACTAACTTAGCATAAATTCGGTAACGCACATCCAGCAGAAGCAACGTGTTCTTCTGCTGGCGTGTCTTTCCATCATCTATATAAATTGGTTTCATGCTGGAATTTACCACCGCTCCAACTTCATTCCGTCTAATGGTAGCCCATTTAATAGGCCTGAATACCTCAATCTTGGTTATCTGCCAACGCATGGCATAACGTTTAAACAGTATCGCTTCAAAGATGGCGCGTGCCGCCGATGGCGTAATGACATCATAACTCACACGCTCTACTTTCAACTCCGGACGAGTGAAACAAGCCCAATCGCCCCACACCTCCAGACAATATTCTTTATCTGTATATTCCATATCATTCATCGTTTTCCTTGTTTTCCAATAAATCTTCCGGCTTCTGACCTTCAAAAAACCTTTTTGCCGACAAGGGAGTTACCACTTCACGACCGGTTTTTTGCTCCAACTGTTCGCGTGCCACACGAGCCACATCACCACCGTCAGCCGCACACTGCATATTTTCACCCAATGTCTGAGGATTTTTAGCTTTAGTAATACTTGTCGTAGAGAGTTCGGCCAGCATATTAAGAACCAATTCTTCATTGGTCATATTGTCCCGGAGATTTTCTTTCTTCAAGCCCTTGAACTGTTTGTACTCCTTTGCCGACTTTCCGGTCCATTGCTGATAGATAATGTCTGTAAGAGTAGCATATTGAACACCTTCCTCTACATTATGTAGTTTCCATTGATCTGTAAGATCTTTACGGATTTCAATGCTCTTCAAGCGTTGGTTTATCCAGTTGTCAGAGTAACCAAGTCGCTTGTAGTCCATCATAGCTTGCCCAATACTCAACTCAGGGTCTTGCATCTGATCAAGACGTTCGGATGCTACATGTGCCATCCATTGCTTGAACGGTTCTGCCTTGGGAGATGGGATAGACTGAATGATACGTAGTAGTTGTTCTGTATCAGCCACATCTGTAAGTCGCATCTTACCGTCTGTGGCTTTCATTTTCAAACCGTGACAATTTGTCACGGTTTCATTTCCCTCTTCTTTAAGTCTTTGCTTTAACTTACGCCAATAAGCAGTTGCATCAACACTGTCTGTTAAAACTGACACCACATCAACTATCGAAAAATACCATTTTTCCTTTTCATCATCCCACACGGTGCGGACTTTACGTTCTTCAAACAATTTCAATGTTTCTTTCTTTGTCATATCCGTTTCTTTATATCATTAATACTTCCTCCAGCCAATGGTTATCAAGGCTGAGACCTGTGGCTTTATTATACTGAGACCTGTCTGCCAATACATATATTCCTTCCAATATTTCTTCGACAAGCCCATAGCCTTTCAGTTGCTTAAAATCATAGGAACGGATGCCTACAGTAAATTTCGCCAATTGCTTCACCAACGAGTAGGTACACCCCGATTCTTTCAACTGCTCTATAAGTTCCATGCTGTTTTCCCAATTTACGATAACATTTATACTTGTATCATCAATCAGGCGAAATTCTTTTGATGCAGTTTCAAAACATAACTCAGTAGGTTTGTAGAGCCAGTGCTTTATATCCTTTTCATCAAATGTTTGTTTTCTGCTATACAATTGACAAAAATAGGCTTTCATGGTAGAAGGAGCAAACCAATCACTATCTTCCGGCAAATTCAACCGAGCATTGTTGGAGTCAGCCATTGAACCGAAGAGCTTTCGCTTCTCTGCCGCCAGACTGAACACAAATGTATGTCCCATGGCACTTCGTCCTTCCCGATTGCACCGTCCCGCTGCTTGCAATACAGAATCGAGTCCTGCTTCTTGACGGAACACAACCGGAAAGTCTATATCCACACCGGCCTCCACAAGCTGGGTTGCAATGACCCTGACAATCGGCTGCGACTCATCCTTCAATAAAGTTTTTATTTTACCAATAGTTTCGTGTAAGTGGGCAGGGCACATCATTCTAGACAAATGCAATTTCACTCCGTCATTGGGCAAACGGTCATACAGCTCTTTGGCATCTTTACGAGTGTTCACTATGCACAACACCTTATTATATTCAGACACCTTTGCAGCTATCTCATCGTATGTTTTTCCTGTATCATCGATTGACAACTTCACACGGCGAAGCTGGTCATGCAAAGCAAATTCTTCCGGAATAATTTCCTTGATATGTTCTATTCCCTTAAAATCAGCTTTAGGATTTGTTCCTTCTATCAGACCACTCAGTACCGGCTGACTTGCCGTGGTAAACAATACCGAAATCCCGAACATTTCCTGATACGCTTTCAGCGCATCGACTATCGGCTGCAAGAAGCCGGTTGGCAACATCTGAACCTCATCCAAAACAAGAATTGAATTTGCCATGTTGTGCAGTTTGCGGCAATCAGATGTTTTATTGCTAAACATAGATTCAAAAAGCTGTACATTGGTAGTGACAATAATGGGATAGTTCCAATTCTCTGTAGCCAATTTTGCTTTTTCCCTATTTTCCTCGTCCTTAATATCATCGGGGTCGAAATTACTATGATGCTCCAATACATTTTCTTCACCAAAGATTTCCTTCAAAAGCCCTGCCGTTTGCACAATGATACTGGTATATGGGATGGCGATGATGATACGATTCATTGAATGGCTTACAGCATGCTTCATGGCCCATAACAAAGAAGAAAGTGTTTTACCGCCTCCCGTCGGAACCGTAAGGCTATAAAATCCTTTTTCGCTTGAAGAAGTTCTACTGCATTGTTCTTTCACTTGCCGGCGGATGCGGTTCACTTTCGTATCGGCTGCATTCGATTGCAGTTTTTGCATATATACCTCCAGCTGTGGAAGCAAATCGACAAGCGTAGCCAAATTTCCCCGCTTCCGCCATGACTCTACATCCATAAACCGTTCTGTATCGAGTCGGTCGGCATCTACAAGACAGGAAAAAAGCATACGGGAAAGGTGATGAAAGTGTTTCCATTCAACCTTTGATTTAGAAAAAGGTGAATCAATAAATTCTTGGAATAATAAAGGTTTGTTTATGCTAATGTCACCCTCGTTTATTTCTTCGGACAATAGCCTCTCTTTCAATATGTTTTCCACATCCCCGAAATTATGTAACCCCGTGTGATGAGAAATAATTTGGTTTACAAGAAGATGGGAAACATCTTTTCCCATAAGTTCTTTTGCCAATATTCCACCCACAAAAGCATGGGTATGATCATCATAGCGCTTCTTGTCACTCGTAGGCAAACCATTCATCTTGCGTATGTATTGCTGGAATGCCGCCCGTTCCTTTCCTTTATCATGAAGTAGGCCGAGCGCACGCCCCCAAGAAGGAAGTCCGAACTGCCCGGCGAAGGATGCCGCCATATCAGCAACCCCCTTTTGATGTTCATCATTGGTTTGTATCATCCATTGACCATTATCCCTATTTTGATACAAATGGGATATCAACTGATTTTCCTCTATCATCTGATTAAATTTATAAGGCTAGCATTCCACAAATATAGTGAATAATATCAGACTCTCGCAAAAGAAAATCATATTTCAAGTCAGCTCCATCAGTTTTCATCCTTAAAACAAGAAATACAACCAACAACGACAAGAACAGGCATTCCGCTTTGTCGCCTCTACGCGGAAAAAAGAGAACAAACCATTTCGGCGGGATACAAAAATTTCCGTCACTACATCTCTTTTAGAATCAGTAAGATGTAGTGACGGAAGAAAAAACAATCTGATTATCCACATAGGTAATCCAGCATTTATATTTCAATACAAATAACGTATAAAGCAAACGTTATCGGGCATTCCCATGTGATGCAATCATCCATCAATGAAGCTTTTATGGTATGATTGCAGATAATTAGTAAACATCAAGCTTTCACCACCGCCAGCAGCTCATCCGGTGTAACCAGTGACTGCTCGCCTGTAGTCATATTCTTCAAAGTCAGT
>ENA-OUQW01003950-OUQW01003950.1-human-gut-metagenome-genome-assembly--contig:-NODE-3950-length-10077-cov-3.391838_pt1 | contig 10077 bp, 9 predicted proteins | sample MGYA00248464_ERZ548849 | MGnify/ENA primary metagenome ERZ548849 (study PRJEB26491, sample SAMN04978193) | human gut metagenome | host: Homo sapiens | study: EMG produced TPA metagenomics assembly of...
TAGCAACATCATTTTTATCATCAACACCTTGAATCCAAACAGGTCGGTCATCATAAAAAATATCACACTTTTCCTTATTATTTAAAATAAAATGTATTCTTTGTAAATCCATAAAATCAACTCCTATCAAATATATATAATAAAATTATATCCATAAAAAAGTTTTATATAACTACAATTTGACAAAAAATAAAGATTGACTAATTAAAAAATTTAATATAAAATATACAAGTAATTATAAGGAGGAAAAAAGCATGAAAGTAACATATGAAAAAGAAGAAATACAAGTAAAAGAGGGAACAACAGTAAAAGAAGCATTAAAGGAAAAAATAGAAAAAAGCAAATATGAAGTTATAGGATGTAGATATAATAACGAATATTTCAATTTAAATAAAAAAATAGAAGAAGATGCAAATATAAAATTAATAGATATATCAGACAAAGAGGGTGCAAAAATATATAGAATGACATTGGTATATATAATGGGAAAAGCCTTTGAAAGTCTATATCCAAAAGAAAAACTAACAGTAGAATATCAACTTGGAGATGCAATGTTCTGCAAATGTGATAATGTAGAAATAACAGCCAAATTCATAAAAGAATTAAAAGAGAAAATGCAAGAAATAATAGAAAAAGACTTAAAAATAGAACAAAGAAAAATGACAAGAGAAGAAGCAAAAGAATTCTATGAAAAAACAAACACATCAAAAGGAAGATTACAATTTGACTTTGAAGAAAACAAAATAATCGATATGTATTTCTGTGAAAATTACTTTAATTATTCTTATGATATGATTGCAGATACAACAGGAAAAGTAAAAGTATTTGATACAAACGGAAAAGAAACATCATTAGATTATAATACTGTATTTACAAAAGTTGAAAATACAAGTTATAAAATTAACATTTCTGTAAGAGATAATAAAGTAAATTATAGCATATATAAAAATAATGAGAAGAAAACAAATAAAGAGTATAACTATATAGAATATTTATATGATAACTATTTTTTAGCTAGCAATAATAATGGAAAACTAGGAGTTATAGATGAAGAAGAAGATACTAAAATTCAATTTAAATATAATACAATACAAAAAATTGAAAATATGAATTTGATAAAAGCCATAAATGATACTACAAAAATGACTGAAATTTATTCTAAAGATATGGAAAAAATTACCGAATTAGAAAATGCAACAGTTGAAGTTAATGATGAATATATTAAGATTTACAATGATAGTGAAGCAAAATATATCACAAAAGATGGCCAAGAAATAAAAGATACAGATTTATTTACAGATAATAAGATATTTGCTAAAAAACAAGGGAGTTATTGGGGATTTGTTGATAAAGATGGTAAAATAGTAGTTGATTTTAAATATGATAAAGTAACAGAAGTGAATAAATATGGTTTTGCAGGAATTGAAAAATCAGGAAAATGGGGAGTTATCAATAAAGAAGGAAAAATAATTTTAGAGCCTAAATATACATTAAAAGATAATGAACAACCTGAATTTATTGGACAATATTATAAATTTGTTTATGGAAATGGGGAAATTTATTATACAAATAATTAAGATAAAAAAAAGTCGTATGAATTAATTGATTCACACGACTTATTTTTTTATTTTATATTTTCTATTTCAGATTCTGATAATCCTGTTATACTTGCTACTTTTTCTTTTGAAAAGTTTTCTTTTTCTTCTTTAGATAATGATTCTTGTAATTTTGAAAACTGAATATCAACGGGAGCTAAATCTTTTAGATTACCTGATAGAGAGTTTTTTATAGATAATGCTGAGGAAAAGATACATATAGTAAAGAATAGCATTAGGCATATTATTGTCATTGAAAAGACTGTGGTATTTATTTTACTACTTATTTGACGAATGGTAAAACTATTTAGTCCTTTGTAGTAGTATTTTTTTAGATGCATTACTATCTTTAGGATTAGACCTGATAGTGACCAAAATATTAGGAATGTTGATATGCAACCTATGGCTATTGGTATTAATATCCCACTTATAGCATTCATAAGTGGTGAAGTACCAAAACCATCTGTTACTAGATAGTAAGCATATGATAGTGCTATGACCGCAATTATAAATACTATAGTGCAAATGATAGGATTTTTTAATTTTACTTTTTCGGATTTTTTATTACCATGTAATAGGTCTATTAGTTTACATTTGTTTACAATTATGGTGTTAAATATCATTACTATTAAATACATTATGCTAAAGTATAATAAGGTTTTTAGGGCTGCTGAAGATGAAAATGTAAACTGAAATTTTGTTAGGTCTGCTTCAAACATATTGGCTACTAAGATACTCATTAGTTGTGATAAAACTATTCCTAGGGCTAGACCTACTCCTAAAGAGATAACTCCTATTATAAGAGTTTCAAAGAAAAGGATTAGAGATATTTTTCTTTTCGACATTCCTAGGGTTAAGTAGATTCCAAATTCTTTGTTTCTTCTTTTTATGAGAAAACGGCTGGCATAGATGATTAGAAATCCTAGAATGAATGAAACAAAGACACTTACTCCTCCTAGAATGGTGGTCATTAGTCTTATTATTTCACTTGTTGATGATGATACATTTAGCATTACTGTTTGACTATCTATAGCATTGAAAACATAGAAAATAGCTACTCCTAGTACTAAAGTAAAGAAATAGATAGCATAATCTTTGATACTTTTGGTTATGTTTTTTATAGACAATTTAAAGAGCATCATTTATGTCTCCTCCTAGTAAGGTTACGACATCTATTATTTTATCAAAGAATTCTTTTCTGGTATCATTTCCTTTACGAATTTCGTTATATATTTTACCATCTTTTATGAAGATTATTCTAGTAGCGTAACTTGCGGCATAAGCGTCATGAGTTACCATTAGAATAGTGGCTCCTAGGTTATTATTTAAGTATGTTAGTTTTTCTAGAAGCATTTTTGATGACTTAGAGTCTAGGGCTCCGGTTGGTTCGTCTGCGAGTACTAAGCATGGATTTGTTATTATGGCACGGGCTGCTGCTACTCTTTGTTTTTGTCCTCCACTCATTTGGTAAGGATATTTTTTTTGTACTGATTCGATATCTAGTTCTTTTGCTACTTTCTTTATTCTTTTATCTATTTCTTTGGGACTTACATTTTGAATTGATAAGGCTAGTGCTATATTTTCATAGGCTGTTAAGGTATCTAATAAATTAAAGTCTTGAAAGATGAAACCTAAGTCTTCTCTTCTAAACTTGTTTAAATCATTTCCTTTTAGTTTTGTTATGTCAGTTCCTCCTACAAAAATATGTCCGGCGGTTACTTTATCAATTGTGGATATGCAGTTTAGTAATGTTGTTTTACCTGAACCTGAAGAACCCATGATAGCGACAAACTCTCCTTTTTCTACTTCAAATGATATGTTATCTATGGCTTTAGTTAAACTTGATTTACTTCCATAGTATTTTTCAATATTTTCTATTTTTAGTATGTTTTCCATATTATTTTCCTTCCTTTCGTAATTAATAATACTAGATAATAGGATATTTGTCGTAATTTTAATATTACAGTATATTACTTTTTTGTAAGGTTAGTCTTCTGGGTGATAAAGTTTATTTTTACCAAAGGTTATTTTGACAATGGTATATTCTTTTTCTTCAGATTCTATCTCTATTTTATGACCTAGTTTGGTACATAATTTTTTGGCTATGTATAGACCCATGCCTGTTGATTTGATTTTATCTCTGCCATTAGTACCGGTAAAGGATTTTTTGAAAACATTAGGGATATCACTTTTTGGTATGCCAATACCGTTATCTTTGATAAATAAGGTTATTTGACTACTATCTTCTATAGCATTTATTTGGATATAGGAGTTTGGAATATCTTTTTTGTATTTGATACTGTTATTGATAATTTGATTTAAAATGAATTCTAACCATTTGGTATCGGTATAGACTTCGGTATTTTTTATATCGACGATTAGGTCAATTTTATTTTCTAAGAGGTCATCTTTATTTTTAAGGGCTACTGATGAGATTATTTTTTCTAGTTTTACTTTTTTGAAGATAAAATCTTCACTGGTATAGTTGCTTCTTACATAATAAAGGATTTGGTCGATGTAGTTATCTAGTCTTTTTATTTCTTCAATGTATTCTTTTGGTACTTGGTTTTTATGATTATGGGTCATAAGTATTAGACTTGATATTGGTATTTTTACTTCGTGTATCCACATCTCAATATAATCTTTGAAGTCTTTGGTGCTATTTATGTAACTACTGACATTTTCAATCATTGATTTGTTGATGTCGTACATGATGTTATATATTAGTTCTTCTTCGTAAGTGGTTGGTTTGGGTAAGGTTTCTAGGACTAGGTATTTTTTATCTAGATTTTTGGTATTGGTTATGAGGGTGTTATAGAAGGTTCTTTTTTGGAAATATGATATTAAAAGAGCTATGATTAGTATTAATAGTAGTAATACTATGGTTACTATTATTAGTCCCTCTGGTACTTTGAAGGCTATGTCTAATAGGGTTATTAGAATTATTGATATGATAGTAATAATGATTATGGTTATTTTATCTTTTAGATAGTTTGTTAATTTCATAATAGTATATATCCTTGTCCTTTTCTTGTTTCTATGGCATTTGGATAACCAAAGTCCTCTAGTTTACTTCTTAGTCTACTTATATTTACGGTTAGAGCATTATCATTTATGTATTCTTCATTATTCCAGAGAATGGTCATTAGTTCATCTCGTGATACAATTCTATTTTGGTTATTTAATAGGTGCTGAAAGATTAGCATTTCATTTTTGGTTAGTTCTAATTCTTTGTTACTACCAGATAAGGTACCACGTGATGGTGAGACTTCTAAATCTTTATATTTTAGTACTTCAGTACTATTATCTAATCTTTTAAAGATATTTTGTATTCTTAGTAATAGAATGGTTGGGCTATAAGGCTTGGTTATGTAATCGTCTGCTCCATAAGAGATGGATAATATTTCATCGGTTTCATTTGCTCTTGAGGTTACCATTATTACGGGAATATTTGATTTTTTCCTTATTTCTTTAAGTAACTGCTCACCATTTTGATATGGTATATTTATATCTAATAGAATTAGGTCTATATTACTTTTTAATATTTCTTCTTTGGCATTTGAGAAGTCTTTTAGTATTAATGCTTCATAGCCAGCATTTACTAGTAGTTCATATAATTCTTTAGATATTATAGTATCATCTTCAATTATCATTATCTTTTTCATATATTATATTTCCTTCTTTCTATAGTTCTATTATATCATTATTTTAATGTATTTTATATTACAAGTTTGTAAGATAGAAGAAAAAGACTTAGTACATCATTGTGATGTGGGTAAGTCTTTTTGATATTTCGTAAACAGCTACTCTCTTCAATTAGTGGAGACCAAATTGTATTAACCCCCTTTAAATACTAGCCTTTTTATATTAGTATAAACCGTCATTTGCCGTGGCTTTTTAGTATTTTTGTACTTAAATTGTACCTAAAAAAAGAATTAGTACCTATTCCACTAACTCTTAAAATGTATGCTTTTCTCCAAATAATTTACTTTCAACAATACACAATATAGCATACCCTAAAATGAATAGAAATGCTACTAAATAAAGATTAGTTATAAATTTAGTTATCAATAAAAATAAGCCTGTTAATATTGCATAATTAATAAAGAATCCAAAACTTCCAATTGACTTTGCTCCACCATTATACCACGTGTGTGTTAAAGCATAAGCAAGAGGAATAAAAATACCACCACATATCCAGTTAACAATTGTAGCCATATTAGGGTCTTTAACTATATTAGAAAACGGATTAGGAAAACAAAACTGTCTAATCAAATAACTTGCTATGCTTACTATACCTCTTCCATTATAACTTTTATTTCTATATCCTCGACTCATTACATATATCACTCCTTATCAAGAAATTTGATAAATTTGTTTAAATTCTTTTTATATGAAAAATATTGATCCGCAGAAAAAACTTTTGCCTCGTTTGGTAACATTCCTTTATCTTCATATTCTTTTTTATTAATATTGAAATGGTTTTCTAAATCTGCATCAAACAATTTCACTTTTTTACCATACTTTTCTTTCAAGAATAATGTAATCCCATATGCGGTATTATACCTTTTTGACTTTCCTTTATATTTTTTGTCACTATCTGTTATTATAATAATTTCTTTTCCTATCTTGGTAAATAGTTTAGCAAAGAAAATCATAAAAGCTTTTCCATAGGTTACAAAGAAAAAATCATCATGTAATTGTTCAATATTTAGTTTTCTAATGATTCTATTTTCGGAAGCACCTTCAACTAAAATAATTCTTTTATAAAATAAAGATCTATAAAATTGTTCTGATTTCAATGCATCGTTCAAATATAATTTAAACAGTTTGCTATCTTCATAGTAATGCATTTTCATTTTTATTCCCTTATCAATATCTAGGTTTTTAGTCATTATATATTTTTCAAAATCTTCAGTACATGTTCTATACATTTTTTTAATATCTTTTAAAGATTGAGATATAATGCTATTTTTATAATTGGATTCATCAATATCAAACCATTTATTTATAAAAATAATATTATCTATTGGTATTTTAAGCAAATTACACAAACTATAACTATGCGTAGCTACAACTAATTTAATATTTGCTTTTTTTAGCATTGAAAACAAAACAGAGACTTTTCTCAGACCTAAATCATCTAAAAAGTTTTCTGGTTCATCAAAGAAAATAATTTTTATAGGATTCATAAAAGTATTAAAAACTATGTTAAAAATATTAAAAACTTTTTCTTGCCCCTTTGATTTATTCTTTACTGAATTGTAAAAATCAATTTCTTTCTTACAATAAGATAATAATTCTATTAATCTTTTATCAATTTTAACAATTTTTATTTCTTCTCTTTCTTTTGTTTCACCATAATATTTAGATTTTGGATATAATAAGTATTCGTGTGTATCTAACTTAGGAATAGCATTACTACGAAACATTTTAACATCTAATGTACCTTCTTCTGATATGTATATACTCTTGCCTTCTGTAATATCTTGATATTCCTTTAAAGTATAAGTTTTTCCACTACCATTTGATCCAATAAGAAATAATGGATCATAGCAATTATTATTTAAATATTTATTTATCATTGTCAATTACCCCCAGTAAGTTATAACAAAAATAATCAAATAATTGTTTCGATTCCTCTACAGTTGGCTTATATTTATTATTTATTATTTTTTCTAATGTAATAAATCCTCTTTCATATTTATACAATTCATTAAACTCTACAGAAAAAATTTTTAACAAATTATCTATCTTATCTTTTAATTCTTTTGATGTTCTGGGAAGATCTAAACTTAAACCAGACTCAAAAGCTATATCAAAATAATTTTCAAATACTTTCTTACCAATTTTTTGATATGGATATTCATATTTATCATAGTCAAGATTACAATTGAGTTGCCATTCAAACATAGCTTTTGAGATTATGCCTTTACATTTTTTTCTAACATTATACTGTTCCAATTCCTTTTTCACTTCATATGGAAGTTTATTAAATTCACCTTCCCAAAAAACTACTCTATTTCCAACAAAATCTACTAATACAGAATCCTTTGTATGCATATCAATCATTGATAATTCAATAAATAAATATCTTTCCTTCAGATATTTAAGGCATTTGTTATTAAACACTATTAATCCAGCATCCATGTCATCGTTCCAATTACTTTCATCTATCTTCCTTATATTTCCATTTAATTGATTTGTTATAATATCTAATTTTCTATCTTTTGGAATCACAAAATCTATATCTATCGTGCCTAGCAACCAAACAAAATCATCTCTTCTTTCCTTTGTTATTAAACATACGCTATTAACATATTTATCAAATTCTTTTATATTATTTATTTTATCCCTATATTCAAATTCAACTGATAATGTATATTGAGGATAATGATTTTCTTCACTATTAACATAATCAGAAATTGATTCCTTTAAAAATAATATTTCATTATCTCCTTTTGAAACTAATACTGGCCACTCATTTGTTGAAAATGTTACATTATAATAAACCAAATTAGCTACATTTTTTGTGTCTTGTACTTTTTCATATATATAAGAATTGTTATCATTGTATAAATATGGGTTCAATGTATATATACTATTTCTATAAAAATTTTTTTGAACAATTACATTATAAATATAATTTCCTATATCATTTTTCTCACGATCATCAGAGCCATCGATAAAACCATATTGTAAATTGCCTTTTAACCAAGTTTGATTAATATCAATACCCTTTGGTCTGAGTATTAACTTAGCATAAAATTCACCATTGTTGTCTTCCTTTTTTGTGAATAAAAATGATCCCTCTTTATATATTCCTGGAATGTAATTATCAATGTCATATAAATGATAAAAATCTTTTATGCATTTTGCAATTTCTTCAACATTACTACATTGTCTAAGTTTTTCTAGCATTTTTCTTCCTCCAATCAAAAAAAGAGCATATTCCATCTTAAAAATGAAACACACTCTATTATTTAATATATATTATAACATTGTTTTAGCCTCTTGTAAATATTTTATAAATAATTATCAATTAAAACTATGCAAATTAACTTTGTTATATTTGTTCAACTAATTCTAATATATTTTCTATTTTCTTAACTATTTTATCTTGTATTTCTTTTGGTGGAACTGAAACCATCATTTTTGAAAATTCAGAAATCCAATATCGTTTGTGAGTCGATGCATTTACATTTAAGGATTGTAGAAAATAATAGTAATACTTTATATTCATTCCCTCTTTACAATGAAGTATTTTCATTGCAGATGATTTAACTTTAAAATCAAAATCAACATATTTTGAATCAGTGGTAAAATCGTCAAATATTATTACAGGTATATCTTTAAATATATCATTTTTTTCATTAGTGTAACCTAATATGAAACTTTTACCAGCCGTTAAAACTGGAGTTTCATATGCTTCATTATATTTAGTAGAAGATACTATATATTTTGTAGGTTGTTCATATATTAAAATATCACCTAAAGGTTGTAATTCATAATCTAAATTCAAAATCACTTCACTTATAGATTTTTTTCTCATTTTATCTTTTATGATATCAATTTTATTTTTTCCTTTTTCTAATTCGTCAATCATTAGAAAAATATCATCAATTTTATTGCATAGTTTCTTCTGATACTCCACTGATGGGATACAAATTGGCGTATTAATAATAATTTCTCTAGATATATTAGGTTGTGCTCCACCCATACCTGATTTTGTGAAATAATCTTTTAATGCCATTAAATAATAAAATAAATATTTTGATTCAACACCACCATATATATTACAAGAGCAACATGCTTGATTGGTAGTAAGTTTAAAAGTAGCTATTCCAAGTTTACCAATTGTAGCACCATACATAGCTATCATTACATCCCCTGGATTTACAATTTTTAAAGAACATTCTTTCAAAGCTTTCTCATTAATTTTTTCTTCTACATTAGCAACATATCCATCAGTTAATTCTCCTGTTTTTAACCATGGAATAGAACCATCAAGATAATATTCTTTATTACTTCTCAATGGAGTAGCTCCAGCTCCCCAATTACCAATATTTCCAAGTCTATCCCAAATCCAGTTTTTTGGGCATTGAAATAACTTTTCATCATCTGATATTACATCATCAATTTTATCTTTTTTTATAGTTTTGTTTTTTAACAAATCATTTCTGACTTTATCATATTTTTCTTTAACTTGTAGACAATTACCATTTTCATCATTAGATAGTAATTGTCCTGAAAATGCCATTTGAAGAATTTTTTTTCTTAGTTTTAATATATTCATATTTATTCTCCATTTATAAGTGCATCAAGTTTTGCTACTATATTTGAAATGTTTTCGCTTTCTTTTTGTATTTCACTAAATAATTCTTCAATTGTAACATCATCTAAATTATCATCATCTGATATCCATTTTATATCTAAATTATATTTGTTATTTTTTATAAACTCATATGTAAACTTTCTCCAA
>ENA-OUQW01003955-OUQW01003955.1-human-gut-metagenome-genome-assembly--contig:-NODE-3955-length-10063-cov-5.954736_pt1 | contig 10063 bp, 7 predicted proteins | sample MGYA00248464_ERZ548849 | MGnify/ENA primary metagenome ERZ548849 (study PRJEB26491, sample SAMN04978193) | human gut metagenome | host: Homo sapiens | study: EMG produced TPA metagenomics assembly of...
TGTTGCTCACATGCTATCTTTCATTTTTTCTCTAAATACTCGATGACCTTCAACTCATACAATTAAAATTTAAGATAATTCCAACTTACCAGTATATAATTGATAGTAGGTTCCTTTATTCTTAATAAGATCTTCATGATCTCCACGTTCAATGATCTTACCATGTTCAAGTACAATGATCGCATCACTATTTCGGATCGTAGATAGTCGATGGGCGATTACAAATACAGTTCTACCTTTCATCAGGTTATCCATTCCTCGCTGTACAATGCTTTCTGTTCTTGTATCAATACTTGATGTTGCTTCATCTAAGATCAGTACTGGTGGGTTGGCTACGGCTGCTCTGGCAATGGATAGTAACTGTCTCTGTCCTTGAGATAATCCTTCTCCGTCTCCGCTGATCACAGTGTCGTAACCATCTGGAAGCATTTTGATGAACTGGTCTGCGTGTGCTAATTTGGCTGCTTCGTAGATCTGTTCGTCGGTTGCCCCTAAATTTCCGTAGCGGATATTGTCTTTGATCGTTCCTGTAAACAGGTGTGTATCCTGTAATACAATTCCTAAGGAACGTCTTAAGTCGTCTTTTTTGATCTTCTTGATGTTGATTCCATCGTAACGAATCTTACCATCCTGAATGTCATAGAAGCGGTTGATCAGGTTTGTGATCGTTGTTTTTCCGGCTCCTGTGGATCCTACAAATGCTAGCTTCTGTCCTGGTTTTGCGAACAGACTAATGTCATGAAGGATGGTTTTATCTTCGTTGTAACCAAACGTTACATCTTCAAATCTTACATCTCCAGTTAATTCTGTATATGTTACAGACCCATCTGCAGAGTGTGGATGTTTCCATGCCCACATTCCTGTTCTTTCTTCACATTCGATAATGTTTCCATTTTCATCTTTCTTCGCATTTACTAATCTTACATATCCCTCATCTGTCTCAGGTTCTTCATCGATCAGGGCAAAGATCCTTTCTGCACCTGCAAGTGCCATTACAATAGAGTTAAACTGCTGTGCGACCTGCATAAATGGCTGTGTGAAACTCTTTGTAAACTGAAGGTATGATGCCATGACACCTAATGTGATCCCTCCAATACCTTCAATAGCTAACACACCACCTAATACCGCTGTTAATACAAATTGAAGGTTTCCGATATTACCTACAACTGGACCCATGATATTTGCATATTTGTTGGCATTTGCAGCACTTTCAAACAGAGATTCGTTTAACTTGTCAAATTCTTCTTCTGATTTACGTTCGTGGTTAAAGACTTTGACAACTCTCTGTCCATTCATTCTCTCTTCGATAAATCCTGTCACATCGGCTAATGATTTTTGCTGGCGGATAAAGTATTTTCCGCTGTTTCCACCAATCGCTTTTGTCACCGTGATCATGATTCCGATAACAACAACTGCAAGAATCGTTAAAATCGGACTTAATACTAACATAGAAATAAATGTTACAATGATCGTGAAAAATGACATCAATGCCTGAGGAATTGCCTGGCTGATCATCTGTCTTAATGTATCCGTATCATTTGTGTATAAACTCATAATCGAACCATTTGTATTCTGGTCGAAATAACGGATCGGTAATGTCTGCATATGTTCAAACATATCGTCTCTGACACGTTTTAGGACTCCTTGTCCGATAAATACCATCATCCTTGTATAAATAAATGTTGCAATGACACCTGCTGCAAAGATGCATCCAAGGACGATCATTGCGTGGCAAAAATTTGTAAAATCTGGATTGCTCTGTCCAACCAAAGGCAGGATGAAGTCATCGAGCATAAATTTCAATGATAAAGATACAGATACAGAAGCTGCTGCACTGATGAAAATGCAGACAAACACGAGAATAAACTGTAATTTATAAGTATCTGTTACATATTTTAAAAGACGTTTTGCTGTCTTCGCCGTATTTTTGTTGATCGTCTTTTCTGGTCTTTTACTCATCGTCTTCTCCCCCTTTCACCTGTGATTCATAGACTTCTCTGTAAATATCATTTGTCTTTAATAATTCTTCGGATGTTCCAACACCCATGATCTTTCCATCATCTAATACGATGATCTGGTCTGCATCTTCGATGGAAGATACTCTCTGTGCGATGATGATCTTTGTTGTATTCGGAATTTCTTCACGGAATGCCTTACGGATCAATGCATCTGTCTTTGTATCAACCGCACTTGTGGAATCATCTAAGATCAAGATCTTTGGTTTCTTTAATAACGCTCTTGCGATACACAATCTCTGTTTCTGTCCACCAGAAACATTGTTTCCACCCTGTACGATCTGTGTATTGTATCCAGCTGGAAATTCATTTACAAACCCGTCTGCCTGTGCTAATTTACACATTCTCTGAACTTCTTCATCGGATGCATTTTCATCTCCCCAACGGATATTATCGTAAATTGTTCCTGTAAATAATACATTCTTCTGGAGTACCATGGATACCTGGTCTCTTAATGCTTCTAAGTTGTAATCACGGACATCAATGCCGCCGACTTTGACACAGCCTTCTGTAACATCGTAAAGTCTTGGGATCAACTGTACTAATGTAGATTTTGCACTACCTGTTCCACCGATGATTCCAATCGTCTGTCCGGATCTGATATGAAGATCAACATTTTTTAAGGAAAGATTTCCACCTTCTCCTGCATAACTGAAGTTTACATGATCAAAGATGATCTCTCCGTCTTTCACTTCTGTTACTGCATCTACTTTATCCTGCATTTCTGGTACTTCTTCTAAAACTTCTGTAATACGGTCTGTAGATGCTTCTGCGATCATGATCATTACGAATACGAAAGTTACCATCATCAGAGAACCTATAATCTGTAATGCGTATACGATGATACTTGTTAATTCTCCAGTTCCCATTGTTCCATGGATGATCCCTGTTCCACCGATCGCTACAAGCAGAAGTATAACAACATACATTGTAAACTGCATAACTGGTGAGTTCCATGCAACGATCTTTTCTGCTTTTGTAAACAGTGTATATACATACTTGGAAATTCCGTGGAATTTATCGATTTCATAATCTTCACGTACAAATGCTTTTACCACACGGGATGCGTTTACATTTTCCTGTACGGAATTATTTAAGATATCATATTCATCAAATACTTTGATAAAGTGTGGATGTGCTTTTTTCGCAATAAAGATCAATGTTCCTCCTAGTAATGGAATCACGATCAAAAATAATAATGCTACTTTCACACTGTACTTTAATGTCATTACCCATGATAAAACGATCATGATCGGCGCTCTGGCAAGTAGTCGGATACTCATCATATAGGCCATCTGGATATTTGTAATATCTGTTGTCATACGTGTGACAAGTCCTGATGTTGCAAAGTGGTCGATATTCTTAAATGAGAACTCCTGCACTTTGTAGAATATATCGTGTCTTAAGTTCTTTGCATATCCAGCACCTGCAACGGCTGCCATATTTCCAGCTGAAATCCCGAAAAACAGGGATAACATTGCCATAACAACCAGGATCACTCCTCGCTGGATAATATAATGTAAATCTCCGCTTGTCATTCCGATATCAATGATATTTGCCATCTCCATCGGAATCAAAACTTCCATCAGTACCTCAAGAATTACCAGGATTGGAGCAAGTATGGATTGTTTTTTGTATTCTCGGACTGATTTTAATAGGGTCTTATTCATCTTTCTTTCCTTCCTCCTTGTGTTTTTCTATAAGATTTTGTAATACCTGATATAAAACATGTTTGCATGTTATGACATCTTCCTCAGGAATGCCTTTTTCCATTCTTTTTTCACTAAGCTTAATATCTTCCAAGATTGCCTGTCTTAATCCTTCGGCTTTCTCTGTTGGTACCAGCCGCTTCTTTCTAGCATCTCCTTTGACACTTTCTCTTGTCAGATATCCATTCTTCTCCATCAACTGTACATATCCTGTCACAGTTGATTTGCGGATCTGAAATTCTTCTTCAATGTCTTTTTGATAAAGATCTTTATGCATTGTTTCTAATAAAATAAACTTTAAAATATGTTTCTGCATGATGGTAAGATCAGCCTTGATCACTTTATCAATTGGCTGATTCCTCTTCATCTCATGTGATAACATATGGATCAGTTTTCCCATGTGCATGTTATTGATCTTATCATTTATATCCTGCATTCACTCATCCCTTTCTTTTCAAAATGGTTAGCTTCCTAACTTTTTAGTATTATACAGAGAATAAAAATGAATGTCAATCGTTATTTTATTATCTCTATTATCGTTAACCAAATCTACTCACTATGTTGACAATTGTTTTTTTCCATGCTAAAGTTCAGATTAATAAGATATTTTGAATTTAAACAAAGGAAGGTATATAGCATATGAATTCAGAACAAAATTTAACCCGTGAAGAAGCCATCGCGATCTTAAATACACCTGATGAACAATTAAATGAACTGATCGAACGTGCCGGAGCACTTCGTAAAAAATATAAAGGGAATCATGTAAACATTCATCTTTTAACAAACGCCAGAAGCGGAAACTGCTCCCAGAACTGTGCTTACTGCGCACAATCCTGTCGTTCCCATGCAGATATTGAAAAATATAAATGGGTCGATGATGAAAAATTATATGGAGATAACACATTTGTCCATGATCATAAACTTTCCCGTCATTGTATCGGATTAAGCGGTATGAAATTCAGCGATGATGAGATTGAAGAACTTGCTTCTAAAATTCGTAAGATGAAAGAAGAGGGTACACATTTATGCTGCTCTATCGGATTTTTAACAAAGAAGCAGGCCTTAATGTTAAAAGAAGCTGGATTAGACCGTATCAACCATAACTTAAATACAAGCCGTTCCAATTATCCAAATATCTGCACAACACATACATACGAACAGCGTGTAAACAACATTCATATGTTACAGGACCTTGGATTTGAAATCTGCAGCGGTGGTATCATTGGTATGGGCGAGAGTAAGGAAGATGTTGTTGATATGTTATTAGATCTGAAAGAAATCAATCCAGAAGCACTTCCGATCAACTTCTTAATTCCGATCAAAGGAACACCTCTGCAGGATAGAGATACTTCAAATTTGACACCAGAATACTGCCTGAAAGTATTATGTCTGGCAAGATTACTGGTTCCAACATCTGATATCCGCTGTGCCGCTGGACGTGAAATTTATTTTAAAGGAAGGGAAAAGGAATTATTGACCGTTGTAAATTCTATCTTTGCTTCAGGATATCTGACTGCAGATGGACAGGGAATTCAAGATACGATCAAGACGATCACGGATGCTGGATTTACATGCGAAGTAGAATCTGATTAAATTGTGATTGAATAGCTTAAATTATTGATGGAATATTATAAAAAGAGATCATGTGTCTGCAACCCACTTGCGTTCGGACTCTCACGTAGCTGTACTAAGCTCCTGAATGGTCATTCGACCATCCACTCGCTAAGTGCAGACGTGTTCGTACGGTTGCTGACACATGATCTCTTTTTATAATATTCAAATAATTTACGTTATTCAAACCACCACACAGTGTGTATGTTAAATGGTACCGATTTGTACTATGCGTTCTTTACATAAACGCCATTTTCTTTCACAAATCCCATCTTTTCAAGATAACTTTTATGTCCTTCTGTCACTTCCTTACAGATGAATTTCTTATATCCCTCTTCTGCTAATTTCGCATAAAGGAAACGTCCTGCGGAGCAGTCTCTGTAGGTTGGTGTTGTGTAGTCAAAGCTGATCTCTAACGCATCTCCTTCTTTCTTTCCCGCTAATACTCCGGCTGGAACCCCCTCGCAGCAGACTATATATATTGTATCTGCTGCTGAAAGCTCCAAGGTGTTCTCTAAGAAGTATTTTTTCATATCTTCTTTATAGTGTTTTATAAAATATGTTAAGTAGGAATCTTCTTTGTCCCCACGAATCATATCATAGTGATTTCCATCTGCTTTACTTAACTTGATCAGATTATAAATATTGATCACCACAAGGCTGGCATTGACCACCGCCAATGGGTAGGAATGTCCGATCATTGCATAGACTGCAGATATAGAGCTACCGACCGTATTGATCACTCTTAGTTTTACTACGGATGTCATCAGCATAGAAATGATAACAAAAATGCATCCGATATATCCAAAAATCTCAATCATTAATGCTGTACTCATTTTTTAATTCCTCATTTTCTGAAATTAGTATCCTGCACCATTGTCTGTATTTTTCATGATCTTGATCAAACGGCTTGTTCCTAAACGGCTCGCTCCAAGACTGATGAATTTTTCTGCATCATCAAAACTTGAAATTCCACCAGCTGCTTTGATCTTCACATTTTCTCCAACATGCTCTTTCATTAATGCAACATCATCAAATGTTGCTCCTGCTGTTGAGAATCCTGTGGATGTTTTGATAAATTCTGCTCCTGCATTTGTAACGATCTCGCACGCTTTGATCTTTTCTTCTTCTGTTAACAGACATGTTTCGATGATAACTTTTAAAATTTTTCCATCACATGCTTCATGAATCTGTCTGATCTCTTCTTCTACTTCTTCATATCTTCCGTCTTTCAAAAATCCAATGTTAATGACCATGTCGATCTCAGATGAACCATTTGCGATCGCATTCTTTGTCTCGAACACTTTAACCGCCGTTGTATGGTAACCATTCGGGAAACCGATAACTGTACAAATTGGAAGTTTTCCCTCTACATATTCGGCTGCCTGTTTTACATAAGCTGCTGGAATACATGCGGATGCTGTTTCATATTTTATCTAATATCTGATGCCTCATTTAAATGAATTTAAAAAAGTGTTACCATGCTGACGATCAATGCACTCATTAAACTTACGAATACACCAGCGATCATAGAACGGAATACTAAACGAGAGATTGTTCCTCTCTTTTCTGGACATAAAACTCCGATTCCTCCGATACACATTCCCATGCTGGAAAGGTTTGCAAATCCACATAAGGAGATCGCACAGATCATACCTGTTCTTGGATCAAGAGTGCTTAATTTGGCTCCCAGATCCTGGAATGCTACGAATTCATTTAAGATCAGTTTGTTTCCAAGTAAAGATCCTTCAAATAAAACATTCTGTCCATCTAATCCAAGAAGGTATCCAAATGGTGCGAAGATGTATGAGAAGATTTGAGATAAGCTGATTCCAAATCTTCCAAGGATCAGGTTAAATACCGCTACGATCCCGACGAATCCTACAATGGATGCCCCAATAGAAATGACCATCTGCATTCCTGTGTTTGCACCTTCTGCTAAGGCATCGATAGCATTGGAATTATCTCCTTTATTATCCATTTTTACATCTGTGATGGATTTTGCTTTTTCTGTCTGAGGTAAAATGATCTTTGAGATCATGATACTTCCAAGTGGTACCATCGCACTCGCGATCAGTAAGTATTCCATTGGGATTCCTAATGCATGGTATCCTCCAAGGATAGATGCTGACATACTTCCCATTCCTGATACAAGGATCAAAAAGATTTCGCTGTCTGTCAGATCTTTTAAATATTTGCTGACTAAGATCGGACTGTCTGTATGTCCAAGGAACATATTGGCTACAGCAACAAAGCTTTCTACTTCTGTTGTTCCCATTAATTTACCAACACCTTTTCCGATCCATTTTACGACAAATCCAATGACTCCTAAGTAATAAAGAACACTTACCAGTGCTGATACGAAAATGATATTTCCAAGACTCTTAATGATAAAAATACTCATATTCCCAGTAAAAAGATCTCCAAATACGAAAGTTAATCCTTCATTTCCACAGTTGATAACTGCTGTCAATCCATTGGATAATAAGCTGATCAGTTTTTGTCCAAGTGGTACTTTTACGATAATAATAGCAATAATGATCTCTGCAATTAATGCGATTCCAACCTTTTTCCATTCAACATTTTTTCTGTCCCATGAAATCAGAAAGCAGATTGCTAAAACGATCAACATTCCTACGATATTTAATACTAATTTCATATATTTTTTCTCCTATCTTTTTAATTTAATTTGTCGAGAAGGGATGTTCCAATTGTTCCATCTGGCATGTCTACATCAAAGTTGTCTGCAATGGTCGCCCCAATGTCTGCAAATGTGTCTGTTTCTTCTAATTTTCCATATCCTTTTAAGGATGGAGAGTATGCGAAAAATGGTACTTTTTCTCTTGTATGATCTGTTCCTGTATGTGTTGGATCATTTCCATGATCCGCTGTGATGATCAGAAGGTCGTCTTCTCTTAGTTCTTTTAGAAGTTCTCCTAATTTCACATCAAATTTTTCTAATTCTTCTGCATATCCTTTGACATTTCTTCTGTGTCCCCATAATGCGTCAAAATCTACTAAGTTTACAAAGCATAATCCTTCAAAATCTTTCTTTGCAATATCAATTGTCTGTTCCATTCCGTGTACAGAACTTTTTGATTTATTTGATTGAGTTAATCCTTCTCCATCAAAAATATCAAAGATCTTTCCAACAGAAATAACTTCATATCCACCGTCTTTTAACGCATTTAATGCCGTTCTTCCGTATGGTTTTAATGCATAATCATGACGGTTACTAGTACGTTTGAATTCTCCTTTTTTCTTTCCCACATAAGGTCTTGCAATGACACGTCCTACCTTCCACTCTGGCTTCATAGTCAACTCTCTGGCAATCTTACAGCAGCGATACAGCTCATCTAATCCAAATGTCTCCTCATTTCCACAAATCTGAAGAACAGAATCAGATGAGGTATACACGATCATGGCACCTGTCTTTATTTCTTCTTCTGCAAGTTCATCTAAAATCTCTGTTCCGCTAGCTGCCTTATTTCCAATCACACGATGACCAGTTTTCTTTTCCAGTGCCTCAATTAATTCTTTAGGAAATCCAGTATCGGTAAAGGTCTGAAATGGTGTCTTAATCTCAAGACCCATCATCTCCCAGTGACCAGTCATGGTGTCCTTGCCGTTGCTTTTTTCATTTAATCTCGCATATTTTCCAATGCGGTCTGACGGCTGCGGGCTTGTCAAAACAGGGGCTGGATGAAGCTGTGTCAATCCCATACGAATAAGATTCGGGATCTTAATCTCTGGCACCTTATCTGCGATATGACCAAAAGTATCACATCCTGTATCTCCATACTCAGCTGCGTTATCCATGGCACCGATTCCAAATGAATCAATCACAATTGTAAAAATGCGACGATACTTCATATATAAAAACCTCCTGAAACTTCTTTCTTTTTCTGGCCTTTAGTATACCAAAAAGCAATTTTTATGTAAAGTGGCTCGGTCATTGTCAAGCAATTTCTTTTGTGATACAATGCAAATCAGAAACAACTATTGGAGGAAACTTTTTTGAATCAACTGAAAAGCACAAACTCGCCTGTCATTTTAATTGCAGACGATGACCGTGATATTTTATCAATTATAGAAACTATTCTTCAGGAAGATGGCTATCAGACACTTACTGCTTCTGACGGTGAGCAGGCTGTTATGCTTGTTCAAACACATGCAGTACAGCTTCTGATTCTTGATATTATGATGCCAAAAATGAATGGTCTTCAGGCTGCCACGCAAATTCGCAGACTGACAAATGCACCGATCTTAATGCTGTCTGCAAAAGGTGAACAAAGTGACCGCGTTATCGGGCTGAATATGGGAGCCGATGATTATCTTGTAAAGCCATTTTTCCGTGATGAGCTTCTTGCACGCGTCCATTCTCTGCTGCGCCGCTATTTGTCACTGGGCTCTGCCTCAGACAATTCAGGCAACCTTTTGCAATATTATGAGCTGACGCTGAATACGGAGCTGAAGAAATTATATGTGCGCGGCGATGAGGTGCGCCTGACTGCCACGGAGTATAAAATCATGTCTCTTTTATTATCCAGACCGGGGCGCATTTTTCCCGCAGAGGAAATCTATGAGCGTGTCTGGGAGCAGGACAGCTATTCAGTCGAAAATACTGTTATGATACATATCAACCGGCTGCGCAAGAAAATTGAGCTGAATCCAAAAAAGCCGGAATACTTAAAGGTGGTGTGGGGAATTGGTTACAAAATTGAGAAA
>ENA-OUQW01003961-OUQW01003961.1-human-gut-metagenome-genome-assembly--contig:-NODE-3961-length-10043-cov-3.606127_pt1 | contig 10043 bp, 7 predicted proteins | sample MGYA00248464_ERZ548849 | MGnify/ENA primary metagenome ERZ548849 (study PRJEB26491, sample SAMN04978193) | human gut metagenome | host: Homo sapiens | study: EMG produced TPA metagenomics assembly of...
ATCTTACATAAACTAACTCTAACCTTTTCACCGCCAGATAAATCCTTAATCTTTTTAAAGACATCATCTCCACTAAATTCAAAAGCTCCAAGAAGAGTTCTAATCTCATTAGGTGTAAGTCTAGGAAATTCTTTGTCAATCTCATCATAAATAGAATTATCATAATTAAGATTATCTAATGCTTGTGAAAAGTAACCAATATTAACCCTATCTCCAAAAACAAACTTACCACCAAGTGCTGGAATATCACCCATAATAGTTTTAAGAAACGTACTTTTACCAATACCATTCTCACCAATAATACCAAGTCTGTCTCCTCTTTCCACCTCAAAAGATAACTTACATAACTCTCTATCATAACCAATAGAAAGATTTTTAACCTTAAGAACATCTCTATAACTATTCATCTCCGGACTAAAGTTAATCTTAAAAGACTTAGTATTAGTCTTATCAGGTTTATCTATTAATACCATTCTCTCAATTTGTTTTAACTTTGACATAGCCATCCTAGCCTTCGTTGGTTTATACCTAAATCTATCAGCAATATCCTGTAGTCTTTTAATCTCCCTTTGTTGCCTTTCATAATCATTAAGATTTCTTATATAATTTTCTTCCTTCTTCTTAACAAAATAAGAATAATTACCACTATATCTAGTTAAAGAACCATACTCAATATCATATATCACATTACAGACATTATCCAAAAACATTCTATCATGACTAACCAAAATAATAGAACCTTTATATCCCTTTAAGTAATCCTCAAGCCATTCTATAGCCTTAATATCCAAGTGATTAGTAGGTTCATCCAAAATAAGTAAATCAGGTTTCGATAACAGAAGCCTAATCAAAGATAACTTTGTAATTTGACCACCAGAAAATTCATTCAAATACTTATCTTTATCCTTATCACTAAAATCAAATTTACTTAAAATAACTTCTATCTCTTTCTTATATTTATAACCACCCATATATTCATATCTAGATAAAAGATCATTATATTTACTTACTATCTTTTCATCATAATGAGTACTCATTTCATCCTCTAAAGTATTAAGTTTCCTTTCAATATCAAGAATATCCTTAAAAGAACTCCTAATATAATCTATCATCTTCATATCAAGACTATAACCATCATTCTGTTTAACATAACCAATATTAAAGTCTCCCGAAGAAATAATATCTACTTCTTCATAACCACTATTAATTTCATACTCTGAAGCAATAGCCTTAAGTAAAGTCGTTTTACCCGAGCCATTTCTACCTACGATACCAATTTTCTCATTATCCTTAACACAAAAATTAATATCTTCAAGTACTGTATTATTACCAAGAATAACACTACCATGACTAATTTTATAATACATCATAATCACCTGCTCTACTAATATTCTACCACATAAATAAAAAGAACTAAATACTTTTTTAGTATCAGTTCACACTTCATTGTTCACTGCTAGTTAAAGCCACAAGTCTTTAACTAGAATTTTTAAAGCCTTATAAATAAGTCTTTAAAAATATTATTTTCTTTTTCTCTTTAAAGATTTACACTTAATATTATCCTTATCGTTATTAGCAGCATATATCTTTCTAACTCTTCTAATTTCTTCATATACAAAATTAGCAGGAATAACATCTAAACCATATTTAAAAGAAATAATATCACAAAAATAACTATCATAAAGAATACCTTCTGATATATTAGTATATTCTTCTTCCCTATCTTTATCGTCTAATATATATACAGCCTTACAAACCACATCACCACATAAATTTACATTATTTTTAGATATCCTTATATTACTAAGGCCAAAAAGAAAATCTTTTCCCATATCTTCCATATCAAAAGGTCTTCCCGTAACCCAATCAAGATATTCATTACCTTTTACCTTATCTATATAAATCATAAATGGCTCATTTAAAGAACTCTTAACAAATACTTCAGTATTATCTTCATTAATTATTTTTCTCCAAAAAGTAATACCCTGTACATTAACTTCATAACTAGTTCCCTTTTTAAACATAATAACAAACCTCCCTATAAACATAGCATAACATAAAAAAAAAGAAAGAGCAACCAAAATAGTTGTTCTTCAAATACATTATAATTATTCTAACTATACAATTAAAGTAAATAAACATAATACAAAGATATTTACAAGCATAATAGTAAGAACTACCTTAAATGCCCATCTAAACCAAGTAGAATATTCTACTTTAGCAAGAGCAAGTCCACCCATTATAGCACCACAAGTTGGAGATATTAAATTAACAAGTCCGTTAGCAGCAACTAAAGTCATAATAGTAACTTCTACACTATAACCAAGTTGAGCAGCAATAGGAGCAATAATTGGAGTAGATAAAGTTGCTAATCCAGATGATGATGGAACTAAAATAGATAATACAATATGTAAAATATAGTTAAGTGGTACGAATGCAAGTTCAGGTAATTTAGCAAGCATATCAGCAGCATTATAAATAATATAATTATCTAGATATGTTTCACTCATAAGTACACTAGCACCTCTTGCAATAGCAATAACTAATATAACACCAATCATATCGTCAGCACCATCTACAAAAGTATCAACAAAATTTTTCTCACCAAATCTATTAATAATTGCAATAATAATAGACATAATTAAGAACCATAAAGCAGCCTCATAGAACCACCAGTTACCAAGTGAAGACCCAGTAAGCCAACCAGTAAAGCTATCAAAGAAAGTAATACCAAACTCACCCCATGGAACAAACCCAATAACCATAACTAGGAATGTAAGACCAAATAGAATAAGAGTAACTTTTTGTTTAGTACTTAATTTAACATCCTTTTTGTCCTTATCTTCAAATTGACCAAATCTCTTTTCAGCTTGTTTTTGTTCTCTAAGTGATAAGAATGTAGAACCTTTATCCTTTTGAACCTTCTTAGCATAGCTCATTACAAATAATATAGAAACAATTAAAGTAGTAAGCCAAATAAATACTGCTATTAAAATAACAAGTCCTTGATTACAAGCAATACCTTCTGGTAATGCACTAATAGCAACACCAGTAGCAAATGGATTAATAGTAGAACCTAAACATCCACTACCTGCACCAAGAAGAACTACCGCAGAACCAACAAGTGGATCCATACCAGCAGCCATCATAGTAGCGGCTAGTAAAACATAAAATCCAACTGTCTCTTCAAGCATACCATAAGTAGTTCCACATATAGAGAAAATAAGCATTAATATAGGAATTAATAAAATTTCCCTACCTTTTAGTTTATGAACTAAAACTTTGATACCAGTTTCTAATGCTCCAGTTTTATTAATAACAGCAAGCAATCCACCAAGCATCATAATGAAAATACCAACATCAATAGCATTTTCAAATCCCTGTATAGGTGCCATCAAAACCTGTGATAAAGTAGCACCAACAGTTCCACTTCCATTAACAATTTCTTCACCAGCAAATTGTGCATTTGGAAGTACATGTGATAATATTCCAAGACCAAAAATTAGAATTAGAATAATCGAAAAAGACGATAACATTACCTTAGCCTTTTTCTTAGCCATTTCTTTCTACCTCCTCTTTATAATTGTACCAGTTTTCCCTTTAATAGCGGCATTTGCTTTTTCAAGAGAACTAATAATTGCTTTTCTGTCATCAGAATCTTCTACAAAAGACATAGAAGCTTCAACTTTAGGAAGCATACTACCTTTAGCAAATTGATTTTCACTAATGTATTTATTAGCATCTTTAATAGTAATAACATCTAAATCGACTTGATTTTCAGTATTATAATTTAAAGAAACCTTTTCAACAGCAGTCAAAATCATTAAAGTATCTGCCATAGTAAGTTTAGCAAGTAAAGCAGCAGTTCTATCTTTATCAATAACAGCCTCTACTCCTTTATATGCCCCATTTTCCATAATAACAGGAATACCTCCACCACCAGAAGCAATTACAATATTATTATTGTCAAAAAGCATCTTTATCGTATTCTTTTCAACAATATCAATAGGCATCGGAGATGGTACAACTCTCCTATAACCTCGCCCAGCATCTTCTATCATAGTATACCCTTTTTTCTTTTCAATATCCAAAGCCTCTTCTTTAGTATAAAACATACCAATAGGCTTACTAGGATTTTGAAAAGCACTATCCTTAGAATCAACTAGGACTTGTGTTATCAAAGTTACACAATTTTTACTAATATTCTGTTTTTTAAGTTCATTTTGAATACATTGTTGCAATTGGTAACCAATATAACCTTGACTCATACTTCCACACTCAGGAAAAGGCATCATAGGAGTACCAGCTTCCCCATTAGAAGCATACTCCATAGCAAGAGCAATCTGTCCCACCTGCGGACCATTTCCATGTGTCAGAATAATTTTATTTCCATCTTTAACCAAATCAACAATTATCTTAGCAACATCTTTAAGTAAAGATAACTGTTCACTCGGATTTTTACCTAAAGCATTTCCACCTAAAGCAATAACAATTTTACTCATTATTCATCCCTCATTGTAGCATATACAACTGCTTTAATAGTATGTAATCTATTCTCAGCCTCATCAAATACTTTAGACTTAGAACTATTAAATACCTCATCAGTAACTTCCATTTCCTTAAGACCAAACTTCTCATAAATATCTTTACCAATAGAAGTATTTAAATCATGAAATGATGGAAGACAATGTAAGAATATAGCATTAGAATTAGCATTATTCATAACATTCATATCAACCTGATATGGACTAAGTAATTTAATTCTTTCAGCCCAAACTTCATCAGGTTCACCCATAGAAACCCAGACATCAGTATAAATAACATCTGCTCCTTTAGAAGCTTCCATAACATCCTCTGTCATTTCGATACTTCCACCAGTTTCTTTGGCAATTTCTTTACATCTTTCAATTAATTTTTTATCAGGCCATAATTCTTTAGGACCACAAGATACAAAATGCATACCCATCTTAGCACATACAACCATTAAAGAATTAGCAACATTATTTCTAGCATCACCCATAAATACAAGTTTAATACCATCTAAATGACCAAAATTTTCTTCAACAGTCATAACATCTGCTAACATTTGTGTAGGATGAAACTCAGTAGTAAGCCCATTCCATACTGGAACGCCCGCATTTTTAGCAAGTTCTTCTACTATTTTTTGATCGTATCCTCTATATTCAATACCATCATACATTCTACCAAGTACTTTAGCAGTATCAGCAATACTTTCTTTCTTACCCATTTGTGAACTACCTGGATCCAAGTAAGTAACTCCCATACCCAAATCAAGACCAGCAACCTCAAAAGAACATCTTGTTCTAGTTGAAGTCTTTTCAAATAAAAGTACAATATTCTTACCTTTTAAATATCTATGTTCAATACCCCTATGTTTTTTATCCTTCAAATCTTTAGATAAATCAAGTAAATATCTAATTTCTTCAGGCGTATAATCAAGTAAAGTTAAAAAGTTTCTACCCTTAAAATTAAACTTCTCATTATTTACTTTTTTAACTTCATCATGTTTAGCTGAAGAAATATTTTCTTCTTTAACAGTACCACTTTCAGTATAAATATCTTCTCTAATAAGAGGCATACTCATACACCTAGGACCTCCACGACCTCTAGAAAGTTCAGCACTAGACATTTCGAACACTTTAATACCATGCTCTCTCAAAATATTATTAGTAATATTATTTCTGTCGTATACAACAACAACACCAGGAGCAATACATAAAGTATTAGTACCATCATTCCATTGTTCTCTTTCTGAAGAAATCTTCTCACCACCAGCACAAGGAATTAAAGTAATTTTTCTACCCAAATATTTTTCTAATATTTCTTCTAAAGAGCCATTAACCTCTTTAACATTTAGATCTTCATCACTGTCAGGAATATCTCCCTCTGTAATTTCAAATACTTGTAAAGTATCCATAATACCAGGATGATAAGTAAACTTATCAAAATCAATTTGTGTAAATACTGTATCCAAGTGCATAAATGCCCTTGATACAGGAATATTAAATGCTAATATTGTATCAATTTCACAATCAGGATTTCTAAATAAATTCTTAGCAAGTTCATCAATAGCACCAGCCTCAGTTCTTTGTGAAATACCTACTGCTAATATATGATTATTAAGATTAAGAACATCTCCACCTTCAATATGGTATGGTAAATATCTATCATAATATTTATTAACTTGTCCTTTATAATCAGGATGATAGTTAAATATATATTCAGCATAAATAGTTTCCCTATTTCTAGTAACAGAATACATTTTATTTAAAATAATGCCATTACCAGCACTAGCAAAAGGATCCCTAGTAAAGTATAAGTTAGGCATAGGATCTGCTAGAAAATCAGACTCCTCACTTACTAAATCCACTAAAGATTGTTCATAATCTCTTTTTGCTCTACTAATTTCCTCTAATTTGATACCTTGCATAGTTTTGAGAACAAGCTCTTTTTTATTAACAAAACTCTTTAAATAATCAAAAACTAAATTTCTATATTTAGGAGTTTTGATACCTGCTTCAAAAATAAACTGTCTAATAAATTTATTTTCAATATCATCGCTAAGTTCTAATACTTCAGCCATTAAATCTTCCAAATAAACAACCTCTATATTATTTTCCTTAAGTATTCTTGCAAACTCATCATGTTCTTTTTGAGCCTCAGGTAAAAAAGGAATGTCATCAAATAGTAATCTACTTAAAGAATCTGGTGTTAAATTAAGAAGTTCACTACCAGGTCTATGTAATAATACCTTTTTTAATGGGCCAATTTCACTTTTAACATTAATTGCATTCATATTTTTTCTCCCTTCTATTCTAATTCATTGTAGTACTCTACTATTTAAGTATAGCAGATTTTCTCATTTTTTACAATTTATTTTTTTATTTTATCTAAAAATTCCTTTATTCTGATATTTTCACTTGAAAAGAAATCTTTAGTTTTTCCATCAAATATAACTTTGCCACCATTAATAAATAAAACCCTATTAGAAACTTTTTTAACAAAGTTCATCTCATGAGATACAATAACCATTGTTTTACCAGTATCTGCAACTTTTTTAATAAGATCTAAAACTTCTCCAATCATTTCAGGATCTAATGCACTTGTTGGCTCATCAAACAATATAATATCCGGTTCCATAATAAGTGTTCTAATTATAGCAACTCTTTGTTTCTGACCTCCAGAAAGTTCATTAGGATAATGTTCCGCCTTATCTTTTAAATTAATAGTATTAAGTAGTTCAAGTGCTTTTTTTCTAGCAGTTACTTCATTCATTAGTTTTAATTTAACTGGAGCTAACGTAATATTATCAATAACAGTAAGATGTGGAAATAAATTAAATTGTTGAAAAACCATTCCCATCTTTTGTCTAAGTAAAGATAAATCAGCTTTTTTACCAATTAAAGATACACCTTCAAAAATAATATCCCCAGAACTAGGTTTCTCTATTAAATTAAGACATCTAAGTAATGTTGATTTACCACTACCTGAAGGGCCAACAATAGAAATAATATCTCCTTTTGAAACATTAAAACTAATATCATTAAGAACAACATTACTACCAAATTTCTTTTTTAATTTTTTAACTTCTAGCATTAGATAATCTCCTTTCCATAGTGTTAACCAACTTAGATAATCCTAACGTCATAATCAAATATATAAGAGCAGTTATAACAAGAGGAAAGAAATAATCATAAGTTCTAGATGCAATAATATCTGAAGCCTTAGTAAGTTCTAATATTCCAATATAAGCACCTGCCGAAGTCTCTTTAAGTAATGTAATAAATTCATTTCCTAATGCCGGTAAAACATTTTTAATAGCCTGTGGTAAAATAATATATCTCATTGTTTTACCATAGCTAAGACCTAAAGATAAACCAGCTTCCATTTGTCCTTTGTCAATAGAAATAAGACCCGATCTAATTATTTCCGAAACATAAGCAGCAGAATTTAAACCAAATGCCAATATACCAACTATAATTATATTAATATTGACAGATTTAAAAATAACATAATAAATAATCATTAATTGCAATAACACTGGTGTACCTCTAATAATATTGACATATAAAGTAGCAACCTTATTGCCTAATCTCATTTTACCATTAATATCATGATTATGTCTAATAAGTGCTATAACTATTCCAAGTACAATACCAATAATAACAGCAAATAGAGCAATTAATATAGTATGAAATAATCCATCTAATATATACTTATATCGATCATCATAAATAACACTATCATAAAAACTAATACCTATATTTTTAAAAAAGCCAAAAAAGTTATCAAAAAATCGCATATATCCATTCATATCAAATTTACTCCTCGGTATGTTTAATAATATAATTATCAATAGATCCATCACTAGAAAGCCTATTAAGTACTTTATTAACAGTTTCTAATAATTCAGTATTTCCCTTTTTAACAATCATACCATAACTATCGCTAGTAAGTTCACCATCTAATATTTTAATACCACTATTTTTTTCAACAATTTCTTTAGCAGGTAATTCATCCATAACTACTAAATCAACTTTACCAACTTTTAAATCTTCAATAGCGGCCAAATATTTCTTTTGTCTAACAATCTCAGCATTTTTATAATTTTCCGTAACATAAGTATCTGCAACACTACCAAGTTGTACTGCTATCTTTTTATCATTTATATCGTTTATACTATTAATAAAACTATCGTTTTTAACAATAACAACTTGCTTACTAACAGAATAATTAATAGAAAAATCTACTTTTTTTGCCCTTTCATCACTATAGCTTATACCAGCAGCACCAATATCAGCTTTTCCTGTTCTTACTTCATTAATAATAGAATCAAAAGCTATATCCTTAATAACAAGTTCTTTTCCCAATTCTTTTGCTATTTCTTTGGCTATATCTACATCAACACCAACAATTTCACCATTTTCATAATATTCATAAGGCGCAAAGCCTGCCTCAGTTACCATAACAAGTTTGTTATCATCTTTCTTTCCACATCCAACCATAACAACTAAACATATAAAAAGTAAAGATAATCTCAAAATATTTTTCATATACATCACTCTCCTATTAAATATATTATAACATAATAATTAAAAAAAAGACAATAAAATTACTCAATTATCTTTTAAATATTTAATGTGTCAACATTTCTATCATGTTTAATATGATCCCAATTACAATCTTTGATAAATAAGCATATAAAATTAATAGGAAACCAACTCAAAACAAATAAATCAAAAAGTAAAATTCCCCATATATTTTCTTTAATGCTTTTATTACATTTTTTTATCACAATCATTCTAAAAACAACCCCTATAAAATAATTAATCAGAAACATAATAAAATAAATAACAACATCCATACTATTAAAGTCATTTAGATAAAATACATTATAAAAGATTCCAATTAAAGAAACTATTGTAAATAAAACATGAAATATAATACCAAAGTAAAATATAATTACATCAAAACATTCAAATCTTTTATTTTTGATTCCTTCTTTTATAAGAGAACCAGTATAATTTTTTAAGCACTGAATAGCACCAAAGGACCATCTCTTTCTTTGCTTAAGAGAACTTTTAAAGTCAGTAACTTGTTCATCATAAGTAATAGCATTTTCATTAAAGGCAATTTTAATACCATTAATAGCACATATAGCAGTATATTCAATATCCTCAGTAATAGTTTTAGGATCATATCCGTACCGATCAATAGTTTCTTTCTTTACCATAAAACCAGTACCATTTAAAAAAGAACTCATCCCAAAATTAAATCTTGATTTATTTATAAATAAACTTTGTAAATAATATAAAATAGCATAACTTGTACTAAGCCAATTATCGCATATATTTTTCGTATCTCTAAAGCCTTGAACAACTTCATAACCACAATTAATAGAATCATTCATTTTATTCAAGAATTCCCTATGAACCACATTATCGGCATCAAAAATGACATAAGCATCTATTTCATCATTACTTTTTAATTTATTAAAAGTATATTTAAGCACTTCTCCCTTT
>ENA-OUQW01003966-OUQW01003966.1-human-gut-metagenome-genome-assembly--contig:-NODE-3966-length-10020-cov-3.856096_pt1 | contig 10020 bp, 7 predicted proteins | sample MGYA00248464_ERZ548849 | MGnify/ENA primary metagenome ERZ548849 (study PRJEB26491, sample SAMN04978193) | human gut metagenome | host: Homo sapiens | study: EMG produced TPA metagenomics assembly of...
GTAATTATTAAGAATTACTCTCTTTATTTCTTCTGCATCTTCAGCAGATTTAGTCCATTGAATATTAGCAAATTCAATTGCTCTAATTGATAATCCAGCATTTTTATTAGTTCTTTCAAGAATAGATTGCTCTCCTGTAGAAATTATTACAGTAGACCACTCTACCTGTTCTCTTTGTGTAATTGAATCATTTAATCTTGCTTTATCCTTTCCACTAACCATTGAGTAAATCATACTTGTAAAGTCATTTTCTCTACTCATTGATAATTCATCAAAAACTACTGGAATTCCAAAATTACCTCCTAAAGAATTCATTATGGCATTGTTTGTGCCATTCCAAAGTCTTATAAGTCCTTTATTCTTAGTACTAGGGTTTCCCATCAGCGAAACTGCCGTCATTGCACCTGTTGTTTTACCTTGTGTACTATTTCCATATATATGTATTAATAAACTCTCCATTTCTCCAGTTGTTCTAGCTAACTTCCCTACAATTACCGAAGATGTTGCCATACAAATTAATGCTTCTAACTGAATGTTGCCCTTTATGTGTTTTCTATACATAGTAACCCAACTATGTAAATAGCCTTTATGTCGTAAATCATAGTCTGAAATTTCTACATCACATATAGCCTTCTCATCTTCATCATTAGTTATTGTCCTCTCATGCCTAAAAATATACTCATCATCTGAACTTATAGCTTTATGCCATCCAACATTTTTATAAACATTGATACAAGGTGCAATTTTACCTTCCAAACTTAAAAATTCAGATATTAAACCTCTATTGGCATATGGAATATCAAATCCATTAATAACTCTCTTTGATAATTCATTAGGTAGAATAAAATTCATAGGACATTTAATTTCATTAAAACTATCATCAAACTTGTATAATACATTTGTATAAACTTCTTGATTATCAATATTGTAAACTTTATCTTTAATATAAACGCCATCTGAAATTTTCTTCTCTTTTATTTCTCCAGATTCTTTATCCTTACATTTAAAATATAAACCATGTATATCAAATCTAAAATTTTTGATAAAAACACTCTCTTCACTTCCTAAAATTTCTTCCAAATCAATATACTTTTTTTTATTTTGACTTCTATTGTCGTCTTTAATACTTTCTTCTCTATCAAGTCTCTGTTCTATCTCTAAATCTTCGGATTTTATTATAGGTTTTTTACATGTAACTTTTGGAACTGGTCTCCTTTGTCTTATTCTTGCTATATCTGCCATTTCTATCTCTCCTTCTTTAAGATGACTTAGTGAAAAACTAAGTCATCTTATAATTAATAAAACTTTCTTTCTACTATATTTGCATAAACATTTCCCTTATCATCAGCATTATGCTTAATAGTTAATATACATTTCTTACCTATTAGTTCTTCAATATCTATCTCATCAGGAATATCACCTTTATAAACATCATTTAAGAATTTGAAACATTTAGAGTTTTCTGATTGGGATATCATTATATTTTCTTTTTTTGTTTGCTTTGTTGTATCATCGTCAATCTCATATATTACTTCAAGAAAATCTCTAAACCCCCAATCTGTTTTCTGATTTGTTAAATAAATTATATTTTGTATTATTGATTCATAATCACCTTCATTTAAATTAGGCTTAATTTTAGTTGTCCCTAAAATTTCATACTTGTTTCTAAAAATCATTTATAATTCCTCCTTCTACTTACACCAATTATTGCTTATTGAAATGTCAACAATAACTGGGATATTCTTGATAATTTTTTTCATTCCATTAATCATGCAACATTTCAAAACATCTTTTGCTTCTTCTACATCATCTTCTCCAACTTCTATAACAACTTCATCGTGAACTACAGCTACTAACTTCCAAGAACTCTTTATATTACATACAAGTAATGCTAAAGCTTCTTTTAACCCCTCTGCTGCTGACCCTTGAATTGGGATATTTAATCTTTGAGTCATTGATAAAGCCCTACCTTCCCAATATCGTCCTCCCAAACTCATAATTCCATTAGCCCTTAGTAATTTGTCTTGAAGTTCTTTTATCTTTGGATATCCTTTAAGAAACTCAACTCTATATCTCTCTGATTCTTCTAATGATATGTCTATGCCAAATTTTCTTAGATTTTTTTGGATACCATAAGCTGTAATCCCATAGCATATACCAAAATTAAGACTCTTTCCTACTTGCCTTTCTTCCTTAGTAACTTCTTCCATAGGTTTATTGAAAACTAAACTAGCTGTACCTGCATGAAGGTCAACACCTTCATTAAAGTAATTAATTAAAGTTTCATCTCTAGAAATACTTGCAAGAACTCTAAGCTCAACTTGTGAATAATCAGCACATATTAGCTTATTTCCTTTCTCTGCAACAAAAAACTCCTTACTGCTACTTGGCATAGCCTGAAGTGGAGGATTGCTACAAGACATTCTTCCAGAAGTAGCTCCTATTAGCCACCATGAACCTCTAATTCTTCCATCTTCACATAAAAACGTTTTCATTTTGTCGCCATAAGTCCTTATCTTAGTCTTTAACTTTCTATACTTTCTTATAAGCTTGACCACTTCATGGTCATCTGAATATTTAGCTAATTCATCATCAGAAGTTGAATATAACTTAATTCCATACTCATATAAAGCTTCAACTATTTGCTTTGGAGAGTTTAGATTTAATTCTTCTAAACCTAATATCCCTCTTACATCTCTCTGGATTTCATCACAAAGTTCTCTATCATAGTCTAATACTTTATTCCACTGGTCAAAGTTCATCTTTATACCATTAAGTTCTAACATTACTATAGAAGGTAAAGCTCTTCTTTCTCTTTCATAAGTTTCTAATAGATTTCTCTTAGCTAGTTCATCTAAAAGCCTATAGTATAACAATCTTGTGTTAGTAACATCATTAATAGCATAATCAATATGCTCTTGAGTTAATTTATCATCACTCCAGTTCTTGCTATCTTGCATAGATTTATTCATCTCAATTCCAAGATATTTATTAGTTAATGCTTTAAGGCTCAATTCCTTTTCTCCTAATACTTGAGCCATAACTAAAGTACATGAGTAATTGTTTACCTCATATCCATTATGTATGAAGAATTCTACATCAAACTTGGCATTATGAAAAACTTTAAGTATATCTTTATTCTTTAGAATTTCTCTTAATTCATCATCTACCACAGTTTGAGTAACTACTTCACTATTACCTTCAGCAAAAGCTATTAATCTTATTACACCATTCATAAAGTGTAGTGAAGTAGTTTCAATGTCCGTGAAAACAACTTTTGATTTTTCCATAAGATTTCTCTCCTTAGATGCTTGTTATTAAATTTTTAAAGAACACTTTGTAGCTCGCTTGCTACACACTTATAATATAAAAAAAATATATATTAAAGTTAAAAAGAGAAATAAGTTAAATCACTTACTTCCCTTTTTTAGAATAATTTCTTACTATTTAATATAATTATTAGTTACTATACTAACTATAAATTTATTTACATCTTCGCTATATTTATATGTATTTTCTTTCACTTTTTTCTTAAACTCATCAAAGTCTTTTCCTATATAATTAAACCTTCTAACTGTAGCATCTACTAGCTCATCAATATTGCTAGATTGTTCTATTAGTTGTAATTTCCTTTTTAATATTTCAATATCATTTTTTGTATTAATCAACATTTCTTTTTTTATTGAAATAAAATCTTTGTCTCGTTTCTCTTTATTCATTTCAGTTAAAACTTCATTTAACTCCTTTTCTTCTTCATCATCTAACTCAAGCTCATTATAAAAATTCTCTTGAAGCATATCTGAGAAAATTTTTCTTTTATCTTCTATATTAACATTAGGTAATAAATCTTCTAATATACTGTCATATCCTATTTTTTTTGACTCTATTGATTCAAAATTATATTCGTCTACCATTTCCTTTAAGTATTCCATCAATAAATCAATAATGGAATAAAATTTTAAATCCGTATATTCATATCCACAAACCTTAGCATAATCTTTCATAGCTACTCTTAAAGCATTTCTATTAAAATATAAATTATTAATCCACACATCTATTGACTTTGATATATAATCCATAAACTCTACCTGCTCATCACTAGCTATTAAAAAGATTGCTGATATTAACTCTGATATTTTTTCAATCAACTTTCTCATAGATTTTGGTAGTTTTTTATTCTCAATATAATATTTATTAGCTTCTATATCATCCTTTATATATTTAGGTAGCTCATTTATTCTTGCAAATATCTTTTCATAATATAATTCTATATCTTCTATCTTCTTATTTTTAGATGGATTTGCTCTTCCAAATGGATTTTCCTTTTGAAACTCTATCAATAATTTTAATAATTCATACCATTCAAATAAAAGAATATAATCACCCTTTTCTGATTCATTACTTCGTATTTTATAAGATTCTATCCCTGCCTCTTCACAAATTGAACTAATCTTATTACTTAATGTTTTCTTACAAAAATCAACATCTTTTTCTATATTGTCGAAAAAACATAGCTTTTTCTATCTTTATCTGGTAAAATTGATATATAGCAATCCTCTAAAATAATGCATCTTAATATAGAGCGTATTTGAAAAATCATTTACAAGGACTGCTATAGATTATTATTTCAGTCAAACGACATATCTGAAAATGAATGTCCTGAAATGTAATTCCACTACATAAGATTCATAACAGAACGGAAGGAGGCCCTTTATGAAAACAAGGAAAAAATGGTTAAGAAAAACAACCGCGATCTGTACTGCAGCACTTCTTGGTACTGCTGCAATTCCATCTACAGCATTTGCAGCAGACAGTTACGCTTCCATTGAAAAAGATGCATGGGCAAAAAAGGTCACAGAAATGGCATCTTCTTACGCTACATCTATAGAAGAAAGCCAGTCTCTGATGTCAGGAATGCAGAGTGACATGATTCTGAAATTTGAAGATTCCGGACGCTCACTGCTGGGGTTTGTCGCACCATTTGATGTCTCCTGGCTGGACAATGTCACACTTTCCAATGATATCTCTTTTACAGAAGGAAAAGAAGGTATTCTGATGAAGGTCCTTCTTAATGATAATAAAATCTGTACTCTGGAATATTATCTTGATCCGGACAGCCAGGATATTTATATGCGCATCCCTGAACTCTCTGATAAATATTTCAAGACCAATCTGGAAGAAGCCGCAGACCAGCAGGCTGCCAATATTGAAAATGATCTTGAAGAATTAACCCCTGATGATTCAGATGCAGATATTCCGACAGACAATTTCGCTTCCGCTTATTCTGACAGTCTCAGCCTGACTGTTTCCATGATGTCTGATCTGTCAGCAGCAGCTCCAGAAGCTTCTGTAGTAGAAACACTTCTGGATAAATACGGATCTATGCTTTTTGACAATGTAACAGAAGGCGAAAGCAGTCAGGAAACTCTGACAGCAGGTGATATCAGTCAGGACTGTACAGTATATGAAGGTCAGATTTCAGCTGAAGACGCTGTAAAAACTGCAACTGCAATCCTGGAAGAAGCAAAATCAGACAGTGATATTGAGAACATCCTCGATACCTGGACAGAGAAACTCTCAAGTAACGAGGACCTGCATGAAAGCTTTACCAAAGCTGTAGAAGACGGTCTTGATTTTCTGAAAGATGCAGATACCGGTGATTCCGATGATTCTCATCTCAACACCAGAATCTGGGTTGATGAGACCGGCAGAATTGCAGGACGTAAAATTGAGTTTCAGGAAGGTGATAAAATAACTCCTGTTCTGAACTGGCAGATGACCAGGGACGGCTCAGACTTTGGCTATCTTCTCTCCATTGAAACAGATGATTCCGGCACACTCTCCCTGTCCGGATCCGGTCAGATTGATGGCGGTAAATTAAACGGAACCTATAAAATTTCTCAGGATGATACAGCCGCAGCTGTTATCGAAGTAAAGGACTACGACACCGAATCTGCAAAAGAAGGTTACTTAAACGGTAACTATACTATCCCCTTCCCTGCTGATTCTTCAGAAGATACAGATTCTTCTCTTTCCATGCTCGAGAACTTTGCACTTGTATTAGATTTAAATTCAGCAAAAGATTCTGGTTCTGTTGCACTGTCCGTTGAAAGTGCAGGAAGCACTCTCGGAAGCTTCACTGTTACTTCCGGTGCAGGCGAATCTGTTAAAATTCCGGATCTTACGGCTCTGGGAGATGTTTATGACGTAACCAATGAAGATGATATGAGTGCCTACGCAGCTACACTCGACCTCACTACACTTATGGATAATCTGTCCAATGCAGGCGTTCCGGACGAAGTCATCACTTATGTTCTCAGCGGCGGAAGCAATTCCGATGCCGAAGATGTTACTGATGAAAATGCCTCAGAAGCAGAGTCTGATGCTGAGTCTGATGAAGCAGGCGCAGCCTGACTTAGCAGCTTTATCACTATCGTCTACTGCAGCAGACGGTTCCAGTAATACTTTATCCCGATACCTACTACTACTGCTGTTATAAATTCACAGATCCAGAACGCATTCCACACAGCATCTGCCCCGGCAAAATAGCACAGCAGATAAGCTGCCGGAATGATCACTATAATATATCTTAATAACGAAATCACCAGGGACTGAGCACCTTTGCTCAGTCCTTCTAATGCACCGGAAGCTGTAACAGAGATGGCAGATGGGATAAACCCGATACTGATAATCTGTAATGCTGCAGTGCCAAGTCTTACAGTTTCCGGGTTCTCAGTAAACATTCCCATCAATGTCTCTGATGCTGTAAAGCATATAATTGTTCCTGCCAGCATGATCATACCATTCAGAAGCACAGAAATCCCAAAAAGTTTCTTTACCCTCTGTATTTCCCCTGCTCCGTAATTATATCCTATCAACGGGCGCATTCCCTGGACAATGCCGCTTGCAGGCAGATACAAAAAAGTCTGAAGCTTATAATAGATTCCCAGAACCACTACATAGCTTCCGGAAAAAGCTGATAATATCTGATTCAGGAAAGAGATCAGAACTGACGGCAGGGCAATATTCAGGATTGCGGGAATCCCTACCATATACAGCTTCCCGTCCAGGTTCCTGTTAAGTTCCAGATATTTCCTGCTGATCTCCACCGGAATACTACACTTCTTATATGCGATCAGATATACAATAACTGTAAATACCTGGCCAAGACCAGTTGCCAGTGCTGCACCTCTGATCCCCATTTCCGGAAAAATCCCCACTCCGAAAATCAGCAGCGGATCCAGGATAATATTGGAAATACAACCGATCATCAGGCTGATCATTGTCAGTTTCATTCTGCCCACAGCCTGAAAAATCTTTTCGAAGGACAGGCTGATCATGATCACTGTGGAAAATGCAAATGCAATAGTTGAATACTGCACACCAGATGAGATCACTTCCTGCTCTTTTGTAAACATACTGAGAAATACAGGCATAAACGGAATACAGATTACTGTAAAAATAATTCCATGGATAATATTAAAGAGCATACCATGGGTAGCTGCTATATTCGCATTTTTAATATTTTTTGCTCCCAGCTGAAAAGAAATCTGTGCATTGATTCCCACACCGAAACCAATGGCAACTGCATTAATAAAGTTCTGTACAGGAAATACCAGAGACAGAGCTGTCATCGCCTGCTCACTGATCTTTGCCACAAAAAAGCTGTCTACGATGTTGTACAGTGAATTCACCAGCATAGACAGTACCATAGGCATTGCCATAGATGCCAGAAGCGGCAGAATCGGTTTTTTCTTCATAAAAGTATTGTTCATTCTTTTTTCCTTTCTCTGTTTCATTGCAACAAAAAACGCCACACAATTATCTCTACATTGCTGTATGATAATCGTGCGGCGAAAAGAGTTCATGTTTGTCACAAGACTGAAAAATCCACACCAGTTTTGGTGTGATTAACATATCATAATTTATTTCCTGCTGTCAAGACTTTTTATCCATTTTACTGCGTTCTCCTGATTCGGTGCTGAATACGGCACTGCAATGCATACAGGATCGTAGATTACACCTAATTCCTGTTCAAGCTCACTGTCAGTAATGGAAATGTGCGTAGTATCTGTCTGCATTCCAGACTTCTCAAAAGCTTCCTCACCCATCAATTCCTTCAAATCTGCAAATGGCTCATTCTTCTTCAAAGTCTGATAAAGCTTCTCCGGCATAACCATAATATCAATGGAACCTGCCTGGATCTGTGCCACATAAGCCATCTGTGCATTATAATCAAATTCTGCCATTTCAGAGTCCGTAGTAAGATTCACGCCTATCTCTACTTTACTATAGGGATCATCTTTGTACCCAAGTGTTTCTTTGATTTTCTGCTCAGGAGTTTCCGTATCATTTGCCATTGAATTTACCACTGTCATGGACAGAACTGTTTTTATTTTGGACTGTTCATAGTAATCCTTTATTCCGAATATAAGAGCAATCACTGCGATCACTCCGAAAATAGCCGGTTTATAATACATCCAGATATATTCCAGCTTTTTCTTTGGCCCCATTCCCTTTAATTTTTCTTTCTCAATCAGACGTCTTTCCTTCTTTGACAAATCCGATTCATTCTTAATCTCCGGATTCAGCACGCTTTCATCGTGCTCTTCTGCCTGTTCTGCTCTGTTCTTACTCTGGTTCTTGTCCTGATTTTTATCTGCCATTCTCTCTCCTTTGTATTTTCTGCATAATGGTCTTCGGTAACTGTTCAGCAATCCGCCATTCTGCGAAACACCTGACGGTTGCATTCATAAGATTTACTGATTACTATATCACATTTTCCATTATGTGAACAGTTATAATTCCCGCGGTTCCTGAAGATAACGTTACTATGTTACTGTTCATTCCATTCTCAGTAACGCAGCCAAAATTCATTCCGGATTTTCATATCCTGACTATACATGATTATTCTGCAAAATATTTTGCCTTGCATACGCAGAGACCGCAGATATGCCGGAAACTGTCACCACTGTCAGCATATATACCAAAACCGGACGCAGCCAAAAATAAATCTGACAGTTGCTGACTCCCAGACCTTCTGCACATTTTTTCAGAAGGTCTGACATCGCTGGATGAAGAAGATAGATCAGGAAAGCATATTTTCTTCCGGTTTCCACCAGTACAGAGGGAAAATTTATTTCCCTTCCATATAAAATAAGCCACAGAAACAGACAGATCACTGCAACACAATTTCCCGTGTAAATTTCTCCTGCTCCCCGGAAAGCATATTCCATCATGCTGAGTGCCACACCGAAACTCATCCCTGCTTTCAATCCCCATTGCATCCATTGCTCCTGACGTTTGCATACTATCTTATCCTGATATTCACGGATCATCTGACCTGTAAGGAAAAAGCTCATTCCTGTAAACAGAAAGTTTCTGTATTCCATAGTGTGATAAAATCTGTCAAAAAAGACACAAAACTCCGCTCTCCATAAAAGTATTGCCAGCAATACAGGTGCCATACAATATGCAGCCTTACGCATTCTCCATTTTTCAATCAGGAGAGCAAGCAGATAACAGTAAATTAATGCAGGAAGAAACCATAAATGTGCTCTTACCGGAGAAGTACTGTTGTACACGAAAAATTCCTTCAGATGCTCTGTACTCACAAGCCCTTTTATCCATGTCCATACTCTCTCCCCATTCCAGGCTTTCATAAAACATTCCCAGATAAAATAAAACACAACTGAAACTGCAAAAAGCTTCATGATATGCAGGATTTTAGACAATATTCTTTTTGAGGCATTGCAATTTTGATAATAACAGAAATACCCGGATACCATAAAGAAAAACGGCACCGCACATCTTGCCAGTACTTTTACAAGCTGCCCGGCCTGTCCCGGAAAGCTTACATGGATGCATACCACCAGGCACGCAGCAATGGCCTTTACAGCATCCAGACTTTTATTTCGCATTTGATTTCTCACCCACCTTTTTCTGTTGTTTCATCTATAGCAGCAGAACAATCCGTAAAAATATCTAACCTGACATCATTTCAGTCAGACAGATAAAATC
>ENA-OUQW01003973-OUQW01003973.1-human-gut-metagenome-genome-assembly--contig:-NODE-3973-length-9993-cov-3.284766_pt1 | contig 9993 bp, 6 predicted proteins | sample MGYA00248464_ERZ548849 | MGnify/ENA primary metagenome ERZ548849 (study PRJEB26491, sample SAMN04978193) | human gut metagenome | host: Homo sapiens | study: EMG produced TPA metagenomics assembly of the...
ATTGGATGTTACATCGCAGGGTAGTTTGTGGCTTCACGATGCTGTTGTATATTTAAGATATCCTATTCGGTGCAGAGGTTCTTTGGAAATGGACAGGGTATGTCTTCTGGCTGATAACATGCAGCATCAGGATATGATTGTGCTGGAGCATGCCAGAGGATGCCGGATCACGAAAAGCCGTCTGGACGGAATGGGGCAGAAAAGCGGGATTTTTTCGGCAGCCACCAAGCTTGAGGCAGAAAAGACAGTATTTTGTAATATGAAAGGCGGGAGAGCTGTTTTTAATGCGTATCAGCCACAAATTATATCCTGTATCTTTAATTATTGTCAGAATGGCGGGATTCATTGCCAGGGTGGCACGATCCAACATTGTTTGTTTGTGAATTGCAGAGGCAAAAGTGGAGCAGGTGTGACAATGGTTGGCAAGAAAGGTTTGATACGACAGACTCAGTTTGTGCGCTGTATTTCTGATATCAGTGGCGGTGCTGTAGACAGGGCAGTGGGAAATCAAATGACAGAATGTGAATTTACGGATTGTATATCCGGGGATTAGTGGAAGAATAATTGCTAAAATGAAAGAAGCCTGCAATCTGTATCCGGTTGGACACAAAATTGCAGGCTTCTTTGTTATATGGTAAAGAAAATATCAGTCGTTTGATGCATCATCGCAGGAGGTTTGATCTAAATCACGCTCCTCCTCTTTATTGGTTTGAGGCAGCAGATGAAGCTTCACTTTATCAATACGATTCTTCTCTGCGGATAAAACGAGATATTCTGCATATTTATCAGAAACACGTTCTCCGGTTTTTGGAAAATGATCCAAAAGATTAATAATATGACCGGCGATGGAGTCGTAGTCCTCTGACTCTATATCAATACCAAGCTGTTCGTTGATATCGTCAAGCTTGGCAACACCCAGCAATATGTAGTTCTCGTCATCTAACCGGGTGATTTCGTCTTCCTCGTAACCATCATACTCATCACGGATCTCTCCTACGATCTCCTCGATCAGATCCTCGATTGTCAGAAGACCGGCTGTTGCTCCATATTCATCCAGGACGATTGCCATAGGAATGGATTCCTTTTTCATTTCAAAAAAGAGTTCTGAGATTTTCTTATATTCATAAGTGAAATAAGGCTCTCTCATTACTTCGGATATCTTGAAATCTTCATGGGAACCCTCATAGAAGAAAATATCCTTTAAGTTGATAATGCCGAGAATGTTGTCGCGGCTTTCTTTATATACAGGCATTCGTGTGAATTTCTTTTTGCCGTAGCATTCCATTAATTCCTGATAGGTAAAATCAATGTTTGCAAACTCCACATCCATCTTCGGAACCATAACGTCTTTGGCAAGGGAATCTCCGAAATCCACTACATTTGTGATCATTTCCCGTTCCTCGCTCTCGATCACGCCTTCCTCGTGACTGACATTTACCATTGTCAGCAGTTCGTTTTCGGTGATCACCGGGCGGGGAGATACATCCACACGTAAAAGCTTTAAAAGACCAAACGAAATCTGGTTCATCAGAAATATGTGTATCACCTAAATATGCATATGCAGCATAAACAGCATAAATTGAAGAAGTATCTGAAAACTTGCTATCTACTGTTGCATAATCTTGCACAATTGAAGATGGATTACTAATTTTATTATTTATCCAATCACAATAATCTTGTATAGACTCTGCTGCCGAAGAATATCCTTTTCCCGAATCTTGAGAATTTCCATGTCCCATTCCAAAAAAGTTATTATAATTTTTACAATCAGAACTTGTTCCCCATCCAGTTTCTAAAGCTGCATGAGCAAATACTAAACAAGGATTTATATCGTTATTACCAGCCGTACAAATATCATAAAAATTTTCTGCATTTGCTGCTAAATATGTTTGATAATCTGTATCACTTCTGTAATTCTTTACAGCTGATATAAATTCATCTCTTGTAATTTTACATCCCTTTATAGATACATTTCTTCCTGATGATGATCCTATATTCGTAAAATTAGTTGTATCAAAAATTTTAAACAATTCATCTGGATCTATGTCTCCAAACCTATCAGAATCTGTAGCCTTATTTAATAGATATTTTGTTAAATCAACCATATCAGCAGTATCATCATTACTTTCTAATATTTCAAACAACAAATCTGGTGCATCTAAAATATAACTTAGTGCTGTAGAACTTTCTCTAAATAATGTAACAAAATTATCAGTTTTTGAATTAATATCATCTTTTCTAGATAAAGAACTTGTACCTAATACTATTTTACTAGATGATGATGTTGTTGTTGTTGATTTTTTTCTATCAACTAAATGCATAAAATACTGGCACTTGACATATGAAACTTTTACATTATCTGTCTTTACATTATTTAAAATTGATGAATTTAAAATTATATTTGCATTTGGTTTTTTATCTCTAATATACTTATCTACTTCAGCTCTAAATTCATCAACATTATCTTTTTTCAATAAACTATTATCTTGATTAGAATCTTTAGGACTATCTCCTCTTTCTTCATAGCTTGTCTCTTCCAAATCACTTTCATTTGGTTTAGATGTAACAGGAGAAGAAATTTGATTAGATGCTGTTCTACTATAATCTACAATCCATGTATTAGCTTTTTCCAATACAGTTACAATTTTAGAAGTTTGTCTTTCTATTTTATTTTCAACTTTATATTCTGTGTCTTCTTTATTGGTTTCAGCTTTATGAATACCATCATAATTAGGTGAATCATTATCAGCCCAATATCTTTCTTTATTATATCCTTTAACTCCATAATCATCTGCAATATTTAATTCTGCATATGTTGTAGTTTTCATTTCTTTTTTATATGTATATGTATTTTCATTAACATTTGTTGTGGTATTATCATATATTCCAATAGTAATCTCACTTTTTCCTACTAAATCCGCTAATCCCAATACAAATTCTTTATCCTGAGTCATTACTAATAAAGACCACAAATATTGGAATGGCATTGTATATTTTTGAACTACTGATTTATAATCAATAGTAGATGTTGAAATTTCATATTTTATACTTCTATATTTCCCATCTTCTATTTTTTCCAAGTTAGTTGCAGTATAATCGGAAACATTTATTTCATCATCATTAGTTTCCAATGTCTCTGTTGTTTTATTTAAAATTGCAACCAACACATTTCCATCATCATCTAGAGAAAAATAATCTAATACTTTTGTATCCCCACTTGATGTATAATTATCTTTATATATTTCAAAAGTATTTTTATCTATATATGTTAACTTCTTTTTTGTCCCATCGCCTTTAATTCTTTGAAATTCAACAATACCATCTAACCCTCCATTTCCAATTTTTGGATATTGTGTAATTAATTCCGCATTCATTAATTTTTCTAATTCTTCATGAGAGGCTAAATAATTATTTACCCTTGATCCAGCTTCTGTCATATCATTCCATAATTGTTCTGCCGTAGCTTCTGTATGAATTCCTGTTGATGTTAGCTTTGCACTTTTGGTATTATTCTTAACAACATAAGATGTACTCTTTTTATCATTTTCTTTAAATGCCGAATCATCTTTTTTTATAAAATATATAAATAACGGACATAGTACAAATGCAATTATACAAATTATCAATATCAAAATAAAAAGTTTTGATTTTAATATTGCTTTAAGCGACTGTTTCATCCAATTTTTAATTTTTTCTTTTATTTCATCCATAATATCATCCATTCTATTATTTCTATAAATTTACTTGCAAATCATAAATATCTTTATCTTCATCTTTATCACTTAAATTTGAATATGTATCATAATCTAATATCACATTAGAAAAAGATAAACTTTCTATATTATTACTATAAGAATATGTTTTATTAAATTTTACATCTATCGTATGTGAATAATTGTTTTCTAATAATAATTCTTCTTTTAGCAATTCACTATTTGCAGCATAGAATTTACCACCATTAGTATTTTGCAAATATATAGTATTTGTTTTGTCTTCTGGAGCTAATAAAATACTTTTTCCTGTATTATTTTTTATTGTTATCTTATATACTTCATAATCCATATATATATCTTTTTGAATTAAATTCAATATTATATTATTATTTTCAATTTTTTTATTTAAGATTTCTCTCCCAATATAATTATTAATATTAATTTTTAAACTATTATCTTCTTCTACTATTGTTATATAATCCTGTTTATTTTCTTCATTAATTTTTCCTGTTGCTAACATATCTTCTATAAATTTTACTTCATATGTATCTTGAATCCAATTTTCAACACTATATTCTAATTTATTATTGTTAAAAACCATTATATAATAATTATCATAAAAATCTTTTGCCGTAGGATACATTTCTTCTTTACATTCATTCGAAAGTACAGAATATGCTTTTTCTATATTTCTTTCATTACAATTTTCTATAAATTCATTAATAACATTCACATCATCATTCAACTTCTCGTTATCCACTTTTGTATCTGTTACAGCAGACTTATTTGAAACAATAGTTCCAAAATTCCCAATATTATAATTACTATTTTCATTTATATAACTTTGGTTATTATTGTCTGTTTTATTTTTATAAATATAATTAAGCATTTGTATTAAAATAATTATAAAGGTTATAATTGCTATAACCCTTATAATTTGTTTTCTGTTTTGATTATAAAATCTTATAATTTTATGCATAACTTATAATCCTCGCTTTTCAATATTAGTATAGAAGCTTACTTGTTTCATCCAAATTTTTTCTAAGTTGCTTTGCTCTTCTTTCTATTTCTTGTTCATCAGTACCTTGTCTACTATTCTTTCTTATTCTATCAATAAGTGTTTTTTGTAAATCTTCATCGTCTTTATGACCTAGTGATGATGTACTCTTACCATATTTTTTAACAAATTGAACTTGTCTCATAGCATCATCTTTATCATAACCTTGTTGCATTCTTTGATATATAGCAGCCGTTTCATTTGCATTAAAGTCATACCTTACAAAGTCTTCTCCAATCTCATCAAATACCTTTTCTGGAGTTGCATCAATATGCTGTTTTTGTAAAGTTCTTTCCATCTCTCTGTTAAATTCACTATCTTTTCTTAATTCTTTATATCTTTTCTTAATTTCTCTTTCTTGCATTTCATCATAATCATAATATCCCTCTTTGAAAGCATCAGCATATTCTCCTCCTGAGTTTGCTAAATCTGTAATAACATTTGGAACACCTGTCCCTAATTTATATCCTCCCATACCTGCTGTTATCATATATTGAGCAGCTTTTGAAGGATCTCCAGACGTTATACCAGCTAATCCAGCAGCAGTAACAGCAACTCCTGCTCCAAGTAATCCAGTTCCCATTCCTGCTAATTTTCTTAATGGCTTTTCTTTGGATGCTTTATATTTTATTTTGTTACCTACATTTTTAAATCCTCTAAGTACACTTTTATTCTTTCTTATATCATTTCTTCCATTAATTCCTTTTAAAGGTGTTTTTACATTTCCTGTAATGCCTTTTTCTTTGTTAGCATTCGTAGCAAATTTTGAAATATCGTTTGTTTTGTTAACATTTTGAGCAACTTCTGAAAGCTTCCTTTTAGAATTAGTAGCTTTTTCCATGTTTTTATTATTACTTGCATTATTAACATTGTTTCTAATGTTTGCAATCTCATCTGCATTTGAGTCTCCTTCTCCATATAAGTTACTCATATTCAAGCTATCTTTATAATTTATTTTTTCATCTCCACCTTTTTCTCCGACATTTCCATGTCCTTTTCCATCCGGTCCTTTATGAGGAGGTTTTCCTAACAATCTATTTACACCATTCATCATAATAGCTGCTCCAGCAGGTCCACCCAATAATCCAGGTGTATGTGCCTTTTCAAATCCAAAGAAACTACGTAGTAATTTTTCTGCAGGTGTCAAAAATCCTAATGCAACTACAACATAAATTATATTTTTTGCAGCAAATTCATATGCACTTCCTATTAAAACCATATATAAAATTAAATGTAATGGCTGAATTAGTAAATTAAAAATATATTCTTTAATCCATCTATTAAATGCCTGTGCTTGCCCATCGTTCATTTTATCTATTGGATATGTTAATGCAACTAATGGTGCTATTAATGTTAAAAATGCCATATATATTGTCCTTTTAACATATGTAAATACAAATACAAACGTATATATTACTAATATACAATATATTAATTTATATCCTATTGAAGCATATGCATAATTACTAGCATCACTATCTTCATCTACATATTGTAACATCATTCTAGCTTGTTCTGTAAAATTACTTGTTGGCCAATACAATTTTGTTTTATTGTTTTGAAATAAATTATAAAATTCTGTTTCATTTTCATTAACATTATTGACTTTTGCTCTCTGTTCTACTAAAACCTTCCATGCTTTATCTACTTGTTTTTTCTGTGTTATTTCGAATAATTGATTTCCCTGAGAAACAACTACTCCATCTTCAGAAATCCCTATTCCTTTAACATCATCTGGCAAACTATTAGAATTATTAACAACAGCAGTAGAATCTACCACATCTATAATTTTTTTAACTGCTAAATTTGCAAAAGCCATTATATAGTGTAATACAAACAATAAACATATAGCAACAAGCCAATCTATTAACATTTGTTTATATTTGGATTTATCTGCAGCAGTACTTGATATCATTATGCGAATACCTACATATACTAAAATTGATAATAATGCTACCAATGACATATTTCTCAATATTATATACCAATTAGCTACCACCGTACGCAATTGATATGCTGTCGATGTATATTCTTTTTCGGTCTTTACTTTAACAGTATAAATATCATATGTAGTCTTTGTGATATTAACTCCATTATTTTCTTCATGAATAACAAATTTATAGGTATTACCATTATTTTCTTTAATTACATTTTCATATTTATGTTTTTCATACATATCTGAAATTTCTTCTTGTCCAAGATCTGACCTATTTGAATTTATTTCAGACTCTGTAACAGAAATACCGTAATTCTTTTAATGTTTCTTCTAAATTTTCTGAAAGTATTCCAATTTTTAAAGCTTCTTCATTTTCATAAGTATTTGTCTCTATATCTTTTTTAGGGTTAAAAAAATCTACATCGAATAACGGCACTTGGTTAGCAAATATCTCATATGGAGTCAGTTTAATTTGTGGTAAAACAAAATCTTCGGGAAGTACAGCATTTGCAATATAACCAGAAACACAAAAAGTTATAACTCCTGCAATAACTCCTGTTTTTAAAACAGTTAAAACTGGACCTATTATTGATAATGATACTCCACCTGAAGCAACTACCGCTATAATTCCGCCTACAACAATAGCTACTGCCACAACAATTCCCAATACTTTTGCAATTCCACTTGTACTAGTATTAATTTGAATTAATGCTCCATCTGTATGTAATACTAATTTTTGTAATAATGTAATTGCACCATCACTTAGTCCAACAAACATTGACATAAGAGGATCTAATAAAATTCCACCTACACTTTTTGCTCCATTTTTTGCTTCTACAATATTTGGTACAAATATACTTATTACTAATATACTTAAAAATACAATAATTAATTTTTTGAAAATTTTTTGATTTTCGAAAACTTTCATAAAGTTTTTCCTCCTACTCTTTATGCATTACTATTTTTCGCTATTTCATTCAAGTTTGTTTCAACAAACTCAAATTCTTTTTTCGTTGGCATAATTTTTAAAATTGCTGAGTCTGAACCAACCTTTAATAATCCCTCACCCTTTTGACAAGTTACTAAAAAGTTAGCCTCACCTTCTGAAAGTTTAAATACTTCTTTTAAGTATTGAATTTCAGATTTATCTTGTGCTAAAAATAGTTTTGTATCTGAAGATGTTAATACTGCTTGTGCTTCTGGTTTTTCATAAAAATCTTGAAATCTTTGTGAAATTATTGCCAAAGAAACATTTCTTTTTCTTGCACGTCTTGCCATTTTATTTAAGAAATCAACAGCCTCTGGATATGGTAATAACATCCATGCTTCATCTACCAAAACTCTCTTTTGTGTTGCTTTTTTTCTATCTTCACTATTTTTCTTAACAAATTTTTCCCAAATCCAAGAAAGCAATATTTGTTGTGCTAATGGTCTTGCAAATCTTTCTTCTAATTGAGAAATATCTAAGTTAATAAATGGTGCTCCTTCAAGTAATTCAAATGTAGATTGTCCATCAAAATAAGCCATTTGACCATCATATTCCCTTATATATTGTTTCATAACTTTTAACAAATAACTATAATGATATTGATAATCTTTATTTGTATTTTCTTTTGCTTTTCTTTCTATTCTTTTATACCATGATCCTATTGTAGGCATTTCTTTTTTCTCTTTTGAAAAAATATTTCCTTTAGAAATCCCTTCATTTATAGATTTGTATAAACTTTCTGGATTACTATTTATACCAAGTGCTGCATATTCTTCAGCAACTGCTTCAGCAATAATTTGTTTTGTTAACTCATTTACTTCATCACTTCTTGTACTACCTCTAGCCATAGTTAATAAAGCTTGTGTAACATCTTCTACTTTATTTTCAACGTTTAATATTCCTCTTTCTTTTCCAGTTATTTCATCTTTAACAATCTCTGGCTCTATATCAAATAAATTAATAATTGTTTTTGAATTTGGACTAATTACTACATTTATTCCTCCCAAACTCTCTGCAACTATTGTATACTCACCTTCTGCATCTAAAGCTAGACTCTCTATTCCCATTAAAATAGATGACCTTGAAATTAAAGTTTTCATTGTTACAGATTTACCTGCTCCAGACTTAGCAAATATAACCATATTATAGTTTGTAAGTGATGAATGAAAATTATCAAATAATATTGGTGTACCTGTTTGTTTGTTAAATCCTAATGGAACACCTGTAGGATGTCCAACTTCTGATGTTGTAAATGGAAATACAGTTCCCATAGAATTTCTGTCAAATGTATGTGTTTTATGTATTTTATCATTCATAAACGGCAAGTTAGACTTAAATGCATCTTCTTGCATTCCCCAAGCCGTTTTCATTCCAACCATTGTTTTTGACATTTCTGAAGATAACAATTTAGTATATCTATCCAAATCTTCCATATTATAAGCAAAAAGTGTTGAGATTATTGAAGCCTCATATAATTTATTAAAACCTGCCGCAATTTCATCTCTTAATTGTTCTGCCTCTAATCTTTTTTGTGAAATTGTACTTTCCCTATTTATATTTCCCTTATCTGCTGCCACAATTCTTTCTGTTTCTAGTTCATTTATAACTCTATTTAAATCGTTTTGAGATTTATCTTCTTTTATAGGATTTATGAATATTGATGTGTTTGTATCTCCAAACATATATAAATCCCTAAATAATTCTGGAAATCTACAAGTTCTTGGAAGAGATGATACAAAAAAACTACGAGCGAATCTTTTTGTATTAGAAATTATCTCTAAATGGTCTATATTTGATGCATCTATTCCTGATGGTGCGATTAATTCTTTTATAGATTTCTTTTTTAATATTGAAACATCTTCTTCTCTATATTCTCTAAATTGATCTTGTAGATCTTCTTCTTGTTGTTTTTGTTTTTTTGCCATCTTCTTCTCCTCCTTCTTTTTCCTTTGTTTTCTTCTTTTTACTATCATTGTCTATTTTTTCTATAGCAGCCTCTGCAACATCTGCTCCTACAGATCTTTTGTTTTCTTCAATTAAAGCCTTAGCCATTTGGTCAATTAATGCATCAAGTTCTGCTTCTTTTTGTCTTACTTTTCTTTGTTTTTCACTTTCTTCAATTACGTCATATATTGTTTCGTTTGCTTTCTTTATTGCATCTTGTTCAATTTTTAAATCAAGTTCCTTCATTCTCTTACTTAGAACATCTGGTGCAGTAGAATATAAGTCTTCATAACCTGCATTTAGTGCTCTTCTTAAATTAAATGTTTCTGATTCGTCTCTGTTATATGCAACATAT
>ENA-OUQW01003974-OUQW01003974.1-human-gut-metagenome-genome-assembly--contig:-NODE-3974-length-9992-cov-15.878535_pt1 | contig 9992 bp, 6 predicted proteins | sample MGYA00248464_ERZ548849 | MGnify/ENA primary metagenome ERZ548849 (study PRJEB26491, sample SAMN04978193) | human gut metagenome | host: Homo sapiens | study: EMG produced TPA metagenomics assembly of...
TCGACTTTATATGCCATATTACTTTTTAGGGACATTTACTGAATATCCCTTTATACACCTAAGACAAAACGTGCCTGACCAATGATTATCGGCCAGGCACATTTTTATATTTCATGTTTTCAACATCATCAGCCCGTCACTGCTGTAACGCACTCAGAAACATTCAATCCTCAACTTCATCAGGAAGAACTGCATCTGCAGGGGTAAGTTTCACTCCGCCAAGCAAACCTGAAGGGACAGGAGTCCAATCTGCGTAAGAAGCAGGTTTATAGTTTAAATCGACAACGTTTATGTCTTTAAAACGACGCCATTCAACACCCTGACGATCCAGCATAGATATACGATTGGCTGGAAGATTTGTCACCTCTATTTCCACTGTGTTCTCACCATCACGCAGGTACTGTCCTACGCGCATTGTGTAAGGTACAGCAAAGAGTGTACCACATTCATGTCCGTTAATCCTTACACGTGCGGACTCGCGTACATCACCCAGATCAAGTACCCAATCAGCATATTTCTCAACATCAGACATATTGAATGTCTTAGTATAAAGTCCCGTTCCCATCAGCACACGGCAAACTGTATCTTCAAGCTCCGTCCATGAACGAAGAACGTCAAAAGAATATGTTTTGCCAGATGCATCAGGTGCACTCTCTACGAAGCGCATTCTCCAATCACTGTTAAGGTCAATGCTTCCAGCCGAATTGAGTCTCAAACATTGCCAATCAGGAATCGTATCAGAAGGTTTATTTACAAACGTACGCAAGATTAAAGATTCGCCAGAACGAAGTTGCATGTAGACTTTCGTTTTTCCGTTCTCTTTCTTGAGCATTATACGTCCGATTTTACCATTCATAGGGTCATAAGCCACAACCTCCGATGCATCCACTCCCAATGGAATCCAACCGTCTATATCGCGTCCCTGAAGATTTGAAATGAAATAATGGTAACCGTTCGAGTTGGAACGACGTATGCACTGCATACCATACTCGCTGCGCATAAACTCACGTTTAGCTGAAGCATAGCACAACGCATCTTTATATGACGATGAACAGACAATATTTCCATTGCCGTATTCAGATACTGTCGTCGATGAGAAATCAACAGAAACATTCCGCATCAAAGACGCCGCAACGCTGTCCATACGTGCTTGACGAGACTGAAGCTGCGCATAACCAGGAACCGATGACGGCAATATATCCATGAAAATCACTGTTGCCCCTTGACGTGCAAGCGCAAGCAAGTGTTCAAAGACCTTACAAGGCATAAACCTTACACCAGGTACAATTACAGCGCTGTATGAAGCTCCGCCAGAAGTACGCAACTTGCCTGAAGAGAAGGAAGTATTGAGAAGATACGAATCCGAGATGTAGTCAGCATCAAATCCGTTGTTTATAATACTTTTAACAGCGTTTATAAACTCTGGTGCACGAAGTGCCATTTTATGAATATCAAAAAGCACCTGTCGTCCCGGCTGTTCGTATATCATGTCATAATAAGGAAGATAAACAAGGAAATCATTGTCCGGCTTTCCCCATTGCAGAAAAGCCTGACAGCGCTCAATATATTTTGAGAAAGCAGGCATATCTCTCCAGATGCTGTTGTATGGACTCATGTCGGTACTTGCATAGAAATGCCATCCCGGCCACTGTGCATCTGATGGCGAATAACATGTACCATGAAAGACCACATGATTGACACCCGAAACGAACATCAGGTCAAGATCCGGCTTACACTGCGACAACGAGGTACGGAAATGCTCGGTGAGCCATGTAAACGTCTCTGAAGATGTGAACTTCTTACCAGATATATGTGATGCCGACGATGCGTATTTCAGCATTGATATGTCCGAATCGTTTTTCCGAGTAAACCCGTCATCACGTCTGAGTCCCGATATACCGAAATCAGAAAGTCCGAAACCCTCACATTCAGGCATGTCTACAGCACCATAGATATCTATCAGGTTTGCAGGACTTCCATGAGCCTGATTGCGTGTGAAAGCTCCATGGAAATGCGCCCAGTCGGTCCACTGCGACGTAAAGTTTTCCAGCAACAGTTCACCCATCGTCTGCCTATAATCGGAAACAATGCGCTTGCCGACATCTGTACGTTCACTGTCATCAGAAATGAAATCAGGGAAAAAGTTTTCAAGTTTATACCCTCGCCTGCTCTCGAATTCAGAAAGAAAGTCCGGTGTCCAATCTGCACCATACGCTTCATAAGAGTCATTGAAAAAGGTACGTGGAAACTTGACCGCCGACTTCACAAAAGCAGAATCAAAACGGTCAAGATATTTTTTGACAGACTTTCTACTGAAATGGTCTATCACATAACCTTCGCCACCAACCGCGGCACGCTTCACCATCTGAAGCGTACGTCCGCAGTACAGCACTACCAAATCCCAGCGTCCTTCAGGAAGAATGTTTAGAGGAAGTTTACCGGAAGCAACCTTGTCGGTCAGATTGAGAACGTCAGAATAACTGCGTTTGCCGGATACCATCTCATATCTGTATGCCATCACACGAGACAACGAAGCAAAGCTCTTCTGCTTATCATCACTACAAGATATGTCTATAGACGAATCAGCTCTTTGAACATCGTAGCGCTGAAATAAAGCCATTGCCGCAGCATCTTCAATGTCAATGTGAGGTCCACCGAAAGGCCAACCCGTACCGGTAGCCATTTCCGTTTCCATACCCAAAGATGTGCAGACATTCTCCGTGTGCGAAAGCATTGACATCCATCGAGACGACAAATACGGTATTTCGTTGGCCTCATTTCCTTTTACACCGTATATTGGGGTTATCTCAACACCGCCAATACCGGCATCGGCATACTTCCGAAGATTTCTATCCAAACCGGCAGAATCGACAGCACTGCCCATCCACCACCAACGGGTGTATGGCTTTGCCTCAACACCAGACGAAATCCATTCCTGCGAATGCACATAAGTACATCCGATGAAAAACATCAGTATATTAAAAACGAATCTCATAAACATTTCTCTCTATTCCAAACATTCATCCCGGACACGCAATCAATTGCCATCCGGCTTCTCAATCTCAGTGAAAGGAGAATCGTTCCAATGAAAAGCATCCACTGAATCAGGCTTTGAAGGGTCGAAAGCAGTGTAATCTTCGCGCAGATGCTCTGCAAGAGGCAATCCCAGGCTCTTGATGCCCTCAACCACCATCTTAGATATTTCGTAAGCTCCATAAGGATTGAAATGCGTATTGTCAGCCAAAGCCTTGTCCTGACCAGGATAGCTTCCAGCAGGATAGTGAACAAAAGCACGCTTGGAAGCCTCCACGCCCAATGTTTCATAGAACGTACGCGTCATGTCGTGAAGTTCTATAACCTTTACACCCTCGCGCTTTGCCACCCAGCGCATAGCATCAGGATAGTCTGCATGAGTCTCTTTAATCTTACCGTTCTTGTCGAAACTGCGTCTTTGCGTAGGTGTAACAAAAATAGGTATTCCACCACGCAAACGAGCCTCATCAACGAATGTCTTCAGGCAAGTTGCAAAATTATAATAGGCACCTGCACCAGGAAATTTCTGTTTCTGATCGTTATGGCCGAACTCAATGAAGATGTAGTCGCCCGGTTTCATCAACGAGAGAATCTTCTTAAGTCTTTTCGCAGCCATGAATGTCGATGCTGTCTCACCGCTCTCAGCATAATTGGCAATGCAGACACGGTCGTCAAACCATCGCGGTATCATCTGTCCCCAGCTTGCCCAAGGCTCGTTGTCCTGGTCAACAACTGTAGAATTACCGCAAAGCCATACTGTAGTAACAGCAGAATCGGCAGGCTCTATGACTATAGATGCACATGCAGGACTATCGCCGTTGATTTCAAGTGTAAGTTTATCGTCCCAGTTGAGTTTGGTTTTCTCGCGCTCCTTTATGTGTACGCGGTCACCGCCGGCTATTTCTGTATTTCGTTTATTGACAACAAATGTAAAGGTTTTGAATTCACCTTTCTTTGTAGCCACATTCTCAAGGAAAAGCCTGCGCGATTCAGCACGTACCGTAGTGACAGCCTTATGTTTCTTGGAACCAAGTACCACAGTAACCTTATAATTGCCGTCAGGCACATCAGCAGAAAAGAAATACGGTTTGGCTGCCCCCTTATCGGGTGCTGCCGTAAAATCGTATCCGTATCCTTTGCCGTTGGAATAAACATCCGACTGTGTTATTTCTGTATACCCGTCTTTCTTACCGGCAAAACTGAACTTGTAAGTCTGAGCATCAGCGACGGCAAAAGCCATCGCCAATACTGCAGGAAATATATATCGTTTCATGTTCGTTGCGTATTTTTTATTTATTGAACTTCGGTTTCAACTCGTCTGGCGAATCCTTGGTGTACATATCCACCTTCGGAGCCTTCTTGGTGAAAAGATCATCTATCAGCTTGCAGTCAAGAGTGAAAGATGGTTTGAACTTATCAGAGTTCATGTACTTCAGTATTGAAGCTCTCAACTGTCGGGCAACCACACGTTTGTCAAGATTATTTACAATATCCATAGTTGTCATCACAAGCTTTCCTCCCAGAACATTTGCTTCGAAAAGCATACCGATCTTACGGCTGAGGAACCATGTATCGATGCTCTGTACGATAGGCTGGAAATCTGCAGGGAAATCAGTAAACTGCATGACCTGAGCACGATTTACAAGTTCCCACCACTGCAGGTCGCTATGATAATCAGTAGGGAATATTTCAAATATAGAATGCTTGTCGTCGATGCTGACACCTGTTGTGTGAGGCGGGCGCATCTTGAACCACGATGTATTCCAGAACACAGGAGTGAAATACTGCACAACTTCCTCGCCGTACGAAATCTTTCCGGCAGCTGCAACCAGCACCTTGCCACCCTTCTTCAACACCTCTTTTGCCTTAGCATCGAGAGTGTCGGTGATGTAAACATTTCCAGTCTCATCCTTAACCTTTGAAGGATATACCCAGAAATTCCAGTCGTTGACAGCATCAGAACCTTCATTGATTGAAGCTGTACCAGGTATACGAACCTCCAGATTCAGTTTGGTAGCTTCCTCTATTCCATTGAGCGGTATATCAATAGAACCGATCTGTTTCTGTCCACCAATTTCAATGTCGCCGCTGTTCAGGTTACCCTTAGCATAAATCTTTCCACGGCTATCCTTAACCTCATAATAAGGTTTTGCATCTTTAAGTACTGCATCAGAGAACTGCGACACCTCTATGTCAGCCTTGAAATGCTCGTCGGCTGTATATGTAAACTTAGGTATACGGGCCAGAGGAACAACAGGACTGCAGAAACGTCTGAATCCGGTTGCATCGATATATCCCTTTTCGTCAAAGAACACATCTGTCAATCCGACAAGTGCAGTGCCCTGTCCAGAATAATCATTGAGAGCCAAAAGCTGGAATCCTGCATAATTAGGAGTACGCAGAGTGCGCTCTATTTCATATTTGTAGCACAAAGCCTGCAATTTTCCACTTGCCATGACAAACTTGTTTGCAAGTCCGCCCATATTGTTGTCATTCAGTATGTCTCTGAATATTTCAAAATTCTTGGCCTTGTTTACACCGTAATATTTGGTAATCTCGTCAAAGTTAGGGAACACGCACCACTGTCCTGTCTCGTGAGACACGTACGGCTGGCTCACAGTATCAATATTAGCTCTGAAGTCAGACAATGTTTCCGGAGCACGGCGACGCCACTCGGCAAGTCCTCTTGCACCAGCCTTTACATGATACTGGCTCTTTGGCTGCCACTGCCATCCTCCACCGACAGAAGCACCTGTGTATACACGTCTGCTGTCAGCCTTCTTCCAATAGTCAACAAAGTCGGATACCCATGCAACCCAGTTGCCTGCAGGCTCATTTCCACATGCAAGCATGCAGAACGAAGGATGATTGCCGTATTCCTTTACGATAGCCTTGGTTTCGTCCATGAGGTAAGTATCAATCTTCATGCCGTTGCCGAGCTTAACACCGTGGTTAGGCCAGCTAGGTCCTTCCGGCTGGATGTAGAAACCGACGATATCTGCAGCTTCAAAAGCGGCTTCAGGTGGACAATAGGAATGGAAACGCATGTGGTTGAGTCCATATTCCCTGCAAACCCTGAAAATTCGAATCCATTCATCCACATTCGTAGGAGGATAACCGGTAATAGGGAAATCGCAGTTTTCTACAGTTCCGCGAAGCTGAACAAGTCGGCCGTTTACATAAAACATCTTTCCGTTGATGGTAATTTCTCTCATACCGAAGACAGATGTCTTAGTCTGCTTTACGCCTTTGCCCTCAATAACAGCTGTAAGTTTGTAAAGTGCAGGACTGAACTCATCCCAAAGAAGCATACCGTCGCCCATTGGCATATCGATATCCACAACAGTTGTATCAGCAGTAAGCTTGATTTCCTTTCCTACAGCATCGACATTATGCATCTTCGCCGTATTGAAAGCTTTTGCCGAGAGGCTTATATTCACCTTCTCGCCAGGCTTGCCCACAACTGCAATTTTCACAGACGCTTTCTTGTCCTTTATATCCGGATAGACCTGAATGTCGTCCATAAAGGAAGCAGGGAACTCCTGAAGTTCCATACGTCCAACAATACCATTCCAGTCACCTTGAGTCTGGTCTGTCACAGAATGGCTGTCAATACCCACACCGACAGTCTCTACTCTGTTGTCGATACGTACAGAGAATACATTTTCACCCTTCTTAAGGTACTCTGTAACCTCGAATCTATGAGGTACGGACAGACTGTTCTGCATACCGACCTCGTGACCATTGACCCAAAGAGTAGTTTCGATGTGCGGACGTTCAAGGAACAGGAAGTATCTCTTGCCCTTCTCTATACGATCCATTGAGACAGTCTTATTGTACCAGGCTACACCTACATAATGTTTGTCCGGAGTAAGGAAAAACGGAAGTTTTACGTTACCAGTCCTGCGATACTTCTCCATATATGGATTATAGAAATACGAACTGTCATAAAGGCTTCCCACCCATTTTGTTTCAACCGTTACATCATCACCCTTAAGTCTCTGAGGCATAGATGCCGGAAGTTCGATTTCATCATCAAGAGATGCACGCTCGTACCAGCGTTCCCCCACTCCCTTATCATTCCTGTCGATCTGGAAATCCCAGTCACCGGCAAGATTCACTGTTTCCTGCGAAACAGCTCCGCATACACAAAACAGTGATGCGGCTACAAAAGTCATTATTTTCTTCATGTTGATAAATTATAAGTGTGTTTGTTTCATCAAGTGTCTGTCAATGTCCTATCTCGAAGCCGGCAGCTTCAGAGTCTGAAGCGAAGCCTCAAGCATTCTTATAAGTTCGCGTTTTTTCTTGTTCGGCAAATAAACAAATCCTTCGGCAACAATCACTCTGTTGTTGATGGTATCAACCTGCGAATAAGAGACAAACGGGCCTCCCATCATGTCATTCTCCATCTGCCACAAGCCTCTAACTTCCTGAACGAAGTGCCCGTCAACAGAAATATACCTGGAAGTCAAAGACCTTCTGTCAAGCGACATATATTGCTGTGCGTGCTCGCCCTGCAGATTGACCATCATGAATGAATCGCGCTTTTCCACGAAATAATTGAGAGTAAACGTACTGTCCGAAGTATAAGGATAAGAATAGAAGCACATGTTCAGATTGTTGAGTCGTCCTTCCGACGTCGCCCAAAGAAAATTCAATCCGGTCTTCAAATCATTAAGGTCCTTAGGAGCATATATCTGACATCCGAACATCTGCTTCACTTTCGTAAGCACCTTTCCGCTGTATGCTGACCTGAGGTAATCGCGTTCACGTCCAAGTTCCTCATTCACAAACATATTTACCACATTATTGCCCTGCTCGGAAAGAAGGTTTACAAAAGTTTCATTATTAGGAGCATACATTGTAATTATAAGCTGCGGATTGACATGCACGTTTCGCATTATCTTAACTCCGGCATTTTTATATTTCGAACTGATATCAACCACTAGAATATTGGCAAAAACCTTGAACGTATTGTTGAAATCAGCAGGATTTATGGATGTCAAACGAAAATTCGGCTCCGACTGAGGCAAGCCTGGTATGTCCTGCATGACGACATCTGTAAGCAAAGAGCCATACATACCTTTAAGCCAATCCTTGTCGGTCACAAGAAGCAATTCGTAAGGTGCACTTCCGGCAGTACGGCGTACAGAACTTTTCTGTTTACCGCCATTGCCTCCACATGAACAAAACAGAGCAACGGCCAAAACAGAACATGCAAAAAAGAAAAATAATTTTCTCATCATATCATCAATCATTTATATACAGATTTTCAAATATACACATCAAATCCATACGTTTTACCTGCCCAGCCTGTAAATTTCACTGCCGGCCAAAAGGAAGCATCCAAGTCCGAAATCATCAAAATCAGGTTCAACATCATATCCAAGAGGCTGACCGTCTTTAGGTTCCTTTCCTGTACCTTGCACAAATCCCAGAAATCCATCATCGTGCACGCACTCTTTCACCATTGCGTTCCATGAATCCAGAACCACAGGCAAGAAACGATCACGGTCAAGCGCTCCGTGCCTTATTCCCCATGCCATTCCGTAAACAAAAAGTGCAGTTCCCGTCAATTCCTTTCCTCCGAAATTACTTTCGTCATGAAGACTTACATTCCAGAATCCATCCTTTCTGCGGCAGTCGAGCAAAGCTTCGCTCATGTCCTTGAAATCCTTCATATAATTTTCATAATGAGCATCCTCGAACAACATGTTCCACTCGGTTTCCCCAAGTTTCTCAAGATACGAAGGAGCTTCGGAGCCTTTACCTACAAGCATAGCATCCATTATCCTTACAAGTGCGGCATAAGCCCACCCGTTGCCACGGCTCCAATAGCAGTTGCGTCCGTTTGGTTCTTTATAAGGAGGAACAAAATCCTTATCGCGCCACCAAAGACTCTCTTCCTCATTGTACAGACCTCCGGCTATATCGTTGCGTGTACAGCTGTACATCTTCCATCCTTTTTCCAGATAGCGTGATGCATCTTCGTCACCGCCCAGCTTGGCGACACGTGCCATCTTGGCAAATACCGGAAGTCCCATCTGAATCGCATCCACCCAAGTCCAATCACGGTCTGACGACGATTGCAGCAAATGGTCCATACATTTTTTTGACGGAATTATAAGAGCAGAATCGCGTCTGCCTTCAGGCTGAAGCATAAACATGTCAATATATGTCTGACAACAGCAATAATTGTCGGCATCCTTGGTGTGTATTCCACCTCGCGGAGACCACTTGTGAGAATCTCCCCATCTAATTATATAGTCAATATTCCGTTTTCTCTGTTCCGCAAACTGCTTGTCAAACGATTCTACTTCGGCCAAAGCCGTCAATCCTTCAAAATACACGCCTCTTGTCCATAGATTGCTGGGACGCATAATGCGGACAAAAGTAGCCTTAGACGGATCAGGATATTTATTAATGAAATAAGTGTTTGCACGTTCCATAACTTCAAGCACTTCCTCACGAGAAGGCATACTCTGGGCAAACGAAAAGATTGAAATGGCCAAAAAAGCCAATACTAACAGAAGATTTTTTTTCATACCTGGATTAGATTCACAGTTTTTCATTTTTGCAAAAATACGCCAAAAACTCCAAAATACAACACCAAAAGTTATAAGAGTATATAAAAAACGAACCATCCTGATAGTTTTATCAGGATGGAACGATCCACTTAATAAAAAAACACCTATAACTTATCAACTTTACTCCACGCTCCATAACAGTTTCCACCGACGTGGACAAACTTAATTCTGGAGCTTTATGAAAAAAGTTCTACTTATTATATATTAATCACTGATATTCTGCATCACGCAGATCTGCAATGAAAACTCTACTTTTATAACACCGATTATGATGTTACCGATGCAACATCTTTCAATCGATTTACAAATATATATATTAGGGATATTCAGTAAATAGAATAAAATTAGCCAACTAATTCATACACAAAG
>ENA-OUQW01003980-OUQW01003980.1-human-gut-metagenome-genome-assembly--contig:-NODE-3980-length-9976-cov-4.553573_pt1 | contig 9976 bp, 9 predicted proteins | sample MGYA00248464_ERZ548849 | MGnify/ENA primary metagenome ERZ548849 (study PRJEB26491, sample SAMN04978193) | human gut metagenome | host: Homo sapiens | study: EMG produced TPA metagenomics assembly of the...
TATCAAACCGGACGCACAGGAACAGGTTATGAATGATCTTCGTGGTCACTTCCGTCCGGAGTTCCTGAACCGTCTGGATGAGATTATCATGTTCAAGCCGCTGACCAAGGATAATGTAGGTAAGATCGTAGATCTTATGGTCAAAGAGCTCAGCGACCGTCTGGCTGACCAAGAGCTTTCTCTGGAGCTTACAGATGCTGCCAAACAGATGGTAGTGGATAACGGTTATGATCCGGTTTACGGTGCACGTCCTCTGAAGCGTTATCTCCAGAATTATGTGGAGACACTGACAGCCAAGAAGATCCTTTCCGGTGATGTACATGCCGGAGATACCATTGTGCTGGATGTGAAAGACGGAGAGTTTACTGTCAGCACAAAATAAAAATAACTCCATAAAATTAAGATAGATTGACCGTGAAAAGAACTGTCGGTTCTGATGAAAAATCCGTTTCAGGATGAAGATCAGGATCGGGCAGTTCTTTTTTTATGTAAAAATGGATAGTAATGGATGTAAAATGCCTGAAAATTAGGATGTAGTCTGAATGAGTACGATTTCACAAAATCCTGAAAAACTCTGAAAAAGAGGCAGATTTTACATGAAAAATCCTGGAAAACAGTTCCGAACAGTCTGAAAACTGATAACGATTTCTGAATCCTTTATTGAGGAAAAATATATGGGAAACTATAATCGGAGACAGATCAGAGAAAAGGATGTGAAAAGCAATGAAGAAGAATTACATGAAAGTTTCAGTGTTTTCCGTAGCAGCAGTACTGGGAGTGTGGATTGTGGGAAGTGCGCTGAACTGTTTTAATCCTACTTTTATTCCATCGGTAAAAGATGTGCTGGATGCTTTCCGAAATCTGTGGGAAAACGGCTATAAAGGCTATCCCCTTATGTACCATATAGCTGCAAGCATGAGACGACTTGGAATTGCGATGCTGCTGGTGTTTATCGTAGGAACAGCTCTTGGGATCGCATGTGGAATGAACCGTAAGATCCTGGCAGCGGTAGATCCTTTTATCCAGTTTTACCGGGCACTGCCGCCGTTGGCTTATAATACGCTGATCGTACTTTGGATGGGAATCGGCGATGGGTCAAAGATCATGCTTCTGTTTCTCAGCGGATTTGCTCCATTATTTATTCAGATCGTGTTTGGAGTTCAGAAGGTGCCGCAGGACCGGATCAATGGAGCAAGATCCCTGGGAGCAGGAAATTTCGTGATCTTCCGGGATGTGATCCTTCCATCCGTTCTGCCGGATATCCTTACCGGACTTCGTACAGCGGTAGGTGTTTCCTATGCAACACTGGTGGCTGCGGAGATGATCGCTTCTGCATCAGGACTTGCGTGGATGGTTCTGGATGCCAGCAAATATATTCAGTATGCAACGGTCTATGCGGGGATTTTTATTATGGGAGGAATCGCACTGCTGATTGACGGTGGGCTTAAACTTCTGATACGAAAAGCAATGCCGTGGCAGGAAACAGTATAAAAACAGAGGAGAAAAAATTATGAAAGCAAAAAGAATTTTGACAGCAGCTGCAACTGTGGCATTGGTTATAACATCTGTATTTGCAGGAGGAAATTTTACAGAAGTACAGGCAAAAGATAACGATACACCGAAAAAGATCATCCTGGGATACTGGGAGTCTCCAAACGGAGAGCTGCTTACAAAAGAAAAAGGAAGCCTGGAGGCTGCTTTTCCGGATACCGATGTTGAATGGGTGGAATTTCAGTCAGGTACAGATATCCTGACGGCGATGCAGTCCGGTTCCATTGATTTTGCTACGATCGGAACCCCGCCGGCGGCACTGGGACTTGCAAAGGATTATCCGTTTAAGATTTTTTATCTTCACGATATTATCGGCGAAAGTGAAGGGCTGGTAGTAAAGAAAGACAGTGGGATCAGTTCTGTGAAAGACCTGAAAGGAAAGAAAATCGCGACAACGTTTGCAAGTACCTCACATTTTTCACTGCTGAGTGCACTGGAGGCAGAGGGAGTAAGTGAAACAGATGTAACTTTATATGATATGTCAGCACCGGATATGTATGCATCCTGGCAGCGGGGAGAAATCGACGGAGTATATGTGTGGGAACCGGTGAAATCCCAGCTCATTGATGACGGAGGTGTTGAGATCGTTTCCTCGGAAGATATGGCAGAAAAAGGTGCACTGACTGCGGAAGTGGGAATTGTAAGTAATTCTTTTTATGAAAAATATCCGGATGTTGTGAAAAAATATATTGATATCCTGGATGAGTCGGTAAAAAGTTACCGGGATGACGGAAAAGGTGCGGCAAAGCTTATGTCCGGCGGATTAAATCTGTCAGAAGAGGAAACGCTGACAACCATGGATGAGATCATTGTAAAAGACAAAAGCGAACAGGCAGAGTATCTTGGAAAAAATGGAGAGCTGGCCGAAGTGCTGAAGAAAACAGCGGATTTTCTGTATGACCAGAAAAGTCTGGACAAAAAAGCAGACGAGAAGATTTTTGAACAGGGAATTTTATCAGAATTATATGAGGGAAAACAGTCATGACAATAGAACCGTTTGGAAGAAAAAAAGTAAAAATGACGCTGGAGCATGTAGGACTGGATTTTAAACAGAATAAAGGCGTATTTCATGCGCTGGAAGATGTGAATCTGAAAGTATATGACCGTGATTTCATATGCCTTCTGGGACCTTCCGGATGTGGAAAAAGTTCTCTGCTTAATGTAATGGCAGGCTATCGAAAACCAGGTGAAGGCAAGGTGCTGCTTGGAGGAGAAGCATTTCTGAAGCCTTCCGCAAAAGTTGGGGTCGTGTTCCAGCATGCAAATCTGTTTCCGTGGCTTTCCGTATATAAAAATGTGGAGTTTGGACTGAAGCAGAAAAATATGGATCGAAACCAGAGAAAAGATCAGGTGGAACACTATCTGGAAATTGTAGGACTTACAGAGGCAAAAGATAAGCTTCCTCACCAGCTCTCAGGTGGTATGCAGCAGAGAGCTGCCATTGCAAGAACGCTGGCAACAGAGCCGGAGTTTGTTTTGCTGGATGAGCCGTTCAGTGCCCTTGATGCGCTGACAAGGGAAAAAATGCAGGAGCATATACGGAAAATATGGGAGAAAACAGGAAGCACGTTTCTGTTTATCACCCATGATGTGGATGAGGCATTGCTGCTCGGAAAGCGCCTGGTCGTAATGCAGGGAAATCCGGGACGGATCGTTTCAGATTATAAAAATCCTTTGAACAAATATGAAAATATAGATTATGAGCAGTTGAGACAGACAAAGGAATACTGGAAGATTCGCCAGAAGCTGATCGGACAGATCCAGAATGACGAAGAGAAAAAAGCAGAAAAACTGATTCAATTCGGCTAGAAAGAAGGCATAAAAATGAGCAGGGATAAAAAGGTACTGGTGCTTGGAATCGACGGAATGGATTTCAGGATCACAAAGAAATTTCTGGATGAGGGAAAACTTCCAAATATAAAAAAATACCTTGAGAGGGGAGCTGCAAGAACAGGACTGGATATGCTGGGAGCAATCCCGACGATCACTCCGCCCTGCTGGACAACACTAGCAACCGGAGCTTATCCGGGAACCCACGGAATCACCTGTTACTGGAGACAGTCTCCGGATTCTCTGGATGCTGTAGTCTATAATATGGACTCCAGATTCTGCAAGGCAGAGCAACTGTGGAATGTAACTGCGAAAGAAGGAAAAAAGACACTGGTATGGCACTGGCCGGGTTCTTCATGGCCGCCGTCCCTGAAAAGTGAAAATCTCCATGTGGTAGATGGAACCCAGCCAGGTTCCGTAAATATGGGAATTGCCCAGATGGACTGGGAGAAGGTGGTGATCGCATCTACAAGAATAAAAAAAGCGGAGTATCTTCCAAAGGTGGAGCGAAAACAGGGCGTTGGATGTGTGATCGATGATCTTTCCGCACTGCAGGCCGGTGATGAAGACGATGAGATGATGGAACTGTGGTGGGGCGATGAAGCACGGGAAGGAAAAGAAATCCGTACATATGTCCATGACCTGGATGATACGGAGATGATGATCGGGGCAAAGGTTGCCTATGATATGGTATCTTCGCCTGTTGTACCGGCAGAAGGGTGGAAGCAGGCACCTGAGAATGCGTTGGAATTTACAGTTCTTCTCTGCAAGGGAGAAATAAAAAGACCGGCGCTGATCCTGAAAGGAGAAGCCGGAATATATGACAGAGTGCAGATCTACGAGAGCAAAGCAGCAGAAAGATTTCTTGTGGAACTGAAGGCCGGAGAAATGAAGAGTGGGATCGTGGACGATGCGGTAAAGAATGGAAGAACAAAAAAAGCCTGCCGTTCCTGGAAACTTCTTACACTTACTCCGGATGGAGCCAGGGTAAAACTGTGGGTCAGCAATGCACTGGATGTGGAAAATGATACGTTATGGCAGCCCAAAAGTCTGTACAAAAATGTGACAGAGAATGTTGGACCGGTACCGCCGGTCAGCCTGATCGGTGGCGAGGATGAAGAACTGGCGGAAGAAATCTTTCTGCCCTCCTGGGAAATTTATAATAAGTGGCAGGCAGACAGCTTAAAGTATCTGATCGACAGGGAGGATTATAAGATTATTTTTTCCCATCTTCATAATGTGGATTGTGCTGGACATCAGTTCTGGCATCTGGCAAAAACTCTGGAACCATGGAAACATACTGATGAAAAGTTCTATCAGAAACTGATCGAGAAAGTTTATGAACAGACAGATGAGTATCTGGGGGAATTTTATGAATATCTGGACAATGGCTGGGATATTTTTATTGTGTCGGATCATGGACTTCTGGTGGGCGAGAATGTTCCACCGATCCTGGGTGAATATGGAGGACTGAATCTGGGGGTAATGGAAGAGCTTGGATATACTGTGAGAAAGAAGGATGCGGACGGAAATCCGGTGGATGAGATCGACTGGGAGAAGACCAGAGCGATTCAGATACGAAGCAATTATATTTATATCAATCTGAAAGGAAGAGATAAATACGGAATTGTAGAGGAGAAGGACAAGTATGATCTGGAGGAACAGATCATTTCGGATCTCTATTCTTACAGGGATCAGGCAACTGGAAAGCGTGTGGTGGGAATTGCCATGCGAAATAAGGACAGTGTTGTGCTGGGACTTGGCGGTGCAGAGTGCGGCGATATTGTTTTTACGATCAATGAAGGTTTTAACCGGCTTCATGGAGATGGATTATCGACTGCCGAAGGATATGCACAGACGTCAGTTACTCCTGTTTTTCTGGCAGCAGGGGAGGATATTAAAGAAGGAACGATCACGGACAGAGTGATCCGGCAGGTGGATGTGGCGCCTACCATTGCGGAAATCCTCGGAGTGCGAAAGCCCGAACAGTGCGAGGGCGCGCCAGTTTATCAAATATTAAAGAAATAAAAGATCCTGAAGAGATTTTTCGTCCTGGCTCTTGACAAAAGGAAAATTTGGTAAGATAGTAAATCTGATACTTCATAAGTGGCGGCTTTCAGGCTGTCAGAAAATAATAAAATGATTTATAAATATCAGATAAAAAGGATGGAAACAGATTATGATACCAAAGGACCCGGTAATGCTTTTAAGTTACGTAAATACACAGCTGCGGGATTTTTACAGATCCCTGGATGCCTTCTGTGAGGACAGAGGACTTAACCGGAAAGAACTGGAGGATAAGCTTGACATGATCGATTATGCTTATGATCCGGCTGTGAATCAGTTTGTATAAAAAATCAGGAACAGGAAAAGGTGACGATGATATTAGAAGAAGTTTTTCAGAATATAACAGAGATATGCAGGAGAAATGGAGCTTCAAGGGTAATTCTTTTCGGTTCCAGAGCTAAGGGGACTGCGAGGGATAGAAGTGATATAGATATTGCTGTATGCGGGGTTTCTGATATGGAAAAACTTCAGGAAGAGATCGAGGATATCCCGACTTTATATACGATAGATCTGGTAGATCTGGACACCTGTGAAAATCAGTTGCTGTTGGAGGATATAGAGCAGTATGGACGAAAAATTTACGAAGAGGTATGAATCCTTTAAAAATTCTCTTGCTTCATTAACTGAGGCGAGACAACGTGATATGGAAGATTCCTTTGTATTAAGTGGTACAAGTGCGAAATTCAGCATTACCTTTGATCTTGCCTGGAAAGTAATGAAAGATATTCTGGTTCAGTATTATGCGATCACCGGTTTTGTTGCAGGATCACCAAGAGAAGTTTTGAGAGAGTCGTTTAAGGCAGAGCTGATCCAGGGCGATGAATGGATGGATATGCTGAAAGTCCGTAATCAGCTGGCACATGATTATGACGGAGTTATTGTGAAAAAATACTGTCATATCATAGTTGACGAATACATTGGAAAATTTGAAGAATTTCAGAGAAAAGTGGATTCATTGTTTTACAATATATAGAGAACAGAAAGAAGCACCCGTTTCGGATAGTACAATTCCGAAGCGGGTATTTTTATGCGAAAAATAGGAAAAACAGAAGAAAATAAATTAGCTTGGCAAATCAATTGACAGATTTTAATTGGTGATAAAAGAAACTATAAATCTTAAAAAAGTGTAAAATTCACAAAAACCAGTTGCATTTTTTGTGCAGATATATATTATATATAGTTAGCCGACTAATCAAAAAAGATACTTCTGCCTGAAAGATAAGAAATAAAAAGCAGAAGTTCTGATGGAGGAAGGGAGTGACAGAGTGTTTTGTGAGGAGGACGATGAGAAAGAGAAGCAGAGCAGTTTTTTATCTCTGTTTATGAAGGTGGACCGTCACTTTATGACGAAATGTTTTGGACAGATGCAGGAACTTGGCATTTATCCGGGACAGATCCCGGTTCTGGGACTTGTTGCCAAGAAGGATGGCTTAAGTCAGAGGGAGCTGGCAAAGATCCTGCATATCAAGCCGCCTACGGTAAATGTATCGATACAGAGACTGGAGAAAGCAGGTTTTCTTTATAAGAAACCGGATGAAAAGGACCAGCGTGTGACCAGGATCTACATGACAGAAAAGGGAAAGGAAATCAAGGCAAAAGCACTGGAACGGATCCATAAAAATGAGGCTGTGATGATGGAAGGCTTCAGTGAGGCGGAACAGTGCCTGCTTCGGAGATTTCTGGAGCAGATCCTTGTAAATATCGAAAAGATCCAGCCGGAGGAAGCCATAGAAAAGCTTCAGCCGGAGGACATGACAGAAAGGAAGGAACAGAAACGTGATTAAACTGATGAAATATCTGAAACGATCTGCAGGTTACATCGTACTCATCATTGCGCTTCTTTTTCTTCAGGCATACTGTGATCTGTCTCTGCCGAATTACACATCAAATATCATTAATGTGGGAATTCAGCAGAACGGTATTGAAGACAGTGTTCCTGAGAAGATCAGAAAGACGTCTATGGACAGTCTGAAGCTGTTTATGGAAGAGGATGATGCGAAAACTGTGGATGGATTTTATGAGGAAGAGGGAGATGATCTGGTATTAAAGGATAAAATCTCCAAAGAAGACAGAGAAGAACTCAACGATATCTTCGGCAAACCGATGGTGATTGTTTCTACTCTGACGTCCGACAGTGAGGAATCAAAGGCAGCTCTTGCAAAAATGGGAATCCCGGAAGGGACTGATCCACTGGCGGCTCTTTCTCAGATGCCTGCAGAGGCTCTGGCTGCTGTGAAGGAGCAGGTCGGAGAAAAGATCGACAAGATGCAGGAATCCATCATCACACAGGCAGGTGTTTCCTATGTTCGTGCAGAATATGAAGCTATGGGTGAAGATGTGGATGCCATACAGATGGATTACATGAAAGCAACAGGTATCCGCATGGTGCTGATGGCACTGGTCACTATGATGGCTGCAGTATGTGTGGTATTTCTTTCGTCCAGAGTTGCTGCATCTATGGGACATGATCTCCGTGGACTGGTTTATAACAAAGTCATAGGTTTTTCCAGCAGAGAGTACCATAAGTTTTCAACAGCATCCCTGATCACACGATGCACGAACGATATCCAGCAGATCCAGCAGGTAATGGCTATGATGTTCCGTATCGTGCTTTACGCGCCGATCCTTGGAATCGGTGGTGTGATCCGCGTGCTTCAGAGAGATTCCTCCATGACATGGATCCTTGGGGTGGCCATTGTACTGATCATGGCATTTATGGCAATGCTGTTCAGGATCGCAATGCCGAAATTTACAGCCCTGCAGACCATGGTAGATAAGCTGAACCTGGTAACAAGAGAAATCCTTACCGGTATTCCGGTTATCCGTGCATTCAGCCGGGAGAAACACGAGGAGGAGCGTTTTGAGGATGCAAATATCACTCTGACGAAGACAAACCTCTTTGTAAACCGTTGTATGACATTTATGATGCCGGTGATGATGCTGATCATGAACGCAGTTTCCGTACTAACCATCTACAGCGGTTCTTATGCGGTAGACAGCGGAAGCATGCAGGTTGGTGATGTAATGGCGTTTATCCAGTATGCAATGCAGATCATCATGTCATTTTTGATGATCACAGCCATGTCCATTATGCTTCCAAGAGCAAATGTATCTGCACGTCGTATCAATGAGGTGCTGGAAACAGAAGTAAGTGTTCATGATCCGGAGAATCCGGTACAGCCTTCTGAGAATGTGAAAGGTACAGTGGAATTCGATCATGTAAGTTTTGCTTATCCGGAAGCAGGAGAGAATGTTATTACAGATATTTCCTTTAAGGCAGAACGTGGCGAGACCGTGGCAATCATCGGAAGCACCGGAAGCGGTAAGAGTACGCTGATCAACCTGATTCCACGTTTCTATGATGCAACAGAAGGATCTGTAAAAGTAGACGGTGTGGATGTCCGGGAAATGACACAGAAAGATGTCCGTGACAGGATCGGATATGTTCCGCAGAAGGGCGTGCTTTTCTCAGGAACCATTGATTCCAATATCCGTTACGGAAAGACAGAGATTTCGGAAGATGCAGTGAAAAAAGCAGCAGAGGTTGCACAGGCTACGGAGTTTATCGACACAAAACCGGAGGGCTATGGATCTCCGATCGCACAGGGCGGAAGCAATGTTTCCGGTGGTCAGAAGCAGAGACTTTCCATTGCCAGAGCTATCGCAAAAGATCCGGAGATCTTTATCTTTGATGACAGCTTTTCCGCACTGGATTTCAAAACAGACAGTACACTTCGGAAAGCGCTGAAAGAACATACAAAAGAAGCAACAACCATTATCGTGGCACAGCGTATCAGTACGATCTTAAATGCAGATAAGATCCTTGTACTGGACGATGGACATATGGCAGGGATCGGAAGCCATAAGGAGCTGATGAAATCCTGCGAGGTATATCGCCAGATTGCTATGAGTCAGTTATCAGAGGAGGAATTGGCATGAGTCAGCAGAGAAGAAGAGGCCCGATGGGCGGACACGGAATGCAGCCAACAGAGAAGGCCAAGGACTTCAAAGGCTCCATGAAAAAGCTCTTTGGCTATATGGGCAGATATAAATTCCGTTTTATCCTGATGTTTATCTTTGCAGTGGCAGGAACTGCTTTTAATATTGCAGGTCCGAAGATCCTTGGAAAAGCCACTACAGAGCTGTATAAAGGCCTGGTTGCCAAGGTAAATGGTACAGGCGGAATTGATTTTGACAAGATCGGAATGATCCTTCTGTGGACGTTGGGATTGTATGTGGCAAGTGCATGCTTTTCCCTGATCCAGGGTTTTGTCATGACGGGGATTTCCAATGATGTCACGTACAATCTCCGAAAAGATATCTCAAAGAAGATCAACCGTCTGCCAATGAATTATTTCGAGAGCCGGACAAACGGTGAGATCCTTTCCAGGGTGACAAACGATGTGGATACCCTGCAGATGAGTATCAACCAGAGTATGACCCAGCTGATCACATCCGTAACCACATTGATCGGTGTATTTATCATGATGCTTTCCATCAATGTGTGGATGACTCTGGCAGCACTTCT
>ENA-OUQW01003981-OUQW01003981.1-human-gut-metagenome-genome-assembly--contig:-NODE-3981-length-9974-cov-4.772558_pt1 | contig 9974 bp, 8 predicted proteins | sample MGYA00248464_ERZ548849 | MGnify/ENA primary metagenome ERZ548849 (study PRJEB26491, sample SAMN04978193) | human gut metagenome | host: Homo sapiens | study: EMG produced TPA metagenomics assembly of the...
TCAGCCTACGCCTCGCGACGCACACCTTGCTTTTGGCTATGAGGTTGCCACTGCCGGCCCCTCTCGGGACTTTCACCCGTTAGAACGTGCCCATGCCGAGCACACAAAGCAGGCCCGCCAGTCCTTCGACCGGCGGGCCTGCATGCTTCACGAAGCGGAAGTCTGGAGGATTATTCCTGAACCACGACCTTCACGTCTTCGCCGTACTCGTCCTTCGTCGTCGTGTGGATCGCAAGGAGCGCGAACCAGCGGCGCAGCGTGCCGTAGATCACGAAGAGCATGAGGAGCATGACGATCACGGAGAGCGTAGCAAGCAGGATCTTGCCGCCTGGCAGGTACTGGTTGACGATGAGCCAGATGCCCGCCCAAAACGTGATGACGGTCATGAAGAGGCCGGGCACGCCCGTGATCCAGGCGTACTTCGCCTTGTTCATGCGCAGGATCACGGTGGTGCCGATCAGAAGCGTCACGCTGGCGAGCAGCTGGTTGCAGATGCCGAAGAGCGGCCAGATGGAGCCGATGTCGCCCGAGTAAACGAGATATCCCCAGGAGCCCGTGAAGAGCACCGAGGTGATGATCACACCCGGAACCCATTCCTTGTCCGCAAACTTCGGGATGACCTTGCCGATCATTTCCTGAAGGAAGAAGCGGCCGACGCGGGTGCCGGCGTCCACGGCCGTCAGAATGAAGACGGCTTCGAACATGATGGCGAAGTGGTACCAGTAGGCCATCAGGTGTTCCATGAACGGGATCTTGGAGAAGATGTGGGCCATGCCGACGGCGAGCGAGACGCTGCCGCCCGGACGGGCCATCAGACTTTCCTGAACCTCGGCTTCAAGGCGCGGAAGCTCCTGCACGGCCATGCCGAGCGCATGGAACTTCTCGGCGGGCGCATTGATGGCGAAGTAGTCGGCGGGCACCAGCACGCAGGCGGCGACAAGGGCCATGATGGCCACGAAGCCTTCCATCAGCATGGCGCCGTAGCCCACGAAGAGCACGTCGCGTTCGTTGCCGACCATCTTCGGGGTCGTACCCGTGCCGATCGTGGCGTGGAAGCCCGAGAGCGCGCCGCAGGCGATCGTGATGAAGATGAACGGAATGACGGGACCGCCCACGATCGGGCCGCCGCCGTGGATGAAGTCCGTGAAGGCCGGCATCTGGAAGTTCGGCATCACGAAGGCGATGCCGATGGCGAGGGCGCCGATCGTGCCGATCTTGAGGAAGGTGGAGAGGTAGTCGCGCGGCAGCAGCAGGAGCCACACGGGAAGAACGGAGGCGAAGAAGCCGTAGATCGGGATGAGGATGCTCATCGCCTTGCGGTCGATGTCGAGCCAGCCGAAGTATTCGGGATGGGCGGCGACCCACGGACCGGAAAGGATGCAGAGGAAGAGGAGCACGATGCCGATGACCGTCGCGCCGACCACGTCGCCCTTGCGCCAGATCTGCATGTAGAGGCCCATCAGAATGGCGATGGGAATCGTCGCGGCGACCGTGTAGGTCGACCAGAGCGAGTTGTGCATGGCGTTGACCACGGCGATCGAGAGGCCCGCGAGCGTCAGGATCAGAATCGCGAGGACGGCCCACGAGGCGACGAAGCCCGTCGTCCTGTCGATCTCCTGCGTCGCGATGTAGGCGAGCGAGCGGCCGCGGTGGCGCACGGAGCAGAAGAGCACGACCATGTCGTGCACGCCGCCTGCGAGCACGCAGCCGATCAGAATCCAGAGCAGGCCCGGCATGTAGCCGAACTGCGCTGCGAGAACTGGGCCGAGAAGCGGGCCGGCTGCCGCAATGGCTGCGAAATGGTGGCCAAAGAGCACGTACTTGTTGGTCGGGACATAGTCCTGCCCGTCGCTGTACTTGACGGCAGGCGTCTTGCGGGCTTCATTGAGGCTGAGGACCTTGGTCGCGATGAAGAGACCGTAGAAGCGGTAAGCAATGGCAAAGATACAGAGCGCGGCAAAGACGATTGTCAGTGCGTTGACTCCCGTTCCTGTTTCCATGTTTTTCTCCGGGTTGGCTTTGGGGGGATTTCGTCGGCTTCAAGCGTCTTTCCGGAACACGAAAAAATGGCCTGAAGGATCCGGTAGGTGCGGATCCCAGGCCATATTGACGGGCCCGGCGCTCTCAAACTCGCCGATCTGCCTGTCAGTCTATCGTTTTCAAGGTTTTGCGCGCAAATGGTGCGCGTGATTTTTTCCTCAGTATTTTTGCGCACCCTTGAAGATCATGAATGCCATCGGGAGCTCAAGAGAGGGCTTTGCACCACTGAAAACACCGCTCCAACCGATCATGAAGTCGATGTACTCCTTGGGCTCGATCTTGCGGCCGAGCATCTTCTCATGCGCATCGCGCGCCGTCAGAAGCTCGAGGTCCTTGAGATAGCAGGAGAGCGCAAGACGGATCACGACCTCATCGGACATGGCGTCCGTGCCGCCCTCAAGACCCTGAGCGGCCGTCTCGGCGGCAAGTTCCTGACGAAGCGAGGCGCGCAGGTGCTTCGCAAGCTCGGCGCCCGCCCAGCCGTTCTGCACGATGCGGGACTCGTCACCGCCCGTCGAAAGAAGCATCAGGATGTCGGCGAGGAATTCCTCGGCCTGCTCGTGGACGGCGGCCGCATCCTTGTGGCCGGGGTCGTTGCTGCGGATCCAGGCGTCCTGCATGCAGGCGATTCCGAGCTCCTCGAGCGCAAGGAACATGCTGTTCTGGTCGCGAAGGTCGATGGCGGCGTGAGGCGCGAATTCAGCGTCACGGGCTTGCTGGGGCATGTCTGTCTCCGAAGTCAAAGAGTGTTTTGAAAGGGTATTGGCATTGTACAACGCCGCGCTGCGCTGCAGAAAAGGAGCTCAGTTGAGCCGCCTAGAGACCGCATCAGGGAGAGGCATCACGGGAATGCCCTCCTCATGCAACGCCTGAGCCTCCTCGCCCGAACAGGTGCCCTTCACCAGGCGCCTCTCGGCGCGCCCGTCATGAATGTCTCTCACAGTTTCGGGAAAGCGCTCGCCGACGTCCTCGGCCATCGCGGCGGCCTCACGCAGCACCTTCATGGCGTCCGCCTGCATTTCGCGGACCCTCTCCCAGCCGCGGGCGGCGACGTCGGCCGCAACGTCCGTCCTCGTCGTCCCCTGCACTCTGACAAAGTTGGGAGCGCTCGGGCGCTTGGCAACGCACGGATCTCCGCACACGGGACACTCGATGCGGCCTTCCTTCAGGTCCGCCTCCAGCTCCTCATCGGAGCGAAACCATCCCTCGAACACATGTCCGTGACCGCAGCACAGGTTGCAGATCTTGATTCCCATCACCGTCCTCCCGCACGCCCTTGAGGCAGGAGCCGAAAAAAGTTCACACGACTTTAAAAATATACTGTACAATTGCGCTCTCTGACGAAACCGTCAGCTCGCTCCATCTTGGAAGGGTGGCAGAGTGGTTGAATGTACCGCCCTGGAAAGGCGGCATACGGAAATTCCGTATCGAGGGTTCGAATCCCTCCCCTTCCGCCAGAATTCGAAAGGCAGAAAGCTTCGGCTTTCTGCCTTTTTTGCTATTGGGCTCTGGCCGCGCACGCCTGCGCCGTCCGAGCCTGAATCCTCCCGGCAAACAAGCTTCCCGAACAGCCATGGCACTCTTTTTCAGAAAGCGCATCAAGATTCTTCCCGGCGTCACGCTCAACCTCTCCAAGTCGGGCGTCAGCGCCACGGTCGGCCGCAAGGGCGCGAGCGTCTCGGTCGGCAAGCGCGGCACCTACCTCAACGCTGGGCTGCCGGGCACGGGCATCTACAGCCGCACCCGCCTCGACAAGCCTGCAGGCCGACGCCGCAGCGCAGGAAAGACGAACGCGGAGATCGAAGCGCCCGAGCAGACGGATCCCGTGACGGAAAGCGCCGCCGCGCCCGAGGCGCCCGCCCGTGCGCCAGGCGGTCTTGAGTCCGCCGTCGCGCTTCTCAAGTGCATCGCGCTCCTCGCCTTCATCGGCCTCTGCCTTGCGGGCATCTGGAGCCTTCTCGCCGACTGAGTCCCGTCCGACACGGTTCCGTCATCATTTCCTCCTCGCGGTCATCATCAATTCACGAAGCCGACACGGGATCGTCAAATCGAATTCCTAGACTTTGCTCCATCCGAAGGCCCGGCGCCTTCGGACCATTGTTTGTTGAAGGAATTCATTGTGAAAATCAAGACCGCGACCGCTGCCGTCTCCGCAGCGCTTCTCTCCCTCATTGCCGCCGGCCAGGCCGGCGCCGCCCAGATCTATCCCGTCGATCAGGCCCGCTTCATGACGAACGCCCGCTTCGACTTCAAGATCGAGCTTGACAAGAGCGTCGCCCGCAAGGACGTCACCGTTCAGATCAACGGTGCCGACTACTCCAAGACGCTCTCCGGCAAGGAAGTCTGGATGGAGAAGGAGGACAACGTCCACGGTTCCGCCCTCGTCGTCCGCGACGTCGAGATCAAGAAGCCCGGCCGCTACGAAGTCATCGTCAAGAGCCCCGAAGGCGAAATGCGCGCCAACTGGGACATCTACACGACGCCAGAAAAGCCGGTTGCCAAGAACGTCATCATTCTTCTTGCCGACGGCCTCTCCGTCGGTCACCGCACCGCCGCCCGCATCCTCTCCAAGGGCGTGACGAACGGCATGTACAACGCTCCGCTCGCCATGGACGACATGCCGCACATGGCTCTTCTCGGCACGAGCTCCGTCGACACGATCGCCGCCGACAGCGCCAACACCGCCTCCGCCTACATGACGGGCCACAAGTCGAGCGTCAACGCCCTCGGCGTCTACGCCGACCGCACCCAGGCCAGCCAGGACGATCCGAAGCAGGAGACGATCGCCGAGCTTCTGCGCCGCAAGACCAACAAGGCCATCGGCGTCGTGAGCGACGCCGAGATCGAGGACGCCACGCCCGCCTCCGTCGTCTCCCACACCCGCCGCCGCGCCGACAAGGCCGACATCGTCGGAATGTTCTACAACGTCAAGCCCGAGGTCATCCTCGGCGGCGGCTCCGCCTACTTCCTCCCGAAGGAAACCGCCGGCTCCAAGCGCAAGGACAGCATCAACTACATCCAGAAGTTCGGCGACGCCGGCTACAAGCTCGTCACGGACCGCACGGAAATGCTCAGCGCCGTCTCCGGCCAGACGCCCGACCGCCTGCTCGGCCTCTTTCACACCGGCAACATGGACGGCTGGGTCGACCGCCACCAGTGGAAGGGCAACACCGTCAAGAAGTTCCCGAACCAGCCTGATCTGACCGAATCCTTCGACGCCGCCGTCAAAGTGCTCGAGAAGAACAAGGACGGCTTCTTCCTGATGCTCGAGGCGGGCCTCGTGGACAAGTACTCCCACCCGCTCGACTGGACCCGCTCCGTGGGCGACACGATCGCCTTCGACAAGGTGGTCGAGCGCGCCAAGGCCTACTGCGCCAAGAACCCCGACACGCTGCTCATCGTGACGGGCGACCACACGCACTCGATCTCCGTCGCCGGCACGGTGGACGACAACAAGCCGGGCAAGGACATGCGCGAAAAGGTGGGCGTCTATGCCGACGCCGGCTACCCGAACTACGAGGACAAGGACAAGGACGGCTTCCCCGACAACTTCCAGTCCTCCAAGCGTCTTGCCGTCTTCTTCGGTGCCCACCCCGACTACTACGAAACGTACCGCTCCTATCCTGACGCCACCTTCAACCCGGCCGTCAAGAACGAAAAGGGCGAATACGTCGCCGACGCCAGGTACAAGGACGTCGAGGGCGACCACTTCGTCGAGGGCAACCTCCCGCGAAACGAAAGCCAGGGCGTGCACACGGTCGACGATCTGGTCGTGACCGCCCAGGGTCCGAACGCCGAACAGATCCGCGGCTTCATGAACTCCACGGAAGTCTTCCGCGTGATGGCCGAAGCGCTTGCCCTCGGCAAGTAACGGTCACAAGGCCCCTCGCAGGGCCCCGCGCCGGAGGCGCGGCTCCCACGGGAGTCCGCCTCCGGCCTTTTCAATTTTCAGAAACGAGACGCCACCCATCATGCAGCGCCGCCAATTCGTCAAATGCCTTCTTGGGACCCCGCTCCTTGTGGCCGTCCCTGCATTCGCCGCCGTCCCAGAACTCAGGTTTGAGGAGATGTACGCGGGCAACTCCGTCCTCGGCCTTCAGTTCTCCGAAAAGCTCAAGTCGCTCTCGGGCAAGCGGATCCGCATCCGCGGCTTCATGGCTCCGCCGCTCAAGGCCGAAGCCGCCTTCCTCATCCTCACGAAGGAGCCCGTGAGCCTGTGCCCCTTCTGCAACTCCGATCAGGATTGGCCCGACAGCATCATCCTCGTGAGGCTCGCGAGCGAGCAGGCCTTCGTGCAGAACAACCGCCTCATCGAGGTGACGGGACGGCTCGAAACGGGCAGCGAGACCGATCCCGAAACGGGATTCGTGAGCCTCGTGCGGCTCGCCGACGCAAAGTACGAGGTGATCTGATGACGGACACGCTCAAGCTTGAAGGCGTCGGACTCGACGTTCGCGACGGCTCCTCCCTGCGCACGCTCCTCGAGATCGACGAGTTCTGCCTCGAACCCGGTGAAATGATCGCCGTGCGCGGCGCAAGCGGCGCGGGCAAGACCACCTTCCTCAAGCTCGTCTCGGGCATTCTTCTCCCGACGAGGGGCCGCGTGCTCTACGGCGACACCGAGGTCTCCGCACTCTCCGAACCCAGGCGCGACCGCTGGCGCGGCCGGCACGTCGGCTTCCTCTTTCAGGACTTCCGCCTCTTCGACGGCCTCACGGCCCTCGAAAACGTCCTGCTCCCCTTCACGTTCTGCTCGCGCACCGTATCCAACACCCAGCGTCGCGACGCGACGGACCTCCTCAAGTTGCACGGAGTCAATCCCGACACGCGCTCCGAACTCCTCTCGAGAGGCGAGATGCAGCGCACGGCGCTCGTGCGCGTGCTGATGCAGTCTCCCTCGATCATCCTCGCGGACGAACCCACCGCAAGCCTCGACGCCAACCGTGCAGGTCATGCGGTCGACGCACTCATCTCCGCCGCAGGCTCGCTCGGCGCCTCCCTCGTGCTCGTAAGCCACGACGAGCGCGTGCTCGGCCACTTCGAGCGCCACCTCACGCTCGCCGACGGCCGACTCACCCCAAGGATCTGATCCATGAACGTCTTCATGCTTCTTAGGAGCGAGCTGCGCAGAAGCGCCGCCGTGCTCGCAGGCATCGCCGCCGTCCTCGCACTCTCGCTCTCGATCTCGATTGCGACCGGCATGACCGACAGGATGCTGAGGCACGCCTCGGCCCAGGCCGCCGACCGGTTCGATCTTCTCATCGGAGCCAAGGCCAGCCCCTCGTCCCTTCTGCTCGGCGCCGTCTTCCTGCGTGACGAACCCCTTCCCCTCGTGCCACTCTCCGTCATGAAGGACCTTGACGAAAGGCACGGCGTCAAGTGGGCAGCCCCCGTCGCATTCGGCGACAGGGCGGGAGACTCTCCCATCGTCGGCACGACAACGTCGCTCGTCACCTTCGGCGGCACGGTCAGGCCCGCCGAGGGACGCCTCTTCAAGGCGCCCTTCGAGGCCGTCGTCGGCGCCTCGGCCCCCTACCGCATCGGCGACGAAATCGTACCCATGCACGGCAGGACGCCCGGCGCAGGACACGCGCACGACCACGGACGCCTCAAGGTCGTGGGCAGGATGCCCGAAAGCGGCACGCCCTGGGACCGCGCCGTCATGATTCCGATCGAGGCCGTCTGGGCCACGCACTCGATGACGGTGCACGACGAACTCGAGCGCGCCCACGGTCACGACCACGAAGAAGAAGACGGAACGGAGCATGAAGAAGGGCACGGCCGACTGCTCGGCGTCTTCTCCGAACACGACTTCGAGACGCTTCCCGGCGTCTCCGCCGTCGTCGTCAAGCCCGCCTCGTTCGCCGATGCCTACAGGCTGCGCCAGCAGCAGTCGCAGCGCACGCTCTCCGGCCCCGACCGCACGTCGGTCAACCTGATGGGCGTCTTCTCTGGCGAGGTGCTCGTCTCGCTCCACTCGCTTCTGGGCGGCGCGAGCGAGGCCGTGACGATCACGGCCCGCCTCACGCTTCTCACGGCGCTCGCCGCCACGCTCATCATGGGCGTGCTGCTCGGTGAGCTCCGCAGGCCCGCCCTCGAGCAGCTCCGCGTACTCGGCGCCCCGCAGCGCTACATCATGAGCCTCGTCTGGTGCATCGTCATGACGGTCGTCGCTGCGGGGACCGCGGGCGGCCTCGTCCTCGGCTTCATCGGCGCGGAGGCGGCCGCGCATCTGCTTGCCGCCGAAACGGGCGTTGCCATGTCGCCCGCCATGGGCTCGCCCGAACTTCTCGCCGCCGCGGCCACGCTCCTTGCGGGTTCGTTCTGCGCCCTCATTCCCGCATGGCTCGCGGGGAGGCGCCCCATCCGCTGAGCGCCTCGCTCCGAGCCCTCTCAGAGCGCCCGTCTCCTTCGAAGAGACGGGCGCTCGTCGCATCGGGCGTCCGAAGACAATCCGTCATCGAAAATTCACGCAAGCGTCTTCAAGATGTCAACGCACGGTCACGGCGCCGTCATGCGGCCCTGAAAGAATCCGTCCTGCAGGCTCAAGGGAATCCGGGAAAAGCTCAGACCCGAAGCCCTGAAGTCCCGGATCGGGACCGTCGTTGAACAGGGCCTGCTCTGCACAGTTCATGCAGATGTTGTTTTGTGAAAGGAAAATCATGACTCAGATCTCCCGCCGCTCGCTCTTCGGCGCCGCCGCTGCGGCCTCCGTTCTCCCCGTCGCGGGCGGCCTCGCCGCCTTCAGCCCGATCGCAGCCGCTGCCGCCGCACCCAAAAAGGCCCGCACCATTGTCGAAATCGCCGCCATGTCCCCGGTCGACATGGCCCGCGAGAGCGACGTCGTCCAGACCTCGTACGAAATCATCCGCGCGGCCGCCGGCCGTCTGCGCGATCCCGAACTCAGGAAGGCCGTCCTCTCCATCATCGAGAACCCGGCTCCTACGATCGCCTCCGCCGACCAGAGCGCCGTGCTCGCCGCCCTCAAGAAGGAGGGCCTGATCGCCGCCGGCCGCACGTCCGTCTTCCCGAAGTTCTCCGACACCACCCGCTCGCCGCAGCCCACCTGGAGCGCGCCGGGCTCCGGTTACGGCAGCCACCATGCCTATCCGGGCGGCCTCTGCACCCACGTCGCCCTCAACGTCGTCTCCGCCGAATCCCTCGTCGCCGCCTACAACAACATCGACGGCCTCAAGCTCGACTTCGACCACGCCGTCGGCGGTGAAATCCTGCACGACCTGCACAAGCCCTGGGTCTTCCAGTGGGAGGCTGACAATGCCTGCCGCAAGGAGGAGGCCCTCGCAGGCACGGGCGAACACCACGTACTCAGCATCGCCGAGTCCATCAAGCGCGGCCTGCCCGCCGAATTCGTCGTTGCCCAGGCCTGCGCCCACGAGCATCCGGGCAGCGCCTCCGGCGAAGCCCAGGTCGTCGGCTGGCTCCGCGCCGCCGCGATCATCGCGGGCGTCGACCCCGTCAAGGCCGGCCTCATCGCCGCCGACGGCAAGACCCTGCCGCTGCCGCGCCGCATCGAGGGCTGGGTCGTACACCTCGCCGACCACGACTGGGTCATCTCCGTGCCCGCCTGCCAGTGGGTCGTCAAGGCCCTTCGAAACCTCGCTGAGAAGAAGTGGGGCGTGCGCGATGAAAAGACCTTCAACGCGCTGCGCAACTACGTGCTCTGCAACTTGACCGCCATGCGCCTCTACGGCATCCTGTCGGCTCAGGGCGAGGAGGCCTTCGCCGCCGACGTCGCCCGCGTAGTCAAGGCCTGATCCGCACAAGACGCCCGAACGACCGTGCGTTTCGCACAAGTCGACTTATGAAAAAGCCGCACTGGACGAGAAAAGCCCGGTGCGGCTTTCATCACATTTGGATGAGAACGACTAGAATGACGATCCCTGCAAGCACTCCAAGGACTCTCCCCGCCATGA
>ENA-OUQW01003985-OUQW01003985.1-human-gut-metagenome-genome-assembly--contig:-NODE-3985-length-9962-cov-5.332694_pt1 | contig 9962 bp, 10 predicted proteins | sample MGYA00248464_ERZ548849 | MGnify/ENA primary metagenome ERZ548849 (study PRJEB26491, sample SAMN04978193) | human gut metagenome | host: Homo sapiens | study: EMG produced TPA metagenomics assembly of...
TGCGTTTCTTTTGCCTTCGGATACAGTTCATAAGGGAACGGCATCTTCATCGGGATGATTAAATTTTAAGATGCGGCAGCAGCAGGAATGCCGCCATAAGGTTTATTTTATCCTTTTGCCGACACATCTTCAAAGGAACCTTTAAGCAACGGAAAGGGGAAATGGGTTGTTTTTGGGGTAAGCGCGATAATAACTCTTATGTATACCAAAGGACAAATAACTGATTCTATTAATTAAATTTTTTTTATACAACTTTTTAGAAGAAAAGGACAAAATAATGACAAAAATCATTGTAGAAATCTTTGATAAAAAACTCAACGAACATCTAAATTGTATCGTACGACAGAACCGCATGATTGCCATTCGTGAATTCGAAGACATCTGCAAAGATGCAAATTCAATCATCGCAAAACATCCGGAAGACTACAAACTTATCCAACTGGGAGTAATCGACGGAGAAAAAGGCATCATTGACAACACTATTGTTGATATCATGGAAGCTAAAGACGCCATTGGAATTAATTTTGAAAATGAAAACCATACTAACTGAAATCATTAAATGGGGTGGCTGGATTGTTGCAGTTATACAATCCCTACTCGAAAACAATATGATTAACTAGAAAATCCGGCGGGGCGCGCATGCCGTTTCTTCTCCATATCCCTACCAAAACGCGCAACCGAAAGGAAAAAACATGAATGACAGACAAACATATGCACGAACCGCACAGAGAACCCGTAAAGTCAACGTCAAAAACAGATTTATGTTTGGCGGAGACAGATTCTAAACATCATAAACCATTCAATACATCAATATGGGAGGTAATCCTAAATGAATGAAAATACTAAAAAAGTGGAAAATCAAGATATTGGTTATAATATCATTGAAAATTCTAAAGAAATCAAAAAAACTCCGTTCAATAAATACAACAAAAGAGTAAGAATTCAGGAAAATTTCGATAAAGAAAAAATCAAAATTAAAAGAAACGGTAAATTTATCAACGCTTTCGACTATACACAATCAGGAAGAGAGGGAACAGAAATTTACGCAACACTCGACAAATACAACAAAAATCTCCAAATGACAAAACAGGCAATGGAAACAAACGCCAAAAAATTATACGGCGATATTGGAGAAATTGGAGACCTCCAAACAATCATGAACAACGCTAAAAAATGCGAAAACCTATGGAACAACCTAGACAGCAACATCAAAAAAGAATTCGACAATAACATTGATAACTTCGTTAATAACGCCGAAGAATGGACTAAAAACTACATCAAAAAAGAATTCGAAAAAAGAAAAAATAAGGGGAACAAAGAATGAGTAGAAACACTATTGTAAACGGCAACAACGTACCACAACTTCTAAGACCTAGAACTAAAATCAAATACAGAAAAAGAACACAAACAACCGGAAATTTAGGCGAAATCATACCTTTTTATGTAAACGAACTAGTACAAGCAGGAGACACTTTCAAAATCGACTTATCGTCCTTTAGCAGATTAACAGTATCAAATTATCCATCTATGGACAATTTATTCCTTGACATTTACCTCTTCAAACAGAACAAAAACAACCTCGTTAACGAATTTGCTCCATTCATGGGAGAAAACTTAACCGGAGCTTTCGAACAACAGTACGAGTACGAAATACCTAAATTAAAATTATACGGCTCCCATACATCCGCAAGAAGTCTCATAAACAGACTATACGGACTAAAATTTTTTAAGAATGAAATCACAAAAGATAACGGAATATTTGTCTCCGCTTTACCACTAATAACATATTGGCAAATGTGGAACGACTGGTTTAGAGACCAAAACTACATGCCGTTACAGATATTACCATCAATGGGCATGTATAGCGGAACTAACCACACACCTATATACATTAATAAAGCAACTCTAAATAATATTTACCCGACAAACCTAAGTACAATCTCAACAGACCCATACTACACAGGCGGCGCAACAGATACAGATTTAATATATAACTGGTATACTTTGGGTAAAGCTTGCAGATTCCACGACTATTTTAGCACAATCATACCCGAGCCGCAAAAAGGCGACCCGACCAGAATTCCATTAACCGGCGAAGTAGAACTTGAAGTCTACGGTACAGGCAAAGGATTAATGTTTACAGACGGCACTGGAAACTTTGGAACAACCGTAAACGGACAAATTGATAATAGCGCTACTCTTAAAGTAAACACAGTTACGCAAGGCAACGTTGAAGTCGGAAAAAATCTAGGAAACGGCTCAACAATAGGCACGCTTTATAACGTCATCGGCGTACCTACCAAAGAACAAATTGGAGACAACGAAAGCAACGACAGCGGACTTATGGCAACCCTAAACTTTGCCGACGCCATAATTGGCACTATGAACGATATGCGTACGTTAGTTTCAGAACAACACTTCATTGAAAACAACGGAATTTTCGGTACTCGTGAAAAAGAAATTTTACGAGCAAGATACGGCGTTATATCATCAGCAGTAACAACACACACCGTTGAATACCTCGGCGGAAAACGAATTCCGTTAAATATGGACACAATATTACAGACTTCATCTACCTCAAGTGAAAGTCCGCAAGGTAATGCGGCAGGATATTCTGTTACATTCGATGCAGACGAATTATTCGTCAAATCGTTCGATTACCCAGCAGTAATCCTTGGTGTTGCAGTCGTAAGACAGAACCACAGCTATAGCCAAGGATTAAGCTGTCAACATACAAAATTCAAACCACTTGACTACTGGACACCTGAATTCAATAACGTTGGATGCCAACCCATATACATGAGCGAACTATTCCTTGACGTTGAAAACCAAGAAAACAATAAAAAAGTATGGGGCTATAAAATGCCGTGGCAAGAATATAGAGAAGAACCTGACCAAGTCACCGGTATGTTAGCACCTGATTACGAAAACTCACTTGATGTTTGGAACTATGCAGACGACTACGCAACCGCACCAGTTGCCGGCATATCATGGTTACTTGAAACGCCGCAGTATTTAGACAGAACATTAACCGTTACTTCTAAAAACACAGACCAGTTTATGTTTGACTTCCAATTAAACATAACAAAAGTAACCGAAGTACCATACTTCTCTATTCCTGGTTTGGATAAATTCTAATGGAACCGAACGAGGAATATAAACAAATTATGCAAGCGGCGGACGAAAATATCCGCCGCTGGCGTAAAAACCTTAAAACAGTAGACGAATTATGGACAGAATGCAAAAGACTCAATTTAGTTACATCCAACAGTTTGCACGAGAAAAAGGTTACAATCAAACCAAATTCTTGCCTTCCTGCACCACGCAAATCGTCGAAGAATTGAAAAATCAAAAATATTACCTAGGGAGAAATAGACGCAATGGGATTATTCAGCAGTATAGGCGGGTTAGTAAATGACCTAACCGGGGCAAGCAGCTCCGCAAAGAGCAGTTATAAATATAACGCAGCACTTCAAAATCAGAACTGGGCGCACCAAAAAGAAGCCATGCAAAACGCTCACCAGTGGGAAGTTGCCGACTTAAAAGCAGCAGGACTTAACCCTGCTCTATCAGCAGGCGGAAACGGAGCAAGTACCGGCGGAGCTGGCGGAGGCGGCGGAGGTGTAAACGCTCCAATGGGAGATTTAGGAGGACTTTTAAACGTCCTGACAAGCTTCGGAAACCTTGCAAACTCAACCAAAATGACAAATGCACAAACCGGATTGCTAGACGCACAGACAATAGCACAAATCACCAATAACAAATACATTGATGATAATATGAAATCCGCAATTTTAAACACTATGGCGGATACTTCATTAAAAAAAGCAATGACAAAAAATTCCGCAGCAGATACAGCCTTAAAAGGACAGCTAAGAGCAACATCCGCAGCAGATGAAAAAGTTAAAAAAGAACAAGTATTTTTAAACCGCGCTCAAACTACCGAAAGCGCAGGACGAACGGCGCAAATGAGATACGGAAAATTAGCAAATGTAATAGGAACCGAAAAGGCACAAGAAACATTTGAATTAATAAATAAAATAGGAATAACAGGAAAAAATGCAGAAAAATTAATAGACAGCATTTGGAGATTAATAAAATTAATAGACAGCATTTGGAGATTAATTAAATGAGTTACACAGTAGGATTAAACAACGACCTTGACTACGGCGGAGCAAGAATTCGCAACGGAGTTAACACCGCTTATAAAGCAGGTAAAACAATCGAAACAATAGCAGAAATAGCCAAACTATTTGTTTAATATGACCAAAGGAAAAGGCGCGGAAGACGCGCACCAACTATTTTTTTATAGTTGGTGTCAGTCAGCCCTTATATATCAAGTGTATAAGGGCTGACCTTTTTTTTAGAAAAAAAAGTAGGTAAAAATGACTTGCACATCACCCCTTCACCTATACTTAAGAGGTACATACCCGGCTTATGTCTATTCAGAAGACGAACTACACCAGCTCAACAAACCAAAATTTCAAGAATGGCCGGGACACTACCATATCAAAGTACCTTGCGGCAAATGCCTAGCATGCCAACTAGATCACGCTAATGAATGGGCTACCAGGGCATGGGCAGAAGCTCAATGCTGGCACGATAATTGTTTTATAACATTAACATACAATTCAGCAAGAAGAGACACAAAACGAAAAGGCGGACTAGACCAAGAATGGAATTTACCACTAACAGAAAACGGAGAAATGACACTCTGGCCCAAAGACGTCGTCAGATTTATGAAAAGACTACGAAAAGAAGAAAACGGCACAGATTTCTGGCATAATCCTATTACACAAAAATTAGAAGCACCAATAAGATTTTTAATGTGCGGCGAATACGGACCAAAAAACGGACGCCCTCACTATCACTTGTGCTTATTTAACTATAAGCCTAAAGACTTAATATTCGATAAATATAACCACCATAAACAACCACTTTACAAATCAAAAACACTTCAAAGAATATGGGGACATGGGTTTGTCATCGTCGGAAACCTCGAATACGAAAGCGCATGCTACGTCGCAAGATACACGCAGAAAAAAACCGGAATAATAAACAAAAAATACAAAAAAATAGACGTCGAAGAAATAAACGAAAAAACAGGAGAAATAAAGCTAAAAACAAAAAGAAAAATCATCAAAATTAAAGGTAAACCGGAACAAGAATACATTAATATGTCCAGAATGCCGGGCATAGGATTAAACTATTTTAACACACACTTCCAAGAAATAAAAAGAAGTTCAGGAATACTCATCAAACAAAAACTAAAAAAAATACCAAAATACTTTAAAAAGAAATGGGAAAAAAGAGACTGGGAAGACTATCACAAATGGAGATACCAAAATATAAAAATAGGTAAGGAGCTATGGGAAAAACTACTAAACGGAACGTATCCACAAGAAATACCTTTACACATTAAAGAACAATGGTACTTAAAAAGAATAAAAGAACACCTTGAAGAAATAAATAAAACCAACAAATTACCAAGAGATACACAACTATATGAAGATACTTGTTAAAACAGCCATAATTAAAAATTATGGACTTTTTTAACAAGTTACAAAAAAAATGTATTGACTTTAAAAAACTTCTGTATAACCATAAAAACACGGTTAGCGGGGAAATTTTGTCGCCCCGCTAGCTATCAGGAGAAGACCATTGAAGAAAAAAATCGAAGTTTACGAAAAACTCACCTTTTGGGAATATTGCAAACGAAAAATTTATGACTTCATATGGGACATATTAAGCATTATATTACTAATTTTTGGTCTAATCTTATTAACAATAATAATAAAATTAGCAGAAAATTAGACAAATAAAACGCATAATAACTCTTATGTATCCAACAGTATAACCTACAACTATCGTGTTGGTTCCACGTCAAAAGCTAAAAATTATAGATATGGCGAAGCGTTTAAAGAAAAGACAACCAGAAGTGAGGGGATATCCTGTAATTCGTACGCTAATTGTTATATCGGATGCAGCTGTGCAAGCGGATGGACACAAGGTACGGCACCGTCCAGCGGGGAATATGTCTGGGCAACGGACAACAGATATACCGGGGTGAACAGCCTGTCTGTCGGCAGCGGCTTGAATGCCTCCGGCACTATCGACGCCCAATCAGCCTCTTCGGGCATTTCCGCATCAGGTTTGAGCGCCGACTCGGGTGCAGGTATCTCTGCGAAATCTTCCGGCTCCGGAAACTACTCTGTTTCCACTATGGGTACTTCCGGCGGTATGACATGCTATAAAAAAGCTTGCGACTCCGGATACTATCTTGATGCTCCCGATTCGACAGCATTTAAATCTACATCAACAACCGGAGCGGCAGGATTAACCTGTTATAAGGCAACTGGCTGTAAAGACGGCTATACCTCTACCGGCAAAGGAGCCAAATACAGCTGGCATGGTATGAATTGTAACAGAGAAACAACTTACTATCTTTGCAGCACAAGTTATACAGAAACGAGCATACAAAGTGAAAGCAGTTTTTCAGCAACATGTCCGGCTAATACAGTTGTGATCAGTCGTTATCATTCAGGAGATGAGAATGGAGACTCACAACTCAGATGCAGTACTTTCGCGGCGTACTATTCGGAAAACGGTAATAACAGACCTTGTAGAGGTGAACAGGTTAGAGGCGTAACGATTACTGTAGAAGACAGACATTGGCTGGATTGGAAAAAAGAAAGTTGTAAAAAGGATAAAGGTTGTAACGGACAAAACCCAATAGGATACTATAAAGCCCCTGATGGTTATGTATTTACAGGAAGAGAACACAGCGGCGATGAAAATGATAATTCAAGATGGGAAGTCGGCAGAGTCTATGTCAGTGATGGAAAGACCAAAAAACCAGTTACAATGTATGGCTATACTAACAGTGGCAGTTACAAGGAAAAGCATGGCGAAAATGGCAATGGATTTTCGGGCAAAAATGGAGCATATATGATGACCGGACGTTATCATAAAGGAGATGAAACGAAAAATTCTTGGTACACCAGTGCCAAAGCCAAAGTTGATTTATATTAACTGAGCCTGTCGTAAAATGCATATTTATTTGTCCAATAAGTATGCATTTTACACAGAAATATATACTTCATTATGGTAACAGATAAAGGTTTTGAGAATATTTTTGACAAAAAATATATAATAACCCTTGATTAATAAATAAGTTATGATAACATACCGTTGTTTTCGTACTTATTTTGTCTCAAAGAATTATGCTTTTTATAATTTATAAAAGGTTTTTATCTTTTCATAATTCTGGAGATTGGTGCGGATATATAACTTCTGATTAAAAGTGATAATCAATTATAGTTTAATCCAAAAATTTCTGTTTTTATGAAAGTAAAATGTTATTTTGGGCGATTTGTACACATGTGTATGGTCGCTATGACAGCGTGTATGGTGGGATGTAGTGACAATGATGAACCTGTAGTTCCTCAGCCTCCTACCCCGGATCCTGACAATGGCGAGGTATCCTTTGTCATTGACAATGAAAACGGCAGCGGAACCGGAACAACCGATTCTCCGGCCGAAGTTGAAAAAGGTGAAACGCTTAATATGGTCATAAGCCAGAAAAGCAAATACACCGACTCTGACGGAAGCGTATTCGAGTGCGAGCTAAAAGCTACAATAGAGCTTTTTGCCAAGCTTGATACGGTATATGTAAAAGACAAAAATCAATTAACCAGCGTACAAGAAAAACCGGAAGTAACCTCTTCTCAAAGCGGAACCAACCCGATTCGCAATGCAATTAACCAAAAGTTCCTGATTGGAGAGCAATATGTCAATTTCGATTTGGCATATGAAATCTACAACTATGTCAATAAGGCAGAAGAAACCATTGAAATGCCTTATATCAAAGTGAATCAGGCAAATTTTGGCAGTTCCAATGCAAACGAGGAAACCCCCGAAACAAAAGCCCGGTCGGAAACACTACAGCCCGTTGTTACACTGAAAGCTTTGCCGCAAACCAGAGCCACAGTCAGCGACACGGTTTTATACGAAGTCAATGTCCGGTTTAATCTGGATATTGAAAGTATGAATGCCAAAACGGAAAATAAGCAGACTCTTGCTTTTTCTGTTAATTATCTTGGCGCCGTGGTGACAACGACCGATGTGCCGGATCCGGAACCCGAACTTGTGAAAGTCGAGTATCGGACGGATTATATTTGGGAGGAAGCGCATGACAATCTGCCTCTGTTGTATTATGCTATCGTTTATCGTGACAGGTATTACCGCCATAGCGATGGTCGAGAAGAAATATTGACAGACAGATTTGTTGATAATGGGCATATGGTAGGCTCTTCTGCGCTTATTGATCCGGTAGATTTTTTCCCCGGCCGTCCAGAATGGATAGAAGATGAAATCATTTATGATAAATATGAACAATTTGTAAATGACAGCATATGGTCTTTTTATCATTCAACGTTTGTTCCTGATTTAACAAAATTAAGAATAGGAGAGACCTTTGATGATGGTTTTACAGGAAGTGCTCCGGGAGAATGGGAAAACTATGTTATCAGCAAATTATATTCTGAATCTCTTAATTTACCGGATAATCCATCATCGGATTCTGATAATAAATGGGAGAATGCATCTGGACAAACCGGGTGGTATTTCATAGATACGACGCATCAACTTCGCTATCTTATTTATTATGGTGATACCTGGATAGCCCGACCGACGTTATTAGTTCGCTTTTATGATCAGTGCCTTGTTATTGATGGAAAGCGCATTACATTTTTAGACCATCTTCCCGAACATACATGGAATTCCTATGTAGAAGATGTTTCGGGGCCTGGGAAAAAATTTGTTTACGAATGTAAGACAAAATTTCTGGGACGAAATTTTTACATTTCTGCTGAGGAAACTTTTTATCAAAAATAAAGCTGATTTTTCTCTACGCTAAATCTGAACAGCCATTACCCCTTATGGGTAATGGCTGTTTTTTTCCAAAAATCATACTGTTAAATTAAGTTTTTATATGTATGCACATTCACATTGAGTTCCGTTAGGATATCTGCAGTCTGAATTATCACATTCGCATTTTGCACAATTTGGATTACCTGGATCTCTTATTATTACCGCTGGTCTGACAAAACAATCAGCCATGGAAAAGTCATAGAAATATCCAACTCTACAAGCAGGATAACATTTTGTACAGGTTCCGCCACAGCCATCTGATACAGTATGTGAGCCATAATAACAATTATTTTCATCCGTACAAGAAGGTTTACATTCATCTTTTTTGCAAACTGTTCCGTGATAAATGCCTCCAGCACCGGTACCAGTGGAAGAATAACCATTTTGGCATCCTGTTGCTTTGTAACATACAACTCCGGAAACTGTTCCGGTCGCAGAACCTACGGTAAAATAAGTATCATTCGGCTTTTCAAGGTAATATCCGCTAGGACAAGCTGCTTTGTAGCATCTGCCGCCAGAGGAAGACATTACTGAAACCGTATAATTTTGCGGTGTCTGACTCAACCGGAAACTTTTGTCGTTTGCAGAAGAAGCTGTGATTGATGTTAATGTCCGAGAGGTCGCCATACTGTCAATAGTGTTAATTTCTGAAAGTGTTTTTTCGGCAGAAAAAACTACCGCTCCGCCTGGGGCATCAAAATATACATAATCCCCGCTTGGAGCTGATGAAGACCAGCCAGAAGCGCAAGAGCAGGAAATGTGACAGTTAAATCGTTCACTACAAGCTATATTTTCTGATTGAGTCGTTTTTTCATCAAAAACATTGTCGAATCGGCTTGAAAGGCTCTGTCCGGAACTGGTTGCACCGGATACATAAGAGTTATTATTACGCTCACCCCAAAAACAACCGTCAGCAGTCCTGATACTGCCCGGAAAGGGCGGACGGGAGATGGAAATCTCCGGCAGGTTCAAGCAGTGCGTTTCTTTTGCCTTCGGATACAGTTCATAAGGGAACGGCATCTTCATCGGGA
>ENA-OUQW01003986-OUQW01003986.1-human-gut-metagenome-genome-assembly--contig:-NODE-3986-length-9961-cov-4.607006_pt1 | contig 9961 bp, 8 predicted proteins | sample MGYA00248464_ERZ548849 | MGnify/ENA primary metagenome ERZ548849 (study PRJEB26491, sample SAMN04978193) | human gut metagenome | host: Homo sapiens | study: EMG produced TPA metagenomics assembly of the...
CCTTGCAAGAGTAATTGAACGAAAACCGTTTTGTTATTTTTATTTATTATGAGTGCAGATATGCACAGTTTACGCTTTCATCTCGGTAATTGAATTGCCGAGGATTCCCGCTTATTATCCTAAAAATTCTCTGCAGTCCGGTTCAGTTACTGCAAAAGTCGGCCGGCTGTTTATTTATAGCCATTCCATAAAATACTGCACTTGCTATAACAAAAAAGGATGTGCAACTCTGACACATCCTTTTTTGTTCGCATTTTATTTACCTGCTTCAATTGCCTTCTGAAATCTCTGTGCGATTTCCAGCGGACGTGTGATCGCTCCGCCTACCACGATCGCCCATACACCTGTCTGTAATGCCTTTACGGCCTGATCCGGATAATGGATCTTGCCTTCTCCGATAACCGGAATATCTGTATCTTTTGCAAGCCTCTCCATCAGTTCATAATCTGGTTCATCCTTTTTGGAAGTGTAATCAGTGTAACCGCTCATGGTTGTTCCAACAATATCCACACCACACTTCCATGCATTGATACCTTCTTCATAATTAGAAATATCTGCCATCAGGATAATATCCGGGTATTTCTCTTTGATCTGTGCGATAAACTCATTGACAGTTATGCCATCACCACGCTTGCGAAGTGTACAATCCAGAGCTACAACATCAGATCCTGCTGCTACCAGATCGTCTACTTCTTTCATGGTAGGTGTGATATATCCTTCATATCCGGGATACTGGATTTTCACCAGACCGATCACCGGAAGACCTGTTTCTTCTTTGATCGCTATGACATCGCGGATACTGCTTGTACGGATTGCAGGTGTGCCTGCCTGTTTTGCAGCGCGTGCCATCAGATACATAATGGATTTCTCTTCTACATATAATGGTTCATCTTCTACCGCCTGACAGGAAATGATCATTTTTCCATGAATCGCATCTAAAATCTCTTTTTTAGTTATCATTTTTCTCCTTGATACAGAACTGCATTCCGGCAAAATGTCCATACTCTTATCTGTGCACATTCTGTCGGAAAGCTTTTCTTTTACACTACAGTACCTTAACAATATTCAACTCTTCGTCTGTCAACACAATATCTGCCCGTTTTCCGGGAGTAAGGGAACCCACTTCATTATAAATCCCAATACTTCTCGCCGGATTTGCTGTTGCTGCCAGAATCGCTTCTCTTTCCGGTACACCCATGGAAATAACACACTTCATACAATCAAAAAGGCAGGTTGCAGAACCGGCGATCGTTCCGTCTGCCAGAGTTGCCTTTCTGTCTTTCATGGTCACTTCCTGTCCGCCCAGTTCATACATTCCGTTCTCCATACCTGTTGCCATCATGGAATCACTGATAAGGACGACTCTGCTGTCTCCAAATAAACGGAAGGTATTGCGTACAGTTACAGGATGGATATGAATCCCATCACCGATCAGTTCTACCATACAGTCCTGATTGTCTGCTGCTGCGCCAATCACACCGGGTTCTCTGTGTCCCATAGGATTCATGGCATTATAAAGATGAGTCACATGAAGTGCTCCCTCTTTCATCGCTTCTGCTGCGCAGCCATAATCTGCTGCTGTATGTCCGATGGAAATAACCACTTCATTATGTAATTCTCTGATAAATTCCTCAGAGCCTTCCATATTCGGTGCAAGAGTTACCAGTTTGATCATTCCGCCCGCAGCTTCGTTACATGCTCTGAAAAATTCAATATCCGGTTTACGGATATAGCCTTCTACATGTGCTCCCTTTTTCGCAGGATCAAGGAAAGGTCCTTCCATATTGATACCCACAATACGTGCACAGGTTTCATCCTGTTCTACATCTTTTGCAGTCTGGAAAATCTTAAGTAATTCTTCTTTCGGAAGTGTCATGGATGTCGGGCAATAGGATGTGATTCCATGAGATTTTTCATACTGAAGGATTGTTCTTAACCCATCAACATCTGCATCTGAGAAATCATGTCTGACTGCACCATGGCTGTGGATATCTACCAGTCCGGGCAGAACCTTCAGTCCTGATGCATCCAGTTGCGTTTTGTCGGTTACTTCATCTGCTGAAGCCACAATTCTGCCGTTCTCTACATACAGATCTGCGACTTTATAACTGCCATCTTCCTGAAAAACTTTTCCGTTCTTTATAATCATCTGATTTTTGCCTCTTTTCTCGCTGAAGTGAATTATTAAGTACTTCCCTGACTTTATCTCTGTCAGGCAATTCTTTCCACTGATACTGTTATTATCACACAAGAGCCGGTATTATAAAAGTCCTTTTTCTTTAATAAGACTTAACGCATCTTCATCTGCCACTACGGTTACATCCTGATGAAGCTGAAGGATAGATGCAGGTACATTCGGTGTGATCGGTCCGTACAGAGATTTGTACAAAGCATCTGCCTTGGCACTTCCTGTTGCTACAAGAAGGATTTTCTTTGCTGCCATAATGCTCTTGATTCCCATGGTGTATGCCTGTTTCGGAACTTCATCCATGCTTTCAAAGAATCTTGCATTTGCCTTGATGGTGCTCTCTGTAAGTTCTACGCAGTGAGTTTCCTTCTCAAAAGCTTCTCCGGGTTCATTGAAACCAATATGTCCGTTTCCGCCGATTCCCAGAAGCTGGATATCAATTCCACCTACACTGCGGATGATCTCATTATAATCTGCACATGCTTTGTCGCTGTCTTCTTCCAGTCCGTTTGGTACATAGGTTTTGTTTTTGTCAATGTTTACATGATCGAACAGGTTTGTGTTCATGAAATAACGATAGCTCTGGTCGTTGTCACCGGAAAGTCCTTTATACTCATCCAGGTTTACAGATGTGATCTGTGAGAAATCAAGGTCACCTTTGTTGTACCACTCGATAAGCTGTTTATATAATCCGACCGGTGTAGAGCCTGTTGCCAGTCCAAGAACTGCGTTTGGTTTCATAATAATCTGGGCAGACATGATATTAGCTGCTTTTCTGCTTACGTCCTGATAATCTTTACCTACATAAATAATCATAGTTTTCTCCTTTTTTGCGTGTCATCTGACACTTCCGATTTGTTATAAACTCATTATAATTCCCGTTGGTTCTATTTTCAATGAATGTATTGTTTTTAGAATCTTCTTTCATTTTTTGTTATTTTGAGCCATTTTGCAGTTCAGTTTTTAAGGCTTTCCGAAATTACTTTCCTTGTTTATATTTTTCATGAAAATATTTACATTCTCCTTGTGAAACAAATTGTACAATGTTATAGTAATCTATAGCAATTCCACCATACAGAAAGGATTCCATATGTCATTAAACAAACATAAAATTATTCCTTTAATTGAATCTTATTACCATACATTCACTCCGCTGGAAAGAACAATCGCCGATTTCTTTATTCATAATACTGAAGAGCAGGATTTTTCTTCCAGAAATATTTCCGGGCTTCTTTATGTATCTGAAGCTTCACTTTCACGTTTCGCCCAGAAATGTGGTTTTCACGGATACAGAGAATTTATTTATGAGTATAAGCAGAGACTGGCACCAGGTCCCGAAGAAAATATTCCGAATTTTGAAGTATCGGAATTTAATACTTATCAGGAACTTCTGAATAAATCTAACGCTCTGCTGGACAAAGCGCAGATCACACGGATCACAAATCTGCTGGTTTCCAAACCTCGTGTTTATGTTTACGGAAGAGGCAGTTCCGGTCTCGTAGCTCAGGAGATGAAGCTTCGTTTCATGCGTATCGGACTGAATATCGAAGCAGTTACAGACAGTCATATTATGAAGGTGAATTCTGTTATTCTGGATGAGAACTGTCTGGTCATCGGTATCAGTGTCAGCGGACAGACGGATGATATTATCTCTTCTCTGAAGGCTGCACATCAGCACGGAGCTTATACACTTCTTATGACCGCAAGACAGGACAAATCCTATCAGGACTTCTGCGATGAGACGCTCATCTTCGCAAGCATGGAACATCTGGAATATGGAAATATCATTTCCCCACAGTTTCCTATTCTGCTGGTTCTGGATGTACTTTATGCTCACTATCTGCAGATTGACAGGAGCAAAAAAGAAGCTCTGCATGAATATACGATACAGACACTTCAGCCATTTCTGATTAAATAATTCTGATATGCAGGAAACATTCCCGATACTATCCACTGCCAAAATAGCCATAGAAAATCCCTCTTAAGAAGATTTTGGTTATTTACCTTGTCTACTTAAGAGGGATTATTTTTATTTATTGTCTTTTACAAGACGGATCACATTCCATGATGCTTTATGCAGCATACTTGTCAATTCCCCATTGTCCATTGTTGTCTGCTGTGTTGTCTTTGGTTTTACATTTTCCTGTCCGAAAGCATTGACTACCTTCAGGTCATCGCTTTCAAGTACGATATGCTCAGCAACTCTGTAGCCTTCGAAGCTTCTTACATCTGTATTAAGAACAACATCCTCTTTCAGATTTCTGTTTACTGCAAAGACAGTAACTTCTTCTTTCTCTTCATTGTAAACAGCAACTGCTTCAATATCTGTGATGCTTCCGTGTCCGCTTGTCTCATGCTCTGTGGAAGAGATCACCGGCTGGAGTGCAACACCGCGGCCATATTTGGAGGCATGCATAAACGGATAGAAAATTGTCTGTTTCCAGGAACCGCCACCGTTCGGGTCTGTCATAATCGGAGCGATAACGTTGATGAGCTGTGCAAGGCATGCTACTTTTACTCTGTCAGAATGACGGATCAGAACAATCAGCATCAGCCCTACCAGCAGGGCATCCTCGAAGTTATAAATATCCTCAAGAAGCGGCGGCGCTATCTGCCACGGATGATTCTCTGTGATATCATTGTCAGCAGCATTTGAATGATACCATACATTCCACTCATCAAAGCTGAGGTACATATTCTTTTTGCTGCGTTTTTTCGCTTTGACATAATCACAGGTCGCAATGACTGTGCGGATAAACGTATCCATATCATCGGACTGTGCAAGGAAATCATTGCTGTCATTGTCGCGGTTGCCATAATACTGATGCATGGAGATATAGTCGACATAATCATAAGTATGGCTCAATGTGACAGCCTCCCAGTCTGGGAACGTAGGCATATCCAGGTTGGAGCTTCCGCAGGATACCAGCTCAATGTCCGGATCGATCAGGCGCATTGCCTTTGCAGTCTCCTCCGCAAGTCTTCCGTACTCCTCCATCGTCTTGTGACCGATCTGCCACGGTCCGTCCATCTCGTTTCCAAGGCACCACACCTTGATATTGTGCGGATCTTTCACACCATGTTTGATACGAAGATCACTGTATTTCGTTCCTGACGGATGATTGCAGTACTCCAGCAGATTGCAGGCATCTGCAATACCGCGCGTTCCAAGGTTCACTGCCATCATGACATCAGAATTGACTTTCTTTGCCCATTTGGAAAATTCATTTAAACCGATCTCATTTTTCTCTAAACTTCTCCATGCAAGTTCCAGACGGTGCGGACGCTCCTCAACCGGTCCCACAGAGTCCTCCCAGAAAAAGTTTGATACAAAGTTGCCGCCCGGATAACGGATGATCGGCACATCCAGCTCCTTTACCAGCTCCATCACATCTTTGCGGAATCCATCCTCATCTGCCGACGGATGTCCCGGCTGATAAATTCCTTCATATACTGCTCTTCCAAGATGTTCGATAAAAGAACCGTAAATCCTTTTGTCGATCGGAGCGATCTGAAATTCTTTATCCAGTACCATTTTTGCTTTTCTACTCATGTATATTTCCTCCTGTCACTTAAAATCTTACTCTTTTACCGCACCTGCTGTCATACCTTCAATAAAGTATTTCTGGAAGCAGATAAATAATACAAAGATCGGTATGATAGAAAATACAGAACCGACAACCAACAGACTGTAGTTATCACCATACGGGTTGATCAGTGTATTAAGACCAATGGTCAGTGTGTATTTGTCTGCAGAACGGATGACTAATAACGGCCACAGATAATTGTTCCATGCATTCATACCATTTAAGATCGCCATCGCGGAAAATGCCGGTTTCATGATCGGTACGATCAGCTTAAAGAAAATACCGTACTCTGTCGCACCATCGATACGTCCTGCTTCGATCAACGATTTTGGCAGCCCTAAAAGATACTGCCGGAAGAAAAAGATCGTGGATGCATGTGCCAAAAACGGAAGCACAACCGATACATAACTGTCCATCATGCCCCAGCTTGAAATCTGTTTGTAAAGTGGGAGCATAATAACCTCAAACGGTACAGAGGGGATCAGAAGAACTATAATAAAGAAAAAGTTCTTTCCCTTAAAATCATATGCTGCAAATCCATATGCAACAAATGCACTGATCGCCAACGTCAGGATCACAGTGATCACGGTTAAGATAAGGCTGTTGCCAAACCATGTCCAGTAATCATGTTTGCCTGTAAAAAGTAATTTGTAATTGTCCAGTGTCAGATGCGGGATATCCAGATTCAGATTTAATCCATACTGAAGCAGGAAGTTTCCCGGTTTAAAACTGGCTAATACCAACAGATAGATCGGCAGAACGGTAAGGATCGCAAGGATGGAAAAAAATATGATCATACCGATGGTTGCTGCCCTGTCTTTCTTTTTCTGGCTCATTCCAACAGATTCTGCTGCCATATTATCTCTCCTCCTTCTTAAATGTTCCGGTCAATGCAAGCTGGATGATATTAATGATCATAACAATGATAAGAAGTACTAAACCAACTGCACATGCATATCCCATTGCACGTTTTTCAATACCCTGACGATACAGATAGCCAACGATCGTAAGTCCGATATTCTGTGGGGAGTTATTACCTTTCCACAGCATGTAAGACTCAAGGAACATGGAAAGTCCTGCATAAATACTAATTGTTAATACATAGATCGTGGTCGGTTTTACAAGCGGTACTGAAATGCTCTTAAACTGCTGCCACTTTGTCGCTCCGTCGATGGAAGCCGCCTCGTAGAGATCCGTGGAGATATTCTGTAACCCTGCAAGGAAATAGAGGATATTGACACCGGTCCAGCGCCAGCACGCTACTAGGAGAAGTGCAAAGTATCCGGTCCATTCACCTTTCAGCCATTTGATGGAAGAATGTCCAAAGAAATTTAAAATCTGGTTTGCAAGTGCCGTATCCATCTCACCAAACATCAGACGGAAGATTGTACCTACAACGACAACAGATGTCAGTGCCGGGATAAAATAAACAGACTTGAAAAATCCCTTCGCCTTCATCAGTTTACTGTTTAACATACTTGCAAATAACATTGGAAACGGAATTAAAAGTACCAGTGTTCCCACCATGTATTTAAAACTGTTCCAGACTGCTTTTCTGAAATATGTATCAGAGAGTAATCTCTTATAGTTGTTCATTCCAACCCATTTATCTTTCAGGACGTCCTGAAAACTTAACAGTACACCATTTGCGATCGGGAATACCCAAAACAAAATGACTGTCAGAACAAATGGAAGAATAAACACATAAGGTGCTGCTTTTTGCGAATACAAAAACTTCTTCACTTTATTCATGCTGTAATGCCCCCTTTTCCCTCATAACAGGAAACGGGATGCAGGACATCTGCCCCACATCCCTGCCTGTTTAAACCTGTCTCTTATTCTCCAAATTCATTCTGAAGTGCAGACTGTGCCTCGTCTAACGCTTCTTTTACATCCATACCGGACTCGAAGATATTATTCAAAGTCTCTGTACAGAAGATATTGTTGATGGATGGCATCTTCTCATCTGTATAGCAGGTCAGTAATCCAATGCCGTCCTGAACATCTAATAATGCATCAAATGGTTTTGTGTTGAAGTACTGTACATACTGATTATCCGGGTTCTCTGTTACGGATTTGTCTGTCCATACTGCTGTGTTAACCGGGTCAAATCCTAATACGTTCCAAACTTCTACGTTTGCTGTGTCAGAAAGTTTGATGTAAGCGAATACTTCTGCTGCAAGGTCAGCATTCGGGCTGGATGCTACAACTGCTGTACCGGTACCACCACCACCGATGGTCTTTACTGCATCGTTGTCACCAAATACAGGAGGTGCTGCGATTGCAACTTTACCGGAAAGGTCTGTCATGTAGCTTAAGTAACGGCTGGTCTGCCAGAATGGCATGATTGCTGCTGCGACATCACCGCTGTTGTATAACGGATATGCTTCCTCGTTGTCAGGCTGTCCACCGGCGATAACGTCCATAGCACCTGCATCCTGCATATCTTTCATGGTCTGTAAACATTCAACCATGGTGTCATTGTTTACTGCAAGGCTTCCATCATCATTTAAGTAATCTCCGCCTTTCTGAGCGAGCATTAAGTTTAATGTCCACTGAGCAGTTGTCTCACATGCTGCAAATGTTTTTCCGGTTGCTTCTTTGTATTTTGCACCGGCTTCTTTGAAGTCATCCCAGGTCTTAATGGTTGTATAATCAATACCTGCTGCCTCTAATGCTTCTGTGTTGTAGAAAGCAACGGTTGTACCAACGTGTGTCGGGAATCCATAATAGTTACCATCTTTGGAGTAAAGCTGTAATCTGGACTCTACTACATTGTCAAGATACGGTTCTACTGCATCGTTCAATGGTTTTAATCCGATATCACCTGTCATGAATGCAGGGAATTTACCAAGCTCGATATCAACGACATCCGGAGCACCCTCTCCTGACTCTAATGCAAGTGATAATTTGTTGTGCATATCATCATATGCCATGTTGGATAAAACAAGTTTAACCTTCTTATCCGGATTTTCCTCATTCCATTTCTCAGCCATGTTAGTGTAGAAATCCTGATGGTTCTCGATGAATGTCCAGACCTCAAGTGTTGTGACATCATCGCCCTCTACATCCATCTCTCTTCTTCCTGCGCCGCTGTCTGCGCTCTCTGTACCGGATGCTGCTTCCCCCGCATCGGAACTGCTGTTTCCTGCTGTGGAATTACCGCCACATCCGGCAAGCATTCCCACTGTCATTGCTGCGCACATTAATGCTGCTAAAACCTTCTTCTTCATACATTTACCTCCCAAATGTTTTTCTTTATCAGATCGAAAGTATCTCCTGTTTTCAGATGATCTTCCGTGTGATACATGTTTTTCTGTCAGATCAGCTGTCTGATCCAGACTGCCATCTCCCCTGTTTTCCGGTTGCCCCAGTAACAGTAAGGAACTGCTTTTAACGTCACATCCTTTAACTCCGGCGGCTGTTCTTTGTATAACTCTTCTGCCGTCCAATGATCTTCTAAGATGCGTTTTCCTTTTGCTTCCACTGACATCACACCACCTAACAACTGTTCCTCCCAGTTTTCAGTCAGCGCTTTTTTTGTATCCACATATAAGGAACTTAAGTTTTCTCCATTGTCTGTCTCTTCGAGGCAGTATACCAATGGACCGCGCATGATACATGCTTTTCCTTCATCCGCTCTCACTTTCGGATTTGCATATACAAATCTTGCTTTCATGTCACAGGATATTTTGATCTCCTCAGATGCTGCAAGATCCGTTATCATAAGATAACCTTTTTTTATGAGCGGTGTTTTTATTTTCTGCGCTCCGCGCCACACGGTAAATTCTTTTGTGTAGCCGGGAATCCGAAGTGCCAGTGTTCCTTTGGAAGCTTTTTCTGATTCCAGATGAACCGTTACCGTTCCATCCTTTAAGAAACTGCTTTCCATTATTACTTCTGTCTCTGTCTCTCCAATCAGAAGTTTTGTCTGACTGGATATGTATAAATTAATGTATAAACTATTTTCATCTGCTCCATAGATGTACTGTCCTAAAGAAGCAAGTGTTCTTGCAATATTCGGCGGACAGCACGCCACGCCAAACCATTTCTGTCTGACCGGCTTTACATGCTCCATGGATGTCCGTTCGATGCAGTTATCCGGCCATACCTCCAATGGATTGACATAGAAGAAACTCTTTCCATCCATCGCAATCCCTGCAAGCACTGTATTGTAAAGTGCCTT
>ENA-OUQW01003994-OUQW01003994.1-human-gut-metagenome-genome-assembly--contig:-NODE-3994-length-9952-cov-3.307467_pt1 | contig 9952 bp, 9 predicted proteins | sample MGYA00248464_ERZ548849 | MGnify/ENA primary metagenome ERZ548849 (study PRJEB26491, sample SAMN04978193) | human gut metagenome | host: Homo sapiens | study: EMG produced TPA metagenomics assembly of the...
GCCCGCTTTCGACTGCCGCCGCATTCCCGCCGCTGCGGCGGTTTATCCGCGGATTAGGGCGTTGCGTTTAGCGGGGGCAAAGCCGATTTATGGCAAACTGCAAAACGCTTTCGCCGTCCCGGCAAAGCTTCTTTATTTTCCCGAGAACTCGGCGGAAATTTTTTATCGCGCAAGCGCCCCGCTTTTTTCGCCGCGCGCACTTTCCCATAACGCGCATTTGCCGCCGGCAACGGCCAGGATTGAAAATTATCCGTCCCCCCTGCGGCGCCGACCAAGCGAGAGCTCCATCTGAATGTCCACGCGCTCGTACTCCGGATTTTCCACAGGAATTTCCCTGAACCCCAGGCTTCTGTAAAGCCTGATGGCGGGCTTCAAAACGGTGTTGCTTTCAAGAAAAACGCGCGATCCCCCGAGCTTTTTGGCCTCAGCAATCGCCGCGCGGCACAGAGCGCGCCCTATCCCGAGCCCGCGCGACTCCGGAACGACGGCAAGCTTGGAAAGCTCGTACGAATTTGCCGAATCCCCGAGCTTTTGCAGCGCGCACACGCCGGCGGGCTTCCCTTTGAAAAGGGCGACGAAAATTCTGCCCCCTCGGTTCAAAATATATTTCTTCGGGTCGGACAAAACCCTGAGGTCGGCGGGCTCGGGCTTCCAGTGTTCGGAAATCCATCGAATGCTCGTATCGACGAAAAACTTCCGGTATTTCTTAGAGTACGAAACTATTTCAACAAGGCGCCCGACCCTCGCCGCCCTCTCGGCCTTCACCCTTTCATAAAGGGACTTTTCGGACAGCAGGCGCTCCCATTCCCCGAGCGCGCCCCAGAGGTCGCATTTCGACTCCCTCCCGATTTTTCTAACGGCCCTGTCGACGTCGCCGCACAGTTCCCCAAACGCGCCCGTCATCGCCCTCCCCTTTTTGGAAAGCTTCAAAACGTTTTTTCGCGCGTCCGGCTTCCCGCGCGATTCGGAGACGATTCCGGCGGCGGACATCTCGCGCGCGATTTTGCAGACGGACGGGTGCGTGTGCCCTATTTCCGCCGCGATGTCGGTGACCGTCCTTCCCCCGCCGCTCGAGAGCGCGAAAAAGACGGGAAGCCACTTCGGTTTCAGCGCCACGCCGCCCAGCGCGCATATGCGGACCGCCTCCTTTGAAACGGCGCCGGAGAGCATTCTAAGCCTGATGCCGACAGCCATAGGGCCCGTTTTGTCGAAAAAGTCCATAACGACGCCTTTCACAAACAAATAACGTAATTAATTACATAAATTGCAAGCAAATTCCCAGCATTTCCCCCGCGTAAAATCGGCGGCGCGGAAAGGGCGGCGGCTTAAAAAAACAAAGCCGCGCCGCCGCGAAGGGAGCCCGCCGGACGCCCTTCGGAACCGCATTAAAACACGTCTGGGTTGGATGCCAAAACGCCGCATTTCCCCCGCGCAGCCAAAGCGCGCCACGCCGCGGGGAGGATCCGCGCGCGCAATTTCAGCCGCAAAAGCCGCTAATTGCAAACTCGCCCGCGCAAAAATAAGCGCGGAGTCGCCCCCGCGCTTAGAATTACAATATACTACAACGATATGCTTTTTTAGAAATTTACCTCCACGCGCGCGCCCACGACGTACGCCGCGCCAGTGTCTCCGTTGTTGGGATTCATGAAAATCTGCATGTCGGGCTGTATGGCGATGGCGGGCGTGAGCTGGCACCTGTACGTCACTTCGAGTGCGCTTTCGTAGTGGGCGTAGTCGGCGCGGGCTGCGCGCTCGTTCTCAATGATGGAAAACGCCACCGCAAACACGTCGTCGTCGCGGCCCGGAATCGGCGCAAACCAGTTTACGCCGAAGTCGGTGTAGAAGTTCTGGTCGGACGACTTGCTGTCGGGGGCGATGCCGAAGCGCGCGAACGCGCCGAACATCGCGTTGCCTTCGGAATCGTTCACCAGAGCCTGCTGCACGCCGACAAAGAAAGAATAGAAGCTTCCCGCGTCTATCTGGTCGAAGTTTACTTTCGACGGGTCGCTGTGGTAGTTTCCGCCGAACACAACGCGCCCCGCGAGGTCGCCGAGCTCGTAATTGTACCCGAGCTGATACCAGAATGCTATCGTCTCAAAGGTGTTGGAGTAGTCGAAGCCGTTGTTGGAGGATATGTCCGCGCCGACGTTGCCGTTGTAAACGCCGAGGGTCAGGTCGAAATTCTCGTAGGAGTAGTAGACGACAAGCCCGAGCGTCGCCACATTGTACTGCGAGAACATCTGCGCCGGCGCTACGTTGGGAATCGCCCCGAGCGACGAGTTGAGAAATACGTCGGAGTAGTCCATGCCCATGAAGTCTTCGTCGGCGGCGAGCTGGCCAATCCTGAAACCTATGTCGCCAAACTTTGTCTCAAAGTCGTTTGCGTAGTAGATTTCAAAGACTCTCGCCATTTCGCCCGCAACGATGTTGGAAAAGCTCCCCTGCGATGAATCCAGCCCCCCGAGGCTGCCGTCGTTCGACTGGGTGTAATAGAAGGCGCTGACCCCTATCCTGCCCCAGCCCTCGGAGCCCCCGATAGCGGACAAATCCTGCTCGAAGCCTATTGTGAATAGGGAGTCGAAAAGGCTGTGCACGTTTGAGCCGCGCGACACGTCCGCCCACGCCTCGCCCGTCCACGTCACAAACGGCGAAAAGCCGCTGTCGGGGGCGTATTTTTCCACGGCTCCCTGGATAAAGAGGCTTTCGCGCTCATTCCACGCGGGGCATTTTTCAGAGGAAGCCGCGTCGGCGGGCTTTGGGCACTGCGCGTTTTCCGTCGGCGCGGACTCGGCGGCAAACGCCGACCCCGCGATTGAGAGAGCGGCAAAGGCCGCAATCGGGCATTTTGATATGATTTCGGATCTATTCATTTTCGTTTTATTGTTTGCAAGAAATCCGGCGCGGAGAAAATCCGCAGAAAATTAGCTTAAACTAATTTTCTTCCCAAAAAATTTTTCCCTCCCGCGTTCCGCGCCGGAGCTCCCTCCCGGGCGCGGGCAAAACGGTTTGGTGAAAAATTTTTAAGGGAATAAAAGTTAGACTAAGCTAACTTGTCAAGTAAATTTGTTAGTTTAATCTAATTTTTCGCAACGCGCACATTTCCGCTTGGATCCCCAAAACAATCCGGCGCAAATTTAACTTCATTTTTTTCAAAATCAAAATTCAGGGTACGGCGCCCGCGCCCACCGGAAAATTCTTCCGCGCGGGACTCCGGACAAATTCCGCCAAAAACCGCCGGACTCCGGCGGCCGCGGAAGGGCGCCGCATTTTTCCCTCCACTTCGCGGCGTATTCGCTTGCAACGCCGCCTTAAAAATAAAAAATGGCGGGACTTTTTGATTAAACGCGCCGCAAAAAATGGCAAAATCGTCGCGACAGCTTTGGACAGCCCAGATATTGGAGGGCGGCGCGGGCAAAACCCCCGCCCGCGCAAGGGGCGCGTGGACTTCCGAAAGCCTCGACGCCGCCGCCGCGAGAAGCTCCGCGTACATGCGCCGGAAAATCGACGACGCCGCGCGCGCAATCGGCGGAGAGCAGATCAAGGGCGTCGTGCTGGGCATAGACCCGAGCCTTCGCGGAACGGGGCTCGCGACGATAGAGGCGCTCGGCGGCGGCAAAATGCGCTATGTCGATTCCGAAACCGTGCGCAACCACCCGTCGCTCTCCATGGCGGAATGCATCGCGCGGATATTCGAGAGAACCCTGCGCATGATAGACGAATACTCCCCCGACTGGGTATCGATAGAGCAGAGCGTGTATGTGCAAAATTTCAAGACAGCGATGATTCTCGGGTCGGCGAGAGGGGCAGCGATAGCCGCCGCCGCCCACAGGCGTCGGGAAGTCTACGAGTACCCCCCGCTTAGAATCAAGCAGGCGGTCATCGGCTACGGCAGGGCGAGCAAAGAGCAGGTCGGAAGATCCGTTATGGCGCTTCTGCAAATGGGGGAAATCCTCCCGCCCGACGAGTCCGACGCGGGCGCCGCCGCGATAACCCACATATTTACCCACAAGATACGGATATGAAGAAATCTCTCATAGCGATGGCGGCAGGAATGGGAAGCCGCTTCGGAGGCCTGAAGCAGGCCGCAAAATTCGGAAAGTCGCAAAAGACGATGCTCGACTTCGCCCTCGAAGACGCGCTGGAAGCCGGATTTGAAGAGTTCGTTTTCGTGATACGCCGCGATATAGAGAAAATTTTCCGCGAAAGCGTCTCCGGCAAATACGAAAACCTGGCGGACGTGCGGTATGTGTTTCAGGACGAGTCCGGACAGCCGCTGCCTGCCGGGCGCTCGAAGCCGTGGGGAACTGGGCATGCGGTGCTCGCGTGCGCGGACGAAATTTCGGGGCCGTTTTTGGCGGTAAACGCCGACGACTACTACGGGAAGAGCGTCTACGCGCCCGCCGCGAATTTCCTGGACTCTCCCGACCCGCGCCGGTACGCGCTTGCGGGATACCGCCTCAAAAACACTCTGTCCAAGAACGGCGGCGTCTCGAGGGGAATATGCGAAACCGACGAAAATCTGCGCTTAGCGTCGATACGCGAATGCGCGGGTCTCCGCGAAAGGACGGCCGCCGACGGGACGAAATTTGTGGAAGCCGAAGACGGCGAAAAATTCAGCGGCGACGAATTTGCCTCCCTCAATTTCTGGGCTTTCCCGAAGGAATTCATGGAAAGGCTCGGAACGGACTTTGAAAAATTCCTGTCGGTTAACTCTAAGAGCGAAAAGGCCGAATTCTACCTGCCGAAAGCCGTGGACGGCGCCGTTGCCGAAAAGTTCGCCGAAGCGGTAGTGATGCCCACCGATGAGCGCTGGCAAGGGGTCACGTACAGGGCCGACGCCGAAGAGGTCGAAAAATTTCTCGAATCCGAAGGAAGAATCTGAACCGCGCGCCGGCGCGCAAGCGAAAATTATGAAGACATACCTCATCGCAACGCTCGCGATGGCGGCCTCCGCCGTCGCCCAGCCGCAAAAGGCGGAAACGCCTTCCCCCGAACCCTCCAGGCCCCAAATGCGGGCGGAACAGCCCGCCGCGCCCAAACCCTCGCGGGGGGCGTTCGACGCCATGCTCTACGTCAGCGTCCAAGACCCGTCGATGGAATGGTGGTTCAACGTGCCAGAAGGCTTCGCCCCGCACATATCGGAGATCAAAAAGATTTTCCACAACCAGGAGTTCTCCCTCTTCCCGTTCGCGGACAACGCGAAAGTCAAAGAGGGGAAATTCTCAATTTCTTACTCGATAAGCATGAAGTCCCCCGACGGCTCGCTCACGGAACTCGTGCGCGGCGCGAAGTATGAGGGGACGAAAGTCGCCGACGACATAATGGTCGCCTGCCCCGACGTGATAGACTTCAAGCTCGACGGGCGCTTCCCCGAGGGCCTCTACAAATTCTTCATTTCCGCCAAGGACGGGATTTCCGGCGAAATTTCCGAATACGAAAACCACATTCGGCTTGCGGAGTGGTCGGCTCCCGTTCCATTCACGGGCAAGAAGCTCGTCTCCGACTACGTGCGCGCGTTCTCCCTGCAACCCTCGCCCGAGGCGCTCTATTCGATAGTGTTTTCGGACGACTTCGACCTCGAGCAAAAAGGCGCGCCGAACTCGCTAAACTACACATATCTGGGGTTCATGAAGGCGGCGTTCAAAAAGAACATGTTTCTGATAAGCCACATCCGCGACTCCTTCAAGTCCCTCTCAGACCTCAACCGCGCAAAATTCATACTGATTCTGGCGATTCTCGGCGAGAAGGGAATAGACGCCTCCGCGCTTTCTGAGCCCGAAAAGCGGTACCAGGAGCAAATACGCGCGTTCAAGCTTCCCGACCCATACGGCAAGTGGGATCCGTTCCTGGGCGCGGCGCAGATAGACATGCTTTGGGGCGAATTTTTTGCCGACGGAACGTACAGGCCCGTGCGCAGGATACTTAACATACTGTCGCACGCGAAAGAAGCCGCTTTCGCCGACGAGCTCGCCGAGAAGTCCCGCGCGCCCAAGACGCAGGCGGAATGGGACAGGTACATGCTCGGCAGGCTCTACAAGGCCGCCCTGAAAACCGTCGCGATAAACGCCAGAAAATATCCGCTCGTGGAGCAATACTGCGCCTGGGCGCTACTGCACGGCGACATTCCGGAAGTCTCCTACGAAGTTCTCAGCCCGATGCTCGAGCACATAAGGGAAATGAAGAGCCCCTCCGGCGGAGAAAGCGGCGAAAACCCGAAAGTCAGAATGCCGCGCATAGACGTGGAAAGCCTCTGACGGGGCGCGCCGCGTTTGAATTTGACTTTTGCGCGCGACGCGCCGACAATTAAAGGATAAGGAGAATACCATGAAACTCATAAAAGCGATTATCAAACCGTTCAAACTCGACGAGGTTAAGGAGGCGCTCGCCGACATAGGCGTGGAGGGCATGACGGTCACCGAAGTCAAGGGATTCGGCCGCCAGAAGGGACACTCCGAAATATACAGGGGCAGCGAGTACACCGCCGAACTCCTGCCGAAAGTCGTGCTCGACATCTGCGTGCCCTCGGACATGGCGGACAAGGTGGTCGAAACAATAATGAAGTCCGCGCACACCGGCAAAATCGGCGACGGCAAAATTTTCGTAATGCCCGTTGAGCAGGCGTACCGCATAAGGACGGGCGAAAAGGGAATGATCGCCCTCTGATTCCCTTCCCCATGAAAGGCTGAAAATGACGATAGAAGAAAGACTCGAAAAGCACCTCGGCAAAGACCCGCAAATAGATCCCACCGCATACGTAAGCAGGCGCGCCACCCTCGTGGGCGACGTGAAAATCGGCAAAAACGCGAGCGTGTGGCCGGGCTGCGTGCTGAGGGCAGACATCAATTCGATAGAGCTCGGAGAGAACTCCAACATACAGGACGGCACAATGGTGCACCTCGCCGACGACGCCGGCGTGAAAATCGGCAGGAACACTACGATAGGCCACGGCGCGGTAATCCACGCCTGCGCCATCGGCGACGGCTGCCTGATAGGAATGGGCTCCATAATCCTCGACAAGGCGGTCATCGGCGACCACTCCATCGTCGGCGCGGGCGCGCTCGTCACCAAGAACACGGTCGTGCCAGCGGGCTCGCTCGTGCTCGGTTCGCCGGCAAAAGTCGTAAAAACCCTCGACGCCGAGACGCAAAAGGGCCTCGAATACTGGGCCCAAAAGTACACCAAGCTCGCCGCCGCAAACAAGGCCAAAGAGGAGAAGGAAGCGTAGTTCCATGAGCCTGCAAGAGGCGCTCGAAAGGCGCGCCGGCCGCGTCGCCGCGCTGAGAGAGGCGTGCGCGCCGATCTTCGGCCGCTCAAAATCCGTCACCCTCGAAATCGGCTGCGGAAAGGGGCACTATTTGAGCTCCTACGCGGCGCGCTTTCCGGAAGAGACATGCGTGGGAATCGACCTGATAAGCAAGAGGGTCGAGGACGGGAGGCGTCGCGCAAAAAACCGCAATGCGGGCAACGCGTTTTTCGTCAAAGCCGAGGCGATGGAATTTTTGGAGGCCATGCCCGCCGGCGCGCGGCTGGAAAAAATCTTCATATTCTTTCCCGACCCGTGGCCGAAAGAAAAACACCACAAAAGGCGGCTGATAAGAGGGGAATTTCTCGACTACATAAGGCAGTTCTGTTCCGTGGGGTGCAAAATGTATTTCAGAACCGACCATGCGGAATACTTTGAATGGGCGAAGGCGGAAATCGCCAAAAACTCGTCGTGGGAGCTCTCCGAAGAAACGGAGCTCCCGCACGAGGAAGTCTCGCAATTCCAGAGGATACTGCCGGTGTTCTCGACGCTGGTAGCGGTTGCGTCGTAGCGGGGAACCGGCGGGCGTTCCGCCTTGCGCGCCGTTTGTACTAATGAGAATTAAAAAAGTAAGCAATCCGCCCGCAGCGGCAAACGGCTCCGCCCGTCCGGAATGCTCCAAAATGCGCGCAGGTTCAGCATAGAGCTTCCGAAAGAAGCCTACATTCCTAAGCGTCGCGCGCTGCGGAAATCTGCGGCGCGCGCCGCTTAGCTTTAAAAGATTTTATCATACGGCAGGCCCGTTTTATTTGAAACGCCTGCGCCGCGCGGCAAATGCAATCGACGCCGCGCCGAGAATCGCGGCGGCAACAGACGGCTCCGGCACCTGAGTCATTCCGACTTGCAGGGAATATCCGGCGGAATCTTTAACCCACCTGAAAACGGCGACGGCGTTTTCAAGGCCGGCGCCATAGAAATCAGCGGAGGCGTCGTAGACGTTTTCCGAAACTTCCGCGCCGAGGTCAAAGCCGCTCAAATCCGCTGCTGTGAGTATCTCCGTCCAATTGCCTATCTCGGAGTAGTCCGCACCGTACTGCGCAAGTTCTATTCCGTAGTCCGCAGGATTCAAATTGCCGTAAGCTCCCGAAAAATCTACGGCTATTTTCGCCGCTCCGTCCTTTGAAAGCGTTTCGGAAACCGCGATCAGCCCGGGAATCTCCGCGGCGTACAACTCCGGGTCTATTGCGATTCCGCCGCTCCTAAAAACCGCCTCTTTGAAATATGCAAATCCCTGTTCCGTTCCGGAATTGTACGCGCCGAAAATCCCCCCGTTCAAAACGAGCGTCGCATTGCGGTATTCCTCCCTTATCTGCTCGTTGCCCATAAAAAACCTTCCGTTATTTATCGTGAAAGTTCCGCTCTGCGACGTATACGCCATATCGCCGGCCCTGTAAATATGAATGCGCTGGGTTCCCTCGCCGTTCATGACGACATCCAGTTTCTGTTCGGCGCCAACATGCGGAGTCGGGAGATAGCCGAAGTCGGAAACATTCCCCTTGAATCTGTAATCCGTCCCAGCGGCGTTCGTGAACACGAGCGTCGAGGAAACTCCGCTGTTGGGCGAATTGTATATGCCGCAATCTATATGGGATTCGTCTGTAATCCGCAGGCCGCCGATTTCAAAAACCATTCCGTTTTTCGCGTTTTTTATGTTTGTCCATCCGCTGCCGTCGCTCTGCATGTTGACGACCCCGGAAACCGACGCGCGATCCGCGTTCAGCACAAGCGACGTCTCGCTCGTGCCGGAATAGCCGTAGCCGCCCAGCTTCATATCGCCGTCGACGATAAATTCGCCCCGTTCTATGGGACTGTTCGCCTTGAAATCGACGGTAAATACGTTGCGAAGTATCTCCGTGCCCGAATACCCTCCGCCGTAACCCTCCGCGCCGAGTTCAAAACCCTTCGACCTCACGACTACATTCGCCTTCTGCCCCGTCGTCGTCCAAAAGCTTCCGCCAATGGCGAAATAGTTTTGGGAAGTCGGGCCGACGAGGGATTTTATGGAGCCGCCAATTTCAAACACCGCCGTATTGTCCAGCGCGGCGTTGCCGAAAACTATCATCGCGGCGTTTTGGGCGTTGCCGGCGACGACGAGCTCCCCCACATAGGCTTCCACGGTATCGAGCTCCAAAACAACCGCATCGTCGTCGGCCTTATCCTTATTCAAAATATAGGCGGCATCAGTGCTCAACGGCGCGGAAGAGGTACGTTCGGCGCCGGCGGCGTCGTAGGTCCAAGCGTTTCCGGAAAAGAATTTTGTCTGTCCGGCTGATTCGGGATTGAAATAATAATCCGTCTGCGAAAACGCGGCAAGGGGGGCGAACGCAAGAGCCGCAGAAAAAATCGAAAAATTTATTTTAACGTTTTTCATAATATTTTTTTGAGTACACGAGAATGCGATATATGTCAAATTATTAAAAATTCAGAATCAATTTTTCCGTTTAAGACCAAATTCCACACCCGTGTCCCCGCAAATCCGCGCAACAGCGGGCGGCTTTCCAAAAAGCGCTCAATGCGGCGGAAATTATTCCTTACCAAATCGCGCTCCGGCTCCGCAAAACGCCGTTCCGCCGCAAAAAAATTCGCGGCGGAGCGAATTCCTTTTCCCCAATCGAAGCCAACCCGCTTTTTGACGTTCCGCAAAACCGG
>ENA-OUQW01003998-OUQW01003998.1-human-gut-metagenome-genome-assembly--contig:-NODE-3998-length-9943-cov-4.395227_pt1 | contig 9943 bp, 9 predicted proteins | sample MGYA00248464_ERZ548849 | MGnify/ENA primary metagenome ERZ548849 (study PRJEB26491, sample SAMN04978193) | human gut metagenome | host: Homo sapiens | study: EMG produced TPA metagenomics assembly of the...
TCCTTGTTTTGGTTCAAGGTTACGAACGAGCACCGCGAGTTTCGCAATTACCTAAATAAGAAGTATTGAATGGGGATGGCAAATATCCCTTTGACGATCAAAAAAAGAGTATCACAGAAACTCATGGATAAAGATGAGATCTGTGATACTCTTTTTATTTAACCGAATGCGGATTGCGAATATCCGCTTGACCCTGGTACTAACTATTTACGCCACATGCGATCCATTGGCATTACTCCGTTCCAGTCCACATGCCCTTGCATACTCATGAAGTTTCTCTTTGGCGGTGTAATTCAGATTCTGTGGAACCTGGATCTGGATGGTTACGTACTGGTCACCGCGGATGGACGGGTTCTTCATGGAAACGATGCCTTTTCCTCTTAGACGGATCTTAGAACCGGACTGCATGCCTTCCCGGATCTTGCAGATTACATTTCCATAAAGGGTAGGAACGGTAGCTTCACCGCCAAAAACAGCTGTTGTGTACGGAATGGAGATGGTGGTGTAAACATCCGATCCTTTCCGCTCATATCCAGGACGGGTTCCTACGGTAACTTTCAGAAGCAGGTCACCAGGTTCTCCGCCGCCGGTTCCAGGCATTCCTTTTCCTTTCAGACGGATACTCTTGCCGGTATCGATACCTGCCGGAATGTGGACCTGCAATGTCTGTGGGGCACCGGAGCTTCCGTCCGGGCTGGACAGGGAGATCCTTTTATCTGCACCAAAAGCGGCCTCATCGAAGGTAACGTTGATGCTGGCCTTCACATCGGAGCCTTTCTGTGGAAAATCCTGCTGATGGAATCCGCCGAAACCGCTGCCACTGTGGAAACCGCTTCCGCCAAAACCACTGTGGAAACCGCCGCCGTGACTGCCGTGGAACATATTTCCGAAGATATCGCCGAAAATATCGTCCATATTTTCACCATTGAAGTGAAATTCCTGATAGCTGCCATTGCCACCGCTCTGGAATCCGCCGAATCCACCGGCACCTGCGTCGGCTCCCGGATCAGCGCCTGCCTCAAATGCAGCGTGGCCAAACTGGTCGTACATTTTTTTCTTCTTCGGGTCACTTAAGATATCGTAGGCTTCGTTTACTTCCTTGAATTTATCTGCGGCATCCGGATTACCGGCGTTGGTATCCGGGTGATATTTTTTTGCCAGTTTACGATATGCTTTTTTTATTGTTTTCTCATCTGCGTTCCGGTCAATGCCCAGAACATCGTAATAATCTCTTTTTACTGCCATGGTATTCACCTTCCCTTATATTATAGTCTGCAGCGTCCCGGATGATCGATCTGTCCTCTCAGAGGACAGATCTCCCGGACTGTCATATATTGAACGTATGCGTATAAAATTCCCCGGGAAAAATCCCGGGGGCATTACTTTTATCTTGTTCTACATGTAATATAACACTGCTAATTAAAAGTGTCAATACCTGCATTGTGAAAAAGAACATTTTGGACTGAAATAAGAGATATGATTCTTACAGCTATCAGCTAAAAATATGATATAATACTACCATAAATTCCGGTGCGGTCTGCTCAGTAAATAAAAAACAGAGAGAGCAGCAGATCAGAGAAAGATCCAAAAAAGAAAAGGAGGCGTATAATATGAGAAAAAGAACTCTTCTGTCCCATATAAAGGCAGTAAAAAGGCTGGTACTTCTGACACTTATACTGGCAGCAGCTTTTCCGGCGACGATCCGGGAGACAAAGGCAGCAGCAGGAACCACTTTTAAAGTCAAAGTCACAGATGGATACCTGGCTCTTCGGAGTGAGAAGGCTTTTGACAAAGGCAATGAGATCGGACAGCTGAATACAGGAGATCTTGTGGAAGTTACAAATCGGAAGGACGCTACTTACTGGTATGCATACGTGCCAAGACTGGATAAATCCGGCTATCTGGACAAAAACTATATCCAGATAGCAGAGAACGCCACAGCTTCCAACGATTCCTGGACAGTAAAGGTAAAAAAAGGCTATCTGGCTCTTCGAAGTACCGCAGCTTACAATGACAGTAACGAGATCGGACGTCTGAATACCGGAGATGTCGTTCTTGTAAAGGACAGCAGTGATTCTACTTACTGGTACGTATATGCTCCGGGGCTTGATAAATCCGGATATGTGGATAACCGGTATATTTACAACAGTGGTCTGTGGACAGTTAAAGTAGAAACTGGTTATCTTGCCCTTCGCAACAAGGCAGCCTATAATGAAAGCAATGAGATCGGACAGCTGAATACCGGTGACACGGTTCAGGTGAAGGACACCAGCAACGATCAGTACTGGTATGTATATGTTCCGCAGCTGGATAAGACCGGTTATGTTGATAGGAACTATCTTACCGGAGGCTCAGGTACAACAACTCCATCCATGACTGTTAAAGTGGAAAGCGGCTATCTGGCTCTGCGCAGTACAAAGGCGTATGACAAGGACAATGAGATCGCCCAGCTGAATAACGGAGATACGGTAGAAGTCATTGAGAAGAAAGACAGTACTTACTGGTATGTATATGTTCCGAAGCTTGGAAAAGAAGGATATGTAGATAAGAACTACCTTAAATAAAAAGATAAAGGATGCTTGTTGCCGGATCTGCCTGAAGAGGAACAGAAAGCCGGAACAAGAAACGGGGAGGCAGAAAGATGACTCTGGCACAGCTCAGATATACCATAGCAATTGCAAAAGCCGGATCTATGAACGAGGCAGCCAAAAGCCTTTATATTTCTCAGCCAAGTCTTTCCACGGCGATCCGGGAACTGGAGGCGGAGACAGGGGTTGAGATCTTCAGAAGAACAAACCGTGGAATCGCCGTAACGCCTGCAGGGGAAGAATTCCTAGGGTACGCGAGGCAGGTAGTAGAGCAGTACGAACTGATGGAAGCCAAATATATTTCCAAAGAGCAGTCCCGCAAAAAGTTCAGTGTTTCCATGCAGCATTATACTTTCGCAGTCAATGCCTTTGTGGAGCTGGTAAAACAGTTCGGCATGGACGAGTACGAATTTGCGGTCCATGAGACCAAAACACATCAGGTGATCGAGGATGTGCGGAATTTTAAAAGTGAAATCGGGATCCTCTATGTGAATGATTTTAACCGAAAAGTACTCACAAAAATGTTTCACGAATATGGCCTGGAGTTTCACGAACTTCTCAACTGTCGGATCTATGTTTACATGTGGAAAGGCCATCCTCTGGCGAAACGTGAGAAGATCACTCTGGAAGAACTGAAGGAATATCCTTGCCTGTCTTTTGAGCAGGGGGGAAATAACTCCTTTTATTTTGCAGAGGAGGTTTTGAGCACCTATGAATACAAACGGCTGATCAAAGCTGATGACAGGGCCACCATGCTGAACCTGATGGTAGGACTTAACGGATATACCTTATGTTCCGGTATTATCTGTGAGGATCTGAACGGTTCCGATTACTGTGCGGTGAAGCTGGATTCCGATGAGATCATGACCATCGGCTATATTGCCAGAAAAGGTGTTAATATCAGTGCCCTTGGAAAAAAATATCTGGAGGAGATTTCCAGATATAAGGATAAGGCACTGAAATAAGAGAAAATAAAATCTGACAGATTTCTGCATAATACACGGCGATGTGTAAAATGCAGATCTGTCAGATTTTTTGTACATATTCAGACGATCAAACGCGGATCACAAAGCCTTCTTTACGAGGTTTTGCTGTCGGATATTCGCAGTCACGGTATCCCAGAACACAGTGGCCGATACCAATATATTCATCCGGAACACCCCACTGTTTCTTCAGTTCTTTTCCTTCTTCGGAATCAAAAACTTCTCTTGCACGGTGGATCCAGCAAGAATCGACGCCAAGAGCATGAGCGGCGTTCATGAGATTTCCCATCACAAGGCTTCCGTTTTCCACGCAGGTGCCCATTTTGCTGTCGGAAAAGACAATGATTACAGTTGGGGCGCCGTAGAACGGATCTGCTTTACTGCCCATAACATCTGCGTTCATTTTGGAAAGTTTTGCAACCAGTTCCGGATTCTGTGTTACTACCATAAGAGTACTCTGCTGTCCCATGCCGCTTGGTGAATATTCTCCGGCTTCCAGGATCACATCCAGAGCTTCCTGTGGAACAAGGTCTTTTTTGTAGGCGCGGATGCTTCTGCGCTCCAGCATGTTTTTGATGCTTTCGTTCATAATGATTACCTCCTGATGACGAATTTTGTTGAAAATATTTTCTGTAAAAGAAAGCAGTTTTCTTTTTATTCTGGTAAAAACTATTATACCGCAGATGTTTATAGTTTCCAATAGACAGGCGGTTATAACTTTACAACTTGTAAAGAATTATTATATAATCTGGATAAGGCATTCCTGCGGCGGATGCAGGAGAATTTTGGGTGGAGATACAGAGACGGAATAGTTGAGACAGAAAATATGAGGTGCCAGATGGAAAAGATTCGAAAACATTTTTATTTTTCAGGAAGAGTACAGGGAGTGGGATTTCGTTACCGCTCTTATTATATTGCACAGTCCATGGGGCTGACCGGCTGGGTAAAAAATCTCTGGGATGACCGTGTGGAGATGGAAGTGCAGGGAACCAGAGAAGAAATCCGGGAAATGGTAGAACGCCTTTCTCAGCAGAATTTTGTGGAGATTGAGGGAATTGAAGCAAAAGAGATTCCTCTGGAGGATGAGTTTGGATTTCATGTGAAAGGATAGTGAAATGATCAGAGCTGTTTTTATGGATATTGATAATACGCTGCTGGATTTTGACGCGGCGGCACAGGAAGGTATGGAGCATTGTTTTGAGGATGCAGGTCTTACATATAAGCCGGAAATGTTTACAGTTTTCAAGGAGGAGAATGACCAGATCTGGAAAAAGATCGAACAGGGGATCCTGACGATGGATGATCTCCCCTACGTGCGCTGGCAGGCGATCCTTAAGAAACTGGGGCTTGAGGCAGATGGCGTGGCCATGGAGATGCTGTTTCGGAAGTGCCTGTTTTACAGTGCAGTACCTGTGGAGGGAGCAAAGGAAATCCTCGATTATTTACAGGGAAAATATATCCTCTGCACGGCCAGCAACGGTCCTTATGAGCAGCAGATCTGCAGGCTGAAAAAAGCGGATATGTTGAAGGATTTTGACCATTGTTTTGTGTCTGAGAAGATTGGTGTAGATAAGCCGGATGTACGTTTTTTCCAGCGTTGTCTGGAACAGCTTCCAGGGATTAGAGCGGAAGAATGCATGATCGTGGGAGATTCCCTGACTGCTGATATTGCAGGTGGACAGGCAGCCGGGATGGAGACCTGCTGGTTCTGCCGGGAGAAGATGGAAGAAGCACAACTGGAGAATGTGAAACGGACACATAAGGCGGATCACGTGATAAGGCGTCTGGATGAACTGAAAGATCTTTTGTAAAAATGGGCCTATTTATTCCATTTCCAGCGCCAGATACAACAGAACAGCATCCCGGAATTTTCGGGGATTGAGACCACATTTTTTATAAATGTGGTTTAATTTATATTGGAGAGTATTTTTGTGGAGAAAAAGTTTCTCTGCGGTATCGGCCAGGGACATTTCCAGGGAAAAATAAGTTCGCAGAAGTTCCTTTTCATCCGAAGATAACTGACGAATGGTTTTTCCGGAAAATTCTTCACGGTCTTCCGGAGATACGGAAGAGAGAACAATTTCCAGAGTGAGATCATCGAAAACTGCGTAATTTTCTGCACAGATGTTGTCAGTAGAAGGCTGGTGAAAACTAAGGCTTCGCAGGGCAGTTTCAGCAGTAGTAAGGGAAAGTCCCAGCTGATACAGCGATACGGACCGGCCAACGGCAATGGCCAGAGTGTCAGCATGTTTCTTTGCGAAATTATGAAGCGTTCCGGAAAGCGCAGAAAAACCGGAATTGTCTGCGACAGCGAGATAATCTCCGGGATAGCGGAAGGTGTACAGGGTGATCCCGGCAGTTTTGAAAAAATTCTGGATCTGGTGTTCTGAAAGAACAGAACCGCTGACAGAATCGGTATAATTTTGTCCAGAAGCAGCCGGATATGTATGGATCAGGATCAGTCGCTTGGGTGTATCCGGATCGATCTGAAATTCTTTCAGGCATTTCAGAAGATATTCCGGGTTCTGGGTGTCTCCGTGGAGCAGGGAACTGATGACAAACTGCTTTTTGTCCGCCTGATGTCGGCTGTACTGGCCAAGTTCCTGTTCCCGGATCAGGAGGCTGGTGATGCGCTGTGCCAGAAAGGCGTATTTGCGTACTTTTTCCGGGGAACCGGTGATGCCGATTACAGCCAAAAGACGGTCTTCATGGTAAAGAGGCATGTTGATACCCTGGCGGGTTCCTGTAAAATTATCGGATTCTGCCACTTCGATGGTAGTACCGGTTACAGCAGCTTTCCGGCCGATTTCATGAAAAGCTCCGATCCGGGCAGAGTTGGTGCTGGCAATAATGGTGCCGGATGAGTTGATGAAATTGATATCATAACTGCAGACGTCCTTGATGGTATTGACGATCTGCTGGGCGAGAGTGTGGCTGATGTGTGTGATCATGAATCCTCCTGGAAAAGTTGATGTGCTTTCTTTCGGTCAGTATATCATATATATTTCAGAGGTTCAAATTGGATATGTTACTTATAACAATAGAAAACAGAAATTATTGAAAAATATAGTATATATAATATATACATCCAAGCTCGATTTTATTAAGATTAAAAACAGAATAGTAGACAGCGAATGCGGATTGCGAATATCCGCTTGACTTTATATAAAAAATTTCACAGGAGGAAAATACAATGAAAGTAGTAACAGCAATCGATTCTTTTAAAGGCAGCATGACATCCATGGAGGCAGGTTTTGCAGCTGCAGAAGGGATTCATCGTGTGTACGCAGACGCGGAGGTTCAGGTAAGACCGCTGGCAGATGGCGGAGAGGGAACGGTGGAAGCTCTTGTTGCAGGAATGAACGGAAAAACAGAGCATGTAAAAGTCACCGGTCCTCTGGGCGAGCCGGTGATCTGTGAGTACGGCATCATCGAAAGCACAAAGACCGCAGTGATCGAGATGGCCGGTGCAGCAGGAATCACACAGGTTCCGGACGAAAAAAGAAATCCTCTTTATACTACAACCTACGGCGTCGGTGAGGTGATCAAAGATGCCATCGAAAAAGGCTGCCGCAGATTTATCGTGGGTATCGGCGGAAGTGCCACCAATGACGGTGGTGTGGGAATGCTTCAGGCACTTGGCTATGCATTTCTGGACAAAGATGGAAAACAGGTTCTTCCAGGCGCAAGAGGCCTGAAAGATATCGCGGAGATCACCGATGCCTATGTGATCCCGGAACTTGCAGAATGTAAATTCCGTGTTGCCTGCGATGTAACAAATCCTCTTTGCGGAGAGCTTGGATGCAGTGCCATCTACGGACCGCAGAAAGGTGCTACACCGGAGATGATCAAAGATATGGACCAGTGGCTTGGTGCTTACGCAGAGCTTGCAAAAGAGCGTTTTCCAAAAGCAGATCCAGTGTATCCGGGAACAGGAGCAGCCGGCGGAATGGGATTTGCATTCCTGACATTTACTAATGCAGTTCTGGAATCCGGAATCAATATCGTACTGGACGAGACAAAACTTGAGGATTACATTAAGGACGCAGATCTTGTAATTACAGGCGAGGGCCGTATGGATGGCCAGACAGCCATGGGAAAAGCGCCGGTAGGTGTGGCAAAGCTTGCAAAGAAATATGGCAAAAAAGTGATTGCTTTTGCAGGTGCCGTACAGCGTGACGCAAGAGCCTGCAACGATGCAGGAATTGATGCATTCTTCCCGATCCTCCGCGGAGTGGTAACTTTGGAAGAGGCCATGAAAAATGAGAACGCAAAATTGAATCTGGCAGATACCGCAGAGCAGGTTATCAGACTGATGAAATAAGAATCATGTGAATGCAAAAAAGACAGGCCGCTAAGGAGCCTGTCTTTTTTGGATGGTTTATAATTTGTAAAAACAAGGGAGTTGTAACCGGATAAAATTCGTTTATCGGGATTTTCGTTTTATCCTTCGATTGGTTCAAAATCCACAGCGCCATGTTTGCACAGAGGGCAGATGATATCTTCCGGAAGTTCATCGCCTTCATAGATATATCCGCAGACTTTGCATACCCAGCCTTTTTTGCCTTCAGTCTGTGGCTGCGGTTTTACGTGTTTCTGGTAGTAGGTGTAAGTCATGGTATCCTGATCGCTCATAACACGGGCCTCTGTGACGCTGCAGATGAACATTCCGTGAGTGCCAAGATCTACGTAGTTTTCCACTTTCAGGGACATGAAAGCATTGATATATTTGTCCAGGAATACCAGTCCATTGTCAGAGTGGTTCACTTTCTGGCCTGCAAATTTATCGGTGCTTCTGCCGGACTGGAATCCGAACTGTTCAAAAACAGAGAACGGAGCTTCTGTAGACAGACAGTTTACGTTCATGATACCGGTCTGCTGGATTACGTGGTGAGAGTAGTTGGCCTTGTTGATGTTGACAGCTACGCGGTATGGATTGTCAGTAAGCTGTGTAACGGTGTTGACGATCAGGCCGTTGTCCTTTTTGCCATCGTTGGAAGTTACCACATAGAGGCCGTAACCGATGCGGAACAGAGCAGTCATATCATTCTTGTTGGCAAGATCATCGCTTTTGGCAATGTATTCCTGGCAGAGTTCATCAGCCATGGCTTCCATCTGTTTGCGGTTTTCTTCGTTTACTGCGGACATGATCTTAACGTTGGTATTCAGCCAGTTGATTTTTTTGCACTTGGAAAGCATCTCTTTCATGACTTTCGCTGCCAGCGGTGCCCAGGTACCGTTTTCAATCAGTCCAACGGTACGGTTCTGGAAGTTATGCTCTACCAGACGGGTGATAAAGTCGTTCATAAACGGATAGATGCTTGCGTTGTATGTGGTGGTTGCCAGAACCAGTTTGGAGTAGCGGAAAGCGTCGCTCAGTGCCTGAGACATGTCATCTCTTGCAAGGTCATAGACAACAACGTTTGGACATCCTTTGCTGCGGAATTTGTCAGCAAGCTGCTGGACTGCCATTTTTGTGTGGCCGTATACGGAAGTGTAGGCGATTACGATTCCGTCATCTTCCGGTGTGTAGGAAGACCAGGTATCATAGAGGCTGATGTAATGTCCAAGATCTTCGGTGAGAACCGGTCCGTGAAGCGGACAGATGGTCTGGATATCCAGAGTTGCGGCTACTTTCAGAAGGTTCTGTACCTGTACGCCATATTTTCCAACGATACCGATAAAGTATCTTCTTGCCTCATCATCCCATGGCTCTTCCACATCCAGGGCACCGAATTTTCCGAAGCCGTCTGCGGAGAAAAGGACTTTTTCTGTGCTGTCATAAGTAACCATAACTTCCGGCCAGTGAACCATCGGTGCAAATACAAAAGTCAGGTTATGTTTTCCAAGGGAGAGGGTTCCGCCGTTATCTACAGTGATCTGCTGGCCTTCCAGATCCAGGTCAAAGAAATTCTGCATCATGCCGAAGGCTTTTTTGTTGGAAACAACGGTGGTGTCCGGATAAACTTTCATGAAGTTGGCGATATTGGCTGCGTGGTCCGGTTCCATATGCTGTACGATCAGATAATCCGGTTTCCGGTCACCCAGAACCTGCTGAATGTTATCCAGCCATTCGTGGGTAAAATTTGCATCTACGGTATCCATAACCGCAACTTTTTCGTCCAGGATCACATAGGAGTTGTAGGACATGCCGTTTGGCACTTTGTACTGGCCTTCAAAAAGGTCAACCTGATGATCATTAACGCCTACATATTTGATGGTATCTGTGATTTTCATGAGCAATTCCTCTTTTCTTTCTATGGTGGATTTATTTATGTGACTGTGTTTTGTTTGTTTCTTAACTTTGATAAAAATATAACAGAAATTGATGGCAAAAACTGTTGCAAATACAACAAAACAGGAAAAATTTCC
>ENA-OUQW01004001-OUQW01004001.1-human-gut-metagenome-genome-assembly--contig:-NODE-4001-length-9939-cov-11.134156_pt1 | contig 9939 bp, 20 predicted proteins | sample MGYA00248464_ERZ548849 | MGnify/ENA primary metagenome ERZ548849 (study PRJEB26491, sample SAMN04978193) | human gut metagenome | host: Homo sapiens | study: EMG produced TPA metagenomics assembly of...
AGCGCTTGCATGGCATGCAAGAGGTCAGCGGTTCGATCCCGCTATTCTCCACCAATCAAGAGCAAAACGAACACAGAACCACCATTCAAATGGTCGGTAATGTGTTCGTTTTGTTTTGCGAGATTCCAAATGTCACCCTGACATGAAAAAAGCGCCCACGTTACCATCATCGGTAGCGTGGGCGCTTTTCTATCTTAATTTACCGAAAATCGGAAAAAACTCCCGAAATATGAAGTTTTCTGCCAAAATGCAGACAAGCCGGGTACATATCGGCTAAAATTTCGGTAAAAGGAGACAAAAGGCTATGATTAGAATTTTGCTGTCTACCCGCCTCGGCGAAAGGCGGATGACACAGAGCGAACTTGCACGTGCAACAGGGATTCGCTCCCAGACCATCAATGAGCTGTACCACGATTTTGCAGAGCGAGTCAGCCTGGATGATCTCGACCTCATTTGCGAGGCCCTTGACTGCGAACTGGATGACCTCATCGTGAGAGAACCCAACCCGGAGCGTAGGGTCAAAGAGGTGCGGCACATCCCTCAGACCGTGAACAAGTCTCGCAAGAAATAACCTCTCCTGCCCGGATGCGTCAAGCGTCCGGGCTTTTTTCGTTCTCATCCGGCACGAATTCCAGAAGATCTGCGGGCTGGCAGTCCAGAACGGTGCACAGCTTGTCCAGAACGTCCAACGGAATATGCTTGACGGAGTTGTTGTTCATGCCCGACAGAGTGGGCTGGCGAATCCCGGTCATTGCGACCAAATCCTTTTGTTTGATGCCTTTTTCGGCAAGCACGGCTTTCAACTTGATGCGAATCATGTAAGCACCTCCCTTTTCTTCACTATATCACACTTACCTGAAAATTGCAACGCTTTTCGTAAAAATATTTACGAAAAATGTTGTTTTACTATTGACATACAACGAAATTCGTTGTATAATATAGACATAGAGAGGAGGTTACGAGGTGCAAGGGAGCAACCCAAAGGGGGTGATGCTCCATGACAAGCAAGGAATTTGCAAAGCTCACCAGAGCCGAGCAGGTAGCCCGCTTTGAAGCATACAAAAAAGCGGCTCAGAATCGCACCCTGAACCGCTAACCGCTAAAAGCCCGTTATCCACAAGCCCCTTGCACCTCCATTTTATTTTTTTATTGAAGATTTGTCAAGAGTAAATCGGAGGTTTTCAGCATGAAGTTCATTGACATCAACCGAGAGTTCACCGCAGCAGCCAACAGCTACATGGCGCAGGGCTACTACATCAACGCCGGAACGATGGGCGGAAGCCAGGGCGAGGTCGCTCACATCGACCTCACAAACGGCACCGAGATCATCCGGGTGCTGCTCACCACATTTAACAACTACCTTGGCACCGAGGGTGTGGAGCTGATTGTTGGCCGGGTCAAGGACGACATCAAGCCCAATCAGGAAGACCGCTGGAACACCGTCTGGAATGAGCGTCTAGAGGTCATCAGCAACAAGAAGTTCTACCGTCTGAACAACCGCGCACAGGATGGATTCTACGGCACAGAGGAGGAAGCAAACGCCGCCGAGGAGAAGCGGTTTGACCGCTACAAGAGCCGCCGCAGCAATGACAGTGCGCTGGATGTGACCACAAAGGCCGCTCCGATGGTCAAAAAGTACATCCACGAGAAGTTCGGTGTCCGGCGCGTGAAGATGGACGACATCAAGGTCGTCAAGCACGGTGGCCGCTACACCGTCACCTACCACAAGCACACTGCACAGCTGCACTAAGGGGAGGGCGCAAAGATGGTCACGATTCAGAGCCAAAACTTCGGCGTTGAGATTGAAATGACGGGCGTTTCCCGCGGAACAGCCGCCTCCGTCATCGCCAACTACTTCGGTGTCGGCGGTATCCACTTTGCAGGTGGCACCTACCAGACGTACGAGGCCAAGGATAGCAAAGGCCGCGTATGGAAGTGCATGAGAGACGGTTCCATCACTCCTCGGCGGCGCAGAGGTGGTGCAATCGTAGAGGCAGACGATACCTACCGCTGCGAGGTCGTGACCCCGATTCTCCAGTATGAGGACATCACCGACCTGCAAGAGGTCATCCGGGCACTGGTCAAGAAGGGTGCCATGGCGAACAGCTCCTGTGGTATCCACGTCCACGTTGACGGTGCGAACCACACGCCCGAAAGCCTCTGCCGGCTGCTGAACTTCGCCACCGGGCGGCAGGATCTGTTCTACGAAGCCCTGCAGATCGGCAACCGCGCAGACCACTGGTGCCACAAAATCAACCCTGCCCTGTTCCGTGAAATGAAGAAGAACGGCCGGGCAAGCCGGAACGATGCAGAGCGCATCTGGTACAGCGTGGTGAATGACGGATATGATGGAGGTGTGGATTCTTCCCACTACAACAGCACCCGGTATCACGGAATCAACCTCCATGCATTCTTCACAAAGGGCACCGTGGAGTTCCGGCTGTTCAACGGAACCACCCACGCCGGGCGCATCAAAGCATACGTTCAGTTCTGCTTGGCAATGAGCGCATGGGCTATCAACTGTGACCACGACAACCTTCACTTCAAGTCCATCAACGGGTACACCCAACAGCAGAAGCACGATTTGATGATGCGGGTGCTTACAAAGCGTCTGGGCATGAGAGGCCCGGAATTCAAGACCGCCCGGTTGCATCTCACCTCTGCATTTTTGACAGAGGCCGAGAGTGAAAATACCGCCGCCTAAAAACCGAAAAGCTGCGCTATCTGGCTATACGGGCATTTGGAGGATATGACAATGAAACTTTACAAATACTCCGGCACCATCGAGGAGCTTGCCGTTGAACGCGGCCGAATCTCCTATATCAAACTCTTTGATGTGACCGACTTCGACAAAGCACCAACCAGACTGGAAGTATTCGGTGCGCTCGGCAAGTACATTGAGGCCATCGAGGGAACCGATGCCGAAGAGCGGTACATCAAGAGTGATTGGTACTTTGACAGCAACCTGTATCTGCGCCGCATTGAAGTCCCCGGCGTGTGCGATTGGCCGGCAAAGATTATCACCCAGTCGCCTGACGACATCGACCAGCTGGAAATCTTCGGAGAGCGGGAGTACATTGAAACCAGCAAGCCGAAGTCGATGCCCGGCGAGGAAATGAACCGCTGGCTGATGTGGGAACGCCAGAACATGAAGTAAGGGAGGAGCGCAAAATGCGTGTGGAAAGAAAGCCGGAAATCGGCGACACGATGTTCCATGTATGTGAACACCTCTACTACGTTCCAGAGCACGCGGCCCCGCTGAATGAATACTGTGTCTGCGAGGCCACAGTTGTGGGGTTTCTAAAAGGTGGGTACACCGAGGTGAAGCTGGTCGGGAAGAATCCGGGAGGTTTCAATACTCCCTATCACTACAAGATGGCCGAGGTCGGCAGCAAGGTGTTCTTTGACGCCCACTCTGCCGCAAAGTACGCCGAAAGCCTGACTGTGTATGCAGAGCAGCACTGGAATTGGGCAGGCGCACAACTTCGCAGGCCGTACAAGAATTTATTGAGAGAACAGTCCCCGGACATTGAAGGAGGCGCATAATTATGTCGATGGGAGAACAAATCAAAACCGCTCGTCAGCTTCGAGGCCTTACGCAAGAAGAGTTAGGTGAACGTTGTGGAATCGATGCTGCCAACATCCGAAAATATGAGAGTGGAAAGCAAATTCCCAGAATCGCAACCTTACAAAAAATCGCAGAAGCCTTGGATTTACCAGTCAGTTCGTTTCTTCCGGCTTTTGGTATAACAGAAAGCCTCGGCAACAGAATCCGAACGGTGCGAAAGCGGCAAGTGCTTTCAGTGGCAGAACTTGGAGAGAGGTTGGCAATTTCGGGTTCTCTCGTCGGCCGATATGAGCGCGGTGAAGAGAACCCAAAGCCCTCAAAATTCACCGGTTTGCAGACGCGCTCGGTGTTGATGCACATTGGCTAGAAACCGGAATTTACGATGAAAGCCTTTCGCCGGAAGAACAGCAACTTCTCCGTTATTTCCGTCTGATGAATCCGAAAGGACGGATAGTTGCGCTGGAGCGGATGGATGAACTTTCAACGCATCCAAATTACAAAAGGAGGATTTGACCATGTTCAGCATTACAGACAACGAGAGACTTCGGGATGCGTATGCGCTCTTGATGTTCATGCAGAGCGATGTTCCGGCCTCTGCCGAAAAGAGGGCTGCCGTGAAAAACTTGGCCGCAACCGTCAAGATGGAGATCCGGGCCTACAATAACCGCCCCGTTTCCAATGTGCGCATTATCAGTGCCGACTATGACGGCCGTCTGGAGCTTGTTCAGCTGCCCGATGAATTGGACAAAGCGCACAAGGCGGATGCCGCCGACTGGTTCCGCGGCAACTGCTATCTGGAAGCTTACAACAGCCCCTATGACTGCACAGGGCAGGAGTTCACGAATTGGTTCTATCTGTTCCGGCGGCGCGGTCACTGGTTTGCATATCACTCGGTTAGCCGAGATGTTTAAGGAGGAAGTACAATGACGGACGAAAAAGCTATCGAAAAGATGCTCTATGACCAGCAGCAGGGCTGGCCGCTGTGCCCCCGCTGCGGCGAGAGGATGCCGGACAAACTGACCCACGGAGCACTGAGCCGCCACGCCAAGGGCGTGTACATCTGTGAGGCTTGCGGCACCGATGAAGCCCTCCGGGACTGGACCGGGAACGTCAAACCGCTGTCCGACTGGGTGCTGGTTCGCGTATACAATGGAGATCTTCGGAGGTAATCGATATGGAAGAAATGCTCCTGTCACTGAATGGACCGTGGTCAAACACAGCCTGCATCGGCTACTGTGTCATGGCGATGCGCAACGCCGGTTTGAGTGAGAAGACGCAGCGCAAAGTTCTCGATGAACTGACCCGGTGCTTCGACGATGTGAGTGTTGAAGATGCTGCACAGATGAAGTTCTAAACAAACAAAAAATCCCCCTACACTGGCCCGAAGGTCAATGCAGGGGGATTTCTGCGCGCTACCGAGGTAGCCAAATATAAAATCAAGAGTGGACCATGCCGGGCCGCTCTCTACAAAAGCCGAAGCTTTTCAAGTGCCTCTATTTTACACGGCACTCATGCAGCAGTCAAGACTTTTTGCCCAGTGCTGCGGTCATAACATCAAAGGCGTGTTCGATGACTGCGTCCAGCACCTCGTCGGTAATGGCCCAACGGATAGCCGCCGGGCACTTGGCGCGGAGAGCAGCGAACACCTGCTTCTTCTTTTTGGCTCCCTGACCGCTGCCCATGATGGACAGCTCGGCCTTTTTGACCAGATCCAGAGCCAGATCCTTGACGGTGGCCTTGTAGCCCAGCCGGATGCCCCCGACCGCCAGAGCAACGAAGCCCAGCAGCATCAGAGCGATGGCGATGGGCGCGGGGATGAAGTTCAGCATAGCTTCCATGATATTGCCTCCTATAAGTATCAGCGGCGCGGAGAGCCACCCCTGCGCCGTTTTGTCGTGTTGGTTATATCGGATGTTTCACAGGTACTTGGAAGCCCCGGATATGGCCTTCCAGCTGGCAGGGCCGCAGATACCGTCCACGGTCAGTCCGTGTGCCTCCTGCGCTTTCAGCAGCGCGTTCTCGGTGCCCTCGCCGAAAATGCCGTCCGGGGTCAGCCCCAGCAGCCGCTGGAGCATCTTCGTGGCTGTACGGCTTGCATCCCCGGTGCAGCCCCGGCGGATGGTCGGCAGAATGAACTTCTGGTAGGTGGTGCTGGGGTAGTGCCGCGGGGCATCGCACAGCCACGTTGCCTTTGCATCGCGGGTATCGGTGTGTACGATGGCGCAGCCGTCATACCAGTAGATGCCCACCGCCTTGAAATACTGGGCGGCGATGATACCCAAGGCCACAGGATTGATGCTGCGGTCTACAAGCCGCCAATCCGCAGCCATACCATAGCGGTGCTTGCTGCCAGAGCTGCCGCCGACTGCCGCATTATGCGAGAGGCAGCGGTATCCGCTGGTCACCTTGATGGCCTTGCCCAGCTTGTCCCGGATGGCCTGAAGTTTTTCGACCAGCTCCGAATCGACCATCTGGCGGCTGCATCCACAGGGGCACTTGAAGTCCTTGCGGGTGAAGTTCTTGCTCAGGGCAGATGTGTCGCTGGCCTGATAGACAATGACTCTCATGATTGCACCTCCTAAAAGCCAATCTGGGTGAACACAAAGCCAATGACGATGCCGAGAATTGCAGTCAGCACATACCCGACTGCCTTTCTCCACATCTCACCGTCACGGCTTTCCAACGTTTCCAACCTCTTGCCCTGTTTTTCCTGTTCCTTGACCATGCTTTCCATGCTCAAGGCCAGCTTTTCAACAGAGGTGGACAGTGCGCCCATTTTGCTTACGCTTTCCTCCAGCAAGGCGATTCGTCTGTCCTGACGGGAGTTTTCTTCTTCGAGCCGCCGCCTGAACTCCTCATGCTCGGCCCGTGTGATAGGCTGGTCCATCTGAACCTCCTTCTACATCGTCTAAAGAAAGGAGGCACCAAAACGGCACCCCCTGTGCGATTATTTGACTGGTAACTGGACCAGCGTAGCGATTGCCCGCAGGTCGATAACTGGAGCATCATAAAACGCCCGTGCCCACAGCCAGTGATCATCGGATTCAGGGCGGCGGTACCGCTGGCAGAGTGCCGACGACCAGACCTTATCCCAGCGGGTCTGGTAGGCTGCATCCCGGCGCTCAAGGCACCGCTGGATGCTGTCAACCAGCTTCCCCCGCAGGTCACCAGCGCCGTCGTCGTCCTGCACGAAGTAGTCCAGAGCGTTCTGGCTCCCCACAGCACACACACGCTGGTTTTTGTGCATAAGAAAACCGTCCTGACAGGTCAGGGCGGTTCCATAAGGAATATTCACTTTTCCATCTATGCCGTCGAAGCGCGCCCGGCGGCGGGCGATAAAGCGTTCATGCTCCACCATGGGTTAGACCTGCTCTTTCTTCTCGGCGAGCATACCGGTCAGCTCGGCGTAGTGCTCATCGGTCAGTTTGCCGGCGGCGTAGAAAATATCGATCTTCTCCGCCAGACCATCGGTACTGCCGCGCTCGATCATGCGCTTGCAGGTGCGGTACAGCACCATTTCCGTTGCTTTGCTCATTGCCTTTTCCTCCTATCAGGTATTCTCAGTGTCATCCGTATCGGAGACATTCAACTCCAGAAGGGTCAGGCGATAAGCCTGATCCACGTTCATCTCGTCGGCATCCTCGATGGCAGCTTTCGCCCCCATAATCCAGCCACCAATGTCGGTCGGCTCCAGAATGACGCTCTCTGCATCATCCAGAGGCTTCCGACCAAACAGGTGGTACGGAGTGCCAGCATAAGAAATGCCCGAAGCATCAGGCTCCGGGCAGAGGATATAACAGCCGTTGTCGGCTTTTTTGATGTAGGTCACGTCCTCGGTCAAGGCAAGGACGGTGCCATCACTGGCTTTGATGATTTTGTTGAACAAGGCACTCTACCTCCAAAAATTGCATAGCAAAGCCGCCGCAGACGCAGCAGCCGCCCATGGTCATCAAAATTTTTATAGTAGGCTTCTTGGCAGTTCATATACTGCGCTACCTCCTGCAGGGTACGTTTCCCGGCCAGCCATTCACGGTGGAACAGCTTCAGTTTCCTCCGTGCGCGTATCACGCCGTCACGGCTACCATTGACTTTGATTTTCCCGGTCTCGGTCAAGGTAAAACGAGCCTTGCACCAGCGGAAAGGCTTTGTCAGAGGGATGATCTTGCATTTCTTCTTGTTGACCGGGATGCCGCGGATTTCAAACTGGCGCACGATAGCGCGGCCCAGCTTTTTCAGATCTTCGATATCCGGGAGAATGATGCAGTAATCATCCATGTAGTGTCCGGCGCTATGCGTGGACATCTGGCATTTGATCCAGTTGTCCACAGCACTGGGCATTGCCGCCATTTCTTGTTGGCTCGGCTCAACGCCCAGCGGCATCCCACGGCCCGGAAATTCGCCGGGAGCAGTATCAATAATGGTATCTGCTATCCGCCGAAAATCAGGGTTCAGGATATACCGCTGGTGCCGCTGATAGATGATAGAATGGGGTGCATAAGGAAAGAACTTCTTCAGGTCGAGCAGCAACACCCCGCCCGCACGGCCATACTTGCGGTAATGCCGTGCCAGCTGCTGTTTGATGCGCTTGATCTGCCAGTGCAGTCCCTTACCAATCCGGCTTGCACCGTTGTCATAGATCATGCTGGGGTCGTAAAGCGGCTCCAACACTTCCTTGCTGATGACCTTGTGGATTTGTCGGTCTGTAATATGAGGAGCGTCAATCCCACGAATCTTGCCGCGTTCGCAGACCGTGAAATGAACGTATTTCTTAGGCCGCCACCTTTTTGCCAAAATAAGCCGCCGCTGCTTCGCTGTGTGAGAAAACAGATGCCGCTCAAAGTTCTGCGTGCTCTGCTTCCAGCGTACACCGTTGCAGCATTTCCGGCCATATTTGAACATCGTGTGGTAACTGAATACTTCTTCCAACGAACCGAGGGCGGCACAACGGGCTTCCTGTCTGGCTCGGCGTGCTGCCCGGCGGCGCTGGTATCGTGCTTCATGGCGCTCCTGACTTGTCATAAAAGTATTCGCTCCTCGTACAGATGAATTGTAGGGCATCGTCTAATCTGCTTTATGCCGGCACATGAAACGCGGTAAGATGCATCCCGCGCCATGCAAGAAGCGTCCGTGTCAGCATATCGAAAAGCAGTTTTAGAGGTTTGACCCTCAGGGAAGTACCTCTCCTTTTGCTATGGTCGTCTTTCACCTATGGCTACTCCATGTGACCAAGCATTGCAAAATCCGGGCACAACACCATACGCATTGTTAGCGTTGTTATAGTCCAACGACCCCGACGACGAAACCGCGCAGAAGTAGTTGTTGTTGTTGATGTTGTTGTTGTAGTTCGGCGACCGCAGCCACCAGACCGCCGCCGCAGGAATTGACAGAGATACACCCACTTAAAAATCAGGCTTTCCGATTGACCGTTCCGATCATGCCTTGTAGCAGGTCGTTTTCCTTGTCAATCAGCTCACCCAACTTTTGAGCCATTTTGTCCAGTCTTTCAGTTGCTTTCTTCGCATCGACACTTTTCCCTGAAGGAGTTGTGAAACATCCCTGTGGGTTCTGGGTCATGATGAGATAGCAGTGAGTCAACCGAACATCCAGCGCCATCAGAGATGCCCGCGCTTCCAGAAGATGTGCTTTACGAAGCTGGCGCCGCTGATCGTCGGAGGGATAGATGCTGTTTGCCTTTTCGGCATGGTCTATCACCTCACCCGCCAGCTTTGCAACCGGTTCTGCAATCAATCTGGAATACCTTGCGGAAATGCGGGTCAGGAAGTTTATCGTTTCAATGTAAATCGCATTGGCGACATTCACATACTCCGCCTTGCTTTCTGTGCGCTTGGATTTCAAAACTGACATGATACTTTAGTCTCCTTCGGGGTCATCGAGATCGATTTCCCCTTGCTCTCGCTCAACTTCTTCCAAATGCTTGAGCAGCACATACTCTATGTAGTTCGTGATGGACCGATGCTCTTTTGTTGCTAGAACACCGATCTTATCAAAAACTTCATCGGACAGGCGCAGTGTAAAGACGCGCTTGTTAGTTGCCATACAATACCTCCTAACAAACAGGTTTTGAAAGTATTGTATAGCGTTTTTCGTGCCGTGTATGCACTCATAAGACAGTTGAGTGATAGCACTTTCAGTATCTTTTTTCAAAAAATCGCGCGGGGCGCTGACGCGCCCTTTGAATTTTTTTAGGAAAGTTTGCTGTTTTCCGCCCACTTCCGTGGGCTTGAGTAAGTCGAGAATCCCTGCGGGGGATTAGACAACAAAGCCGGGCACAACACCATACGCATAGCTAGCGGTGTTATAGTCCAACGACCCCGACGACGAAACCGCGCAGAAGTAGCTGGGGCTGGAGA
>ENA-OUQW01004003-OUQW01004003.1-human-gut-metagenome-genome-assembly--contig:-NODE-4003-length-9936-cov-16.027528_pt1 | contig 9936 bp, 11 predicted proteins | sample MGYA00248464_ERZ548849 | MGnify/ENA primary metagenome ERZ548849 (study PRJEB26491, sample SAMN04978193) | human gut metagenome | host: Homo sapiens | study: EMG produced TPA metagenomics assembly of...
CATTCAAGCGAGCTTGATGTTCATCTGCTCCTTAAATGTTTGCACCTGCGGTGCTATGCCTGCGATTTTCTATGTTGATTAGTAGTTTTATGTCTTTTGTTGTGTGGTGGTTTTGTATTTATGGGGCTGGTTTTTGGCTTATTTATTTGAATTCCTTATATTTGAATGCGATTGAACATTTTTGTTCAGGTGATTGAACATTTTTAGGTTGTTGATTGAACATTTTTATTATGCAATACAGGCGGATTCAGTTTGCTGAGGTTTTGGAGCGGATAAATGAACCGAGGGGTAAGATACAGGTGATTGTCGGACCACGTCAGGTTGGTAAGTCTACATTGATGGGGCAGGTGCTCGAGGTGTGTACTGTTCCGTATGATAGTTATTCTGCTGATGATGTTACAGGTGTTTCGTCAGATTGGCTTGCACAGATCTGGGAGTCGCAGAGGATGAAAATGGCTGTGCGCGGTGAATCGAAAAGGCTTCTCGTAATTGACGAAATTCAGAAGATAATGAATTGGAGTGAGACGGTCAAGGCTGAGTGGGATCGCGATACGCGTGAGAAGCGAGAGCTGATTGTTGTATTGCTCGGTTCTTCCAGGATGCTGATTGAGAAGGGACTGACGGAGTCGTTGGCCGGACGCTTCGAACTTATACGACTTTCACATTGGACGTACTCGGAAATGAGAGATTGTTTCGACTTCTCTTTGCAACAATATGTGTTCTTCGGGGGGTATCCTGGCGCAGCCTGGTATATTGGTGATGAGTTGCGTTGGAGACGATATATCAAGGATTCTTTGATTGAACCGACCATAGCACGAGATGTATTGATGGATACAAAAGTTATGAAACCTCAACTTTTGCGTCAGTTATTTGAATTGGGATGCAGTTATAGTGGGGAATTGTTGTCTCTTACCAAGGTAGCTGCTCAGTTGCAAGATGTCGGAAATGTGACGACACTTGCGGGGTATCTGCATTTGCTGAATGAATGCGGGTTGTTGTGCGGCTTGCAGAAGTATGCAGAAGATGAGGCCAGAAAGTATAATTCTGTACCTAAATTCCAGGTACATGATAATGCTTTGCGTAATGTTTATGCCGATGAGGGTTATTCCGATGTCATAGAAGATGCTGGTTTGTGGGGACGATATGTTGAATCTGCTGTCGGGGCTTATCTTGTCAGCCAGGCTTCAATCCATGATTATAAGGTTTATTATTGGAGGAACAATAAGGACGAGGTGGATTTTGTTCTTTCTCGAGGAAGAAAAAAGGTTGCAATCGAGGTGAAGAATGGACGAAGAACGATGAATCGTGGTTTGACGGTATTTTCTAAAATGTATAATCCTTATAGGGCTTTTGTTGTTGGTTCTGGCGGTTTGACCATTGATGAGTTCTTGTCAATGGATTTGGATTTGTTGTTTAAATAGGGGCTTGGCTTTGTTTGGTAAATGCGAGCGAGCTATGTAAAACATGAAGCTAGGTTACATTGGTTAAACGCACTGTGTTCTCGCTGACATTGTGCTGTCGTTGAGAGTAGATCCCTGGTCCTGGCCATGGATGACGGTGTCGAGGGCATGTGTGAAGTGGGCTTCACAAGGTAAAACGCAAAGCGGTGCTTTGTCAGGTAAACGCGAGCAGGCTCGCTAGGTAAATGCAACTGTGTTGCAGGTAATAGTTGTTGATTGTATGTTTTTAGACAAAAGTTATTATAGTATTACTATTGTGGCTATACCGTCATTCCTGGCTTGGACCAGGAATCTTATGATAATGGTCTGTAGGATGTGTTTTGGTTTATCGCTGACATTGTACCGTCAATGAGATTAGATCCCTGGTCGTAGCCAGGGATGACGTCATCGTTGGCGCTTGTGGTATTTTGTGGGTGTTTGCTTTTATTTTAAGACATAAGAACATAAGAACAAAAGGTTCATTTAAGGGGCTGATGTACATTCAAGCGAGCTTGATGTTCATTTGCTCCTTAAATTTTTGCACCTTAGGTGCTGAGCCTGCGACTCTTTTATTGTGAAGAACAGAAGGGGGGATGTTATTGCGGTTGTTGCTATAGCGTCATTCCTGGCTTGTACCAGGAATCTGATGGTTGTGGGTGGGGTGGAGATTTTCTATATGTCAGTTTGTTGTGTGAGAAATTTGTGAGGATATTTATCGTTTTTTGCTCTTTCCGAATAACTCCGAATGACTACCGAGCCTAATCAGTTTCACTATTTCATCATCAATCCAGATCAAAAGAAAATCATTTTCAACATGGCATTCCATGTATCCAGCATAATCTCCTGTAAGCATGTGGGGCTTGAATTCTTTGGGGACGTCCTCGCCACGTTCCAAGAATCCGACAATATCATAAAGCTTTTTCAGTTTTACATGGTCATTCTTATACCGCTTCAAGTCTTTACGAAACTGACTGCCGCTTTTGACTTCTCTCATTCACTGCAAGATTTAATGAAGCTTTCAAAGCTGCTAGTATCAACTTTCTTTAAGTTTTTCCCCTCACGAGCTTCTTCAATGGCGATCTTGGTCTCTTCGTTCGGCTTTTTGTACATGGCATCCATCAAAAGGCACTCAACGAAGTTGTTCAAACTTCGATGTTCTAGTTTGGCTGCCCTTTTCAGCATGTCTAACAATTTGCTGTCCAGTCTGAATGCTGTTTGTTTTTTTATTGCTATTTCTCCCATATAGTGTTATACTTTTTATCACAAATGTATAAAAATATCTGATATCGGCAATAATGACATTATTAAATTGTGTTGCAAATTTTACTCTAAAACGAATTTGCGTTTATTCTGATTCTATACCGTCTCTTGAGTAAGATCCCTGGTCCTGGCCAGGGATGACGATGTAGGGGCACTTGTGCAAAACTGAGTTTTGCTAGGTAAAACACAAAGCTGTGCTTTGTTAGGTAAAACGCAGACATTGTCTGCTAGGTAAAATGCAGGCAGGGCCTTCAAGGTAAAACGTGAAGCTTGCTTCACTAGGTAAAGCACAAACCGAGTTTTGCTGGGTAAGTGCAACTTTGTTGCTAGTTGATAGCTCTTACCTGCATCACTCCTGTGATGTTTTTTACCTATTTTGTGCTTGGTGCTTGTTTTCCATTTTTCATTTCAAGTATTCAAAAAGGAAAATGGGAAAGGAGTTTAATATTGCTGCTGTTTGGTTGATGTCCACATATTTTTGTTTCATTGTGGCAAATAGTTTGTTTTGTGCTATGTCTTCCTTTTTTGCAGGTATTGTGTTGTTGCCATTGCGGATATAGTTCGCTTTGGATACGTTCTGATATTTCAGCATTTCCCAATTTCTTTTTACTTCCTCAATAGGCGTTCTCTCTATGTTGATGAATCGATAACCTCTGGCCTGAGGATATGCAAATGTTTCTGCATTTCTTTTGAATTTGTGCTGTATGCAGTCTTCTCGTGTCACAACATATTTGAAATAATCAGCATCGGGCAATTCTTTTGTATATTTCAGTGATTCTACCATGGGATAGTTTATATATAGTTTTCCATTGTTGGTTTCATCATTGAAATAATTCAGCATATCATCAAGTATGGCGTCCAGGCGAGTTGTACCCATGCGATTCTGAAAATCGTCGTCGAAAAACAGGAACACCTGCGAGAACAACGTGTCCAATCGTTGTCCCGCCGGTATTTCTATTTGGTTTTCTTCCAATGGAAGTACTCGGAACAAGTCATAGCCGGTATTCTTCAAATTCTTGTATAATGTGGGCAAATCGCTTCCATATCTTACTACACGTATATCTTCATTGTTTAGATATAAATGTTTGATTGATTCAAATATGGTCGGTTCAGCGACTGTTCCTTCAAAAACGAATAGTATCATTTACCAAATGTACCTCCTCTGTACAGTTTTTCAAGGTTGTGGCCAAATCTTAGTTCCTTATCTGTCATGTTGCATATTGCATCAATTTTATTATTGCGAATGATAAAGAAGCAGTCAGGTCTTAGCAAATCATTAGTCAGCAGATAGGTGTCGTGCGTAGTCACGAAGGTTTGTCTGTCACCTACAAATAGCCGTTTGCAGATTGCGTATGATAGTTCGTGATGATAGAATGCATCAAATTCATCTATGAATACGAATGATGCATTTACCATTTCTTTAAGCCAGAAATATTGCAGTTCCAGATTTTTTGTGCCTGTTGATGCAACTAATTGGAATGGTGTTTTAACACCGTTCATCAGACAATAAAGAACTTTTTCTCCCAGAATAGGTTCAGAAAATTCGAATTTCTGGTTGCTTGTTTCTTCCAGGAAAATCTCGAAGTCCTTTATATATCCGTTGGATATTATGTATTCTTCAATGTTGCTGCTTCCTTCTCTATAACCAATGAATTCTCGATAGTCCAAACTTCTGAAGAAAAGCATATTCTCTACAAAATCTTGTAGCTTGAGCATCGGATGATCTTTGGATAGAGGACTGGAACCTATGATGAAATTTACCAATGATATGGTGTTTGCACCATTCTTTAACTTCTCTTTAGTGTCGGTTGAAATAGAAAATTCATCGGCTATACTCAATTCCTCAGCATCTCTATTGAAGTATACGCCGGTTTCTCCTTCCAATCTCTCTCTTACAATGACTATTTGGCCGTCTTTGGCAATCTTGGAATAAGAATATTTTAACCGGAGGTTGTCAAATGAAAAATAGTATTCAAATTCTACGGGGTTGAGATAATTTGATGCGCTGGCAAAATTTGTATAATAATCAGGTTTCTTCCACTTGTGCGAAAGATGATTTGCTATATCGAAAATGGCCAGTCCAAGGTTTGTCTTTCCGGAACCATTCGGCCCGTAGATGATGCCATTTTTTACTATGCCATCTTTTATTGCTGTTTTATTGAAATCATAGCCACTTGGATGTGACAGGTCCCACTCGATTTTGTCGGCGAAACCTCGATAATTTTTAACGGTAAATTTTGATAGCATATTAATAACTTGTTAAGTAATATATATTATTATGTACAAAGTTATGTAAAACGTTTGTATCCGTAATTTATTTACGGATTAAGGTGCTGCTGAAATTGAATATTTAACATTAGATAACAAGCGAGATTTGTTTTTAGGTAAAACACAGGCGGTGCCTGTTAGGTAAACGCTGCGTTAGGTAATAGGTTTTGTGGGTGTTTGCTGTTTTATTTTTAGACATAAGAACAAAAGTTAGCATTTGAGAATTTAATATCCATTCAAATGGATTTGATGTATATTCATATTCTTCAATGCTTTCGCACCTGCGGTGCTGAGTCTACGACTGCCTTTTGTTATGAAGAACAGAAGGGGGATGTTATTGCTGTTTTTGCTATAGCGTCATTCCTGGCTGGGACCAGGAATCTTATGACAATGGTCTGTAGGATGTGTTTGGGTTTATAGCTGACATTGTATCGTCATTGGGATAAGATCCCTGGTCCTAGCCAGGGATGACGGCATCGTTGGCACTTGTGGTATTTAGTGGGTGTTTACTGTTAATTTTTCAGACAGAAGAACATGTGTGAAGCGGGCTTCACAAGGTAAAACGCAGGTTGTGCCTGCTAGGTAAATGCACTTCGTGCTAGATAAATGCGACTTTTAATTTGTTAGGTAATGGTTGTCCATTAGCTATGAAGTTGGATATAGTTATTGAGAATGAAAAAGGCGGTGGACTTTTTTAGAACACCGCCTGTAAAATAGTATCAGATATTTTTTAATGAGAATGCATATTTGAAATCTATAGATGAATGCAGTTCTTTATTATTGATCCACGCCGGCTCGTCGTGGCTTTTTTCAGAAATAGAAGTGGGACTGTCGTTTTTAAATGTGGTGTAAACCTTTTCCAATATATTCATTTGTTCATTTGTGAAACTTGATAGGTCGCATGAAATATCCGATATAAGTTTCATTCCAATGTTTCCGTTTTTGCTTTCAACTTCTATCTGTTGAATGTCGTCTAAAAGGGCATAAACCTTATCCCAACAGTTGGGTACTGGGCCATATTGTATTGCTTTGAATGTCAATCCGGTCATAGCTTGCCCATTTTCTCTATAGGCTAAGAAGTCTGTATAAAACAGCAATTTGTTCATTTGAGTAACAAAGACTCCTTCAAATTTTTCAATGAAGAATAAAATGACATTTTTTAATCTGCTTATAGATTGCATTGCATAGCCGTTATATTTGTCACGACATCCGCCTCCGTAAATCAAATTACAGAGAAATCCTTCTTTGAAAGCCTTGTTCTCATATTCTTCTAAACGTCTTTTAATATTCTGACGTTCCTCGTTGGATAAAACACCTGTTGCTGCATCAACAAATGTTTCAAATGTTTTTGGAGATTGTATGGCTTTTAGGACTCGTCCGTTTGCCAGACTTGGCATTTCTCCGTTTTCGTATAAGCGATATTGGTTATCTCCGAATCCTAAAATTTTAGACATCTTTGATGCTGACAATTCATATCTGCTTCTTATTTCTTTGATTTCATCAGGGAATGGTATCCCGTGTTTGGCGCGATAAGCGTTGTATATTTGAGCTGTGTTTACAACATCCATCTGAGTAGTGGTGAATGTTTCTTCGGTATCTACACATTTGTAGCATACGTATGTGTATTCATATTCTTCTTTGCGAAAAACTGCCATCCGAGTTTCTGTAAGGAGAATAGTGGCACCTCCGGTAAATGGACTTCTCATAACTATTTGAATTTATATTTAATCTTTTGCTCTGCTATATGAAAAGATATACAAATGGCGCTTGAACTGCTGAATCCCATAGATATTTTAATATATACATCATTGCCTTTTATGTCTTTGCCAAACACCCACATATCTCCTTTCTTATTTAAGGTGTCTTCTATCGGTCCATCGACATAATCATTAGTTTCAAGTTGCATTATTATATCTTCTCTGTATTTGGGAGTGATTTCCAATTCCAAAAGGGTTTACATGTTTTTCCCTCTATCGTCACGAAAGACAATTCAAAAAACTTTTACTTTTTGGTTGAATTGAGACAGGAAATATTCTACTTCTTCTTTTGTCGCCATAAATGGTTGCATTTTTGCAAAAGTAACGATTTCGTTTAATATATGCAATATATTAATGTGATATTCAACTTTAAAATTAAATATGTGCGTCTTTGCTTTTTCGTCTGGTGTGTGAACTTTTTGTGGTGGTTTGTTGTTGGTATGGTTGAGTTTTTGTATTTTGTGGGGGCTTTTAGAGGTTTGTTCCTTTGAAAGGCCTTTTTAATATCTATATTATGGGAAATATATTTTCGTTTTTGAGTTCTTTGTTTGGACGTGGCGGCAAGGTGACTGTGGATAACAGTACTGTGCGGTCGCTGGATCTGGAACGTTTCATGGGCCGGTGGTATGAGCTGGCCAGATATGATCATAGTTTTGAACGGGGCATGTCGCATGTGTCTGCAATGTATATGATGACGGACAGCGGCAAGGTGCTTTTGGTTAATGAGGGTGTGAGGAACGGCAAGAAACGTAGTATACGTGGGCGGGCGAAACAGCCTGATGTTTCGCAACCGGGAAGGTTGAAGGTTGCGTTCTTCTTGTGGTTCTATTCTGATTATTATGTGATGGATATTGATCCTGATTATAGGTATGCGCTGGTTGGAAGCAGTTCGGATAAGTATCTCTGGATCCTGAGTCGTGAGAGGACGATTACGGATGTGGTCAAAGGGGAACTGCTGAGCAAGTTGCGTGCACGCGGGTATGATACGGATAAGCTTATCTTTGTTGATCAGGGGCTGGTGTCGGACTTGTAGCGCAAAGCGGGCTTTGCGCTAAGGTAAAACACAAAGCTGTGCTTTGTTAGGTAAACGCGAGCGGGCTCGCTAGGTAAAACGTGAAGTTTGCTTCACTAGGTAAAGCGCACTGTGTTCTCGCTGACATTGTACCGTCATTGAGATGAGATTCCTGGTCCTGGCCAGGGATGACGCTGTCGTTGGCACTTGTAGTGTTTTGTGGGTGATGGAGTGAACAAAATGATGGTTTTGTGGGTTCATGATTTTAGTACCTCGGGCTTGTTGCCTGTGCGGTTGGATTATTAATGATATAATAAATATAGGTTATGAGGTTTGGACGATATTTTTTCTTGTTGGCTTTGTTGTTTGCGGTTGCTGATGTTTGTTGTGCTGCTCGTTGGAAAGCCAAGCATGTTGTGATGATTGGGCTAGATGGTTGGGGCGCTTATAGTGTAGCTGAGGCTGATATGCCTAATGTGAAGAAGCTTATGGAGGAGGGCTCTTATACGTTGAAGAAGAGGTCGGTGCTTCCTTCTTCAAGTGCTGTCAACTGGGCTTCAATGTATATGGGAGCTGGACCTGAATTGCATGGATACACGGAGTGGGGGTCGAAGACTCCTGAGTTGCCGTCACGTGTTGTCAATGAGAATGGTATTTTCCCGACGGTGTTCAGCCTGTTGCGTGAGTCTGCACCTGACGCTGAGATTGGGAATATATGTGAGTGGGACGGTATCCGTTATGTGGTGGATACCACTGCGCTCAGTTTTGATCGTCATATAACGGAGAAACCGCAGGGGCCGGCAACGACGAGGTGCGCGGTGGATTATATAAAGAGGGCTCATCCTGCTTTGGTGAATATTGTTTATGACGAACCTGATCATACCGGGCATGCTGTGGGGCATGATACTCCTGAGTACTACAAGAAGTTGAAAGAGCTTGATGGGTATATTGGTGAGATTGTGCAGGCTGTCAAGGATGCTGGAATGTTTGACGAGACAATATTTATTGTTACTGCGGATCATGGTGGAATCAAGAAGGACCATGGCGGTAAGACGATGCAGGAGATGGAGACGGCGTTCATTATATGCGGCAAGGGCGTTAAGAAAGGGTATGAGTTTGAGGAGAGTATGATGCAGTTTGACTGCGCGTCTACAGTTGCATATATCTTCGGGTTGAAACAGCCTCAGGTGTGGATTGGACGTCCGATGAAACAGGTGTTTACTAGGTAAACGCAGGCTGTGCCTGCTAGGTAAACGCTATGCTAGTTAAACGCGCTTTGCGCTAGGTAAAATGCAACTTTGTTGCAAGGTAAAACATGAAGATAGGTTACATTGGTTAAAATGCGCTGTGCTCTCGCTGACATTGTACCGTCATTGAGATCAGATCCCTGGTCCTAGCCAGGGATGACGGTGTCGTTGGAGCTTGTGGTATTTTGTGGGTGTTTACTGTTAATTTTTCAGACAGAAGAACATAAGAACAAAAGGATTCATTTAAGGGGCGGATGTACATTCAAGCGAGCTTGATGTTCATCTGCTCCTTAAATGTTTGCACCTGCGGTGCTGAGTCTGCGACTCTTTTTGTTGAAAAAGAACAGAAGGGGTGGATGACATTACTGATGATTTTAGGTTGTCATTCCTGGCTGGGACCAGGAATCTTATGTTGGATTTGCACTGTGTTCTCGCTGACATTGTACCGTCATTGAGATGAGATCCCTGGTCCTGGCCAGGGATGACGATGTCGGAGTCACTTGTAGCATTTAGTGGGTGTTTACTTGTTTTTAGACAGAAGAACATAAGAACAAAAAGAATTCATTTAAGGGGCGGATGTACATTCAAGCGAGCTTGATGTTCGTCTGCTCCTTAAATGTTTGCACCTGCGGTGCTATGTCTGCGACTCTTTTGTTATGAAGAACAGAAGGGGGATGTTATTGCTGTTTTTGCTATAGCGTTATTCCTGGCTGGGACCAGGAATCTTATGTTGGATTTGCACTGTGCTCTCGCTGACATTGTGCTGTCGTTGAGATGAGATCCCTGGTCCTGGCCAGGGATGACGGTATCGTTGGCATTTGTAGTGTTTAGTGGGTGTTTACTTGTTTTAAGACAGAAGAACATAAGAAAAAAAGGATTCATTTAAGGGGCGGATGTACATTCAAGCGAGCTTGATGTTCATCTGCTCCTTAAATGTTTGCACCTGCGGTGCT
>ENA-OUQW01004007-OUQW01004007.1-human-gut-metagenome-genome-assembly--contig:-NODE-4007-length-9931-cov-3.141657_pt1 | contig 9931 bp, 11 predicted proteins | sample MGYA00248464_ERZ548849 | MGnify/ENA primary metagenome ERZ548849 (study PRJEB26491, sample SAMN04978193) | human gut metagenome | host: Homo sapiens | study: EMG produced TPA metagenomics assembly of...
AAACTGGAACTGGCGGTCGAATTTGAATCCGCCGCCGGAAAGGAGCGTTCTCATGCCATCCCCCATCCGGGCCGTGATCTTTGATATGGACGGTGTGCTCATCGACAGCGAACCCGTCTACCTCGGGATGCAGGCCCGCAACCTGCAAACAAAATACCCCTGGGTCACTCTGGAGAGCATGTACCCCACCGTGGGCATGTCCAGCCAGGAGTACCCCCGCTTTATGGCCAGGCTCTGCCGGGTGCCCTTTACCCCGGAGTTTGAAAAAGAGCTGATGCAGGCCGACGAAAACGAGCCCATCCACTTTCCCGATATCCTCCGCCCGGAAGCCCGCCCCATGCTGGAGCAGCTGCGGGCCATGGGCTTGCAGCTGGCGCTGGCCAGCTCCAGCCCCATGAGCAACATCCGGCAGGTGCTAGGCGAGTGCGGGCTGATGGAGTTTTTCCCCGTCATCGTCAGCGGGGAGCAGTTTGAAGCCAGCAAACCCGACCCTGAAATTTATCTCCACACCATGGCGCGGCTCGGCCGCCGCCCGGTGGAATGCCTTATCGTGGAAGACTCCACCTACGGCGTGCAGGCGGGCGCGGCCGCCGGGGGCCTTGTGGCCGCCCTGCGGGACGAGCGCTTCCCCTTTGACCAGAGCGCGGCCCGCTTCCACATCGGGAATCTGAGCGAGATTCCCGCTCTGGCGGCTTCCATCCAGTAATTTCTTTTTGTTTTGATACCGGGAGGCGATTTTTATGAACAAGCGCACCCTCGTGGTGGACCAGCTGTACAATCTGGCCGCCGGGTTCCTGTATGCCCTCAGCATCTGCTACTTTGCCCGCGGCTCAGACTTTGCCCCCGGCGGCATCTCGGGCCTGGCCCTCATCGTCAACTACCTGTGGCACCTGCCCGTGGGCATCACCACGCTGGTGTTCAACCTGCCTCTCGTGGCCCTGAGCATCCGCTTTGTGGGCCGGGCCTTTCTGGCAAAGTCGCTGGTGAGCATGGTGTGGTGCACCGTTTTTCAGGATGTCGTCTATCAGCGAGTCGAAATCCTCCTGCCTGATCTCGGGATTTTTGCCCAACAGGGCTATCGCGTACTCGGCTACCCCGGGCGAAGACGTCTTTTTGAGAACGTCGCGGAGTATCGCAAACTGGCGCGCGGAATTGCGGGCTATGAGCGCGCCTATCAGGCGCAGCTCGTCGCGGTCTATCTCTTCGGAAAGCTCTATCTGGAGCTGCTGCTCTATCGCCTCGACCGCCTCGTCGAATTTTCCGAGCTTGAAGAGAACGGCGGCGTACTGCTTGGCAAACTGGAAACCCTGCGGGGTCCCCATGTAGATTTTCACGTTGTCGGCGAGCTCCCCCTCCATCTTCTCGAGATCCCCGCGCCCGAGATTGCCGGCGAGCCTCGCTATGTTCAGGGCGATTTCAACGTCGGCGAGCATTCCGCCGCCCACTGCCGACTCTTTGGCCCTTTCAAATTCCTCAACGGCCTTCGCCACGTCCGCGCGCTGGTAGGCAATGTAGCCGAGCGCGAGCCTGTACCAACCCTCGAAAGCTTTCGGAACTTCCCCGCCGGAAAGCGGCTCCAACAGGTCTTCCGCTCCGTCGGCGTCGCCAAGCCCTATGTGCGCGAGCGCCGCCCTTATCCTGTTCTCCGGCGTCGGCGACGCCTCGAGTATAGGCAGCATGTTTCTGAGCGCCTTGTCGAATTCGCCCTGCGCTATCATGGAATCCACATATATGAGATCCATCTCCCTGCCCGCGGGCTGAGAATCTCCCGCTTTTCGAGAATCCTCCACAATCATCTGCGCAAGTGCCGGCAGGCCGGCGTCGAGCGCCCCGCGCGCGGAGGCGGCGCGGATTTCCCCGTCGTCTTCGGCGGACTTTTTCGCGTCTGCAAAGGGAGCGGTGCTCTCAGGCGGGCGCGCCGGCTCCGCGCGCGCCGCAAGCGCGAAAATGCATGCCGCCGCCAAAAGCGCCGCGGCTATTCTGCCGTTTTTTAACATAAAAACATAATTTCACAAAGGAGGAGCTTTTCAAGATAAAATCATGGGGGATGGGCTGCGGGGCGGCGGCATGCGGCGAAAAATCCGGCGGCGAAAAATTTCCGGAAGCGCGCTTTCAATGCAATGCTCCGCACCCGCGCCACAAACCTCCAAACCCCTACGGATTCGGCGGCCGTTTCCGCTTCTGCGGGCGCGCAAATAAACGCCCAACGGGGCGGCTTGAAGCAACGGCGGGCAATTTTCCGCATAACAGTTGCGATTTTATTAATTTTATAAATTAAAATATTATCTTTACATCGTTTTTTAGTATGATAGCAATGTTGGACGTAAAACAGAAAATTGTTTTTTGTTTTATGGAAAAGTTTCATCAAAAACGAAACGCCCCGAAGGCTGGTTTTTCTTCGGGCGTTTTTTGTTTCGGCGCCGCAGATAAAAATTGACAAGCTCCCCGCGCCGCAAAACAGTGTCGGAATGTCTTCGGCAGGGAAAAGAACGGATCCGAATTTGGAGCCGCCCGCGCGCGGCAGGATTCTGCTGCACTCGTGCTGCGCCCCTTGTTCGGCGGCGATAATAGAACGCCTCTCCAAGGACGGCGCGGAATTTTCGGTGTTCTACTTCAACCCCAACATATTCCCGCGCGAAGAATACGAGCTCAGGAAGTCGGAAAACAAAAAATTGGCGGAAAGCTTCGGCGTCGAATTTATAGACGCCGACTGGACGCACGGAGAATGGCTCGCGGAGTGCGGGGCGCTCGCGGGCAAACCGGAGCGCGGCGCGCGGTGCCTTGAATGCTTCAAACTGCGCCTCCTCAAAACTGCGGAATACGCCGCGCGCAACTCATACGCGGCGTTTTCCACAACTTTATCCTCGTCGCGCTGGAAGAACATCGAACAGGTGTTCGAAGCCGGCGCGTTCGCCGAGAAAGCCGCCGGTGGCCCCAAGTTCTGGGCGCGCAACTGGCGCAGGGGCGGGCTTAGCGAACGCCGCGCGCAGCTATTGCGCGAGCGCGGCTTCTACAACCAGCAATACTGCGGGTGCGAATTCTCCGCGAAAGCTTCCGCAAAAAAGCGCGCGGAGCCGCCTTGCGCTCCCTCCTCCGAAAAACCGTAAAAATAGGCGCAGCCCACATCGCAATATATAAAAATCCGGACACCGGCCGCATGTAATCGGCGGCCGCTGCTCCGACTTAAAGTCCGCCGCAGGAGGGAAAATTTTACCGCCGGCCGCCGCGGCAATTCAAACGCGGAAACCGCCATAGCTCCCGAAAAATTCGGCGGCAACATCCGGAGGTCGCAAAGAACGCAATACCCTACTTTATGAAATGCCGGCGACCCTCCGTGCGTTTCGCCAATGAACGCCATCGGCACACCCCATACCCGCCGCCGGCAAACGTCAGCCCGTGGAAATCCCAGCGTCAGGCCTCGGCGAGTTCTCCATGCAGCCCCCAGAGTCCGCAAAGATGGGCCGCCTATCGAAACGCCATGAAAACCTTATGCGCGCCCGTCTTGCGCGCGGGCGATAAAGGCTGCGCGATAACGTGCATACACGCGGAAATCGGTACGGCGGAGATCGGGAGATTCTGCTCTTTCATATAGCGAAAGAGCGCGCGCCCGAAGCCGCATCTGCGTCCCAAATCTCCAACTTCAAAATAAGCGGCTAACCCCGCGCCCGACGGGGCACAAACAAACGGCAAATTGGGGAAGAGAAAAACTTGTGAAGGCCTTTATACCCCCATGCAATCAACCCGAACCGCAAGTCCTCCTGAAAATTTTCCGCAAGCCGGCAAGCGCTTTGCCGCAATACGGCTTACTGCAAGAAAACGCCCCGCCGTATCAATCCAACGAACTTCCGCCATTTCTATTTGCGCGGCGCGCCGGCGCACAAATCCGGCGGTCGGCAATTGGCGGTTGAAGAAAAATCCAAAAAAAATGCTTGCAAATCCCATGCGGAACGCTTGGATGAAAACTTTAAAAATCAAGCAACGGGGGTATAGCTCAGTTGGTTAGAGCACTTGCATGACACGCAAGGGGTCGCAGATTCGAGTTCTGCTACTCCCACCATTTTGAAAGCCGCAAGTTTAATAACTTGCGGCTTTTTATTTCTCCTTGACGAGTGGGGGCAATGCCAAATGTTGAGAAATACGGCGGCTCAAAGCCAGAGGCTATGGAATAAGGGATATAAGGAAGCGAATTTCCATAGTATCCCTCCGCATTCTACGGATGCCCCGTGGCGGCAGTTTTCAAAGTCCCGCCCGCAAGCCCGCCTTTGGATTAGCTTCTTCTTGCGGCGCAATACATTCGCTTATCCCGTTATTTTTACTAAACATCCATATTCTTATTATCGGCGCAAACCCTTCGCTTATCCCTTCTCGCCAACTTCCCGCACCCAATCGGAGCCCCCCGCCTCATTCCTTCATCATCTCCTTTAATCGCCTTATATCTCCCATGCGTTGCTTTGCGCTCGGGCTATTCTTGTTTAACATTCTCACCTGTACAGGACATTAACGCGCCTTCTATATCCGCATGCCACTTGCCTTAATTATATCGTATCCTGCGATGCGTCAGACCGGCTACGGTTGCGGCAAACTTGCAACCGCTTTGTCTATTGTGCGTTCGCCTTTGTTATTGGACGACATTCGCGCGACAAGCCCTCTTTGAGCTTGTTAGCGTACGCTTGCCCATAGCCAGCTCCACAGTGGCGGGTGCTTCATTATCGCAGCTAAAAAACTTCAAGGCCCTTTCGGAATTGAACATCGAGCTGGCATTGTAAGGGTTTCCCCTTCCCTGCCCTCTATTTTCCCGCATCCCACAACTTTTGGCGTAAAACGGCAAATAATCCGAACGCATATCGCGGGAAATTCATTAGTAGCGGTATAATTATCATGAATGTTTTTTTAATAAAAAAGCGTTGGCATTGCATTAAAATATATTTTTACTCTAAACAGGAAACCAACGAAAGCGTATGGGCTATGAAAAAGAAATTACAAACAATAGTGTTTGCTGCGGTTTTGGTATTTTGTTCATTTAGTGCGTGGTCGGCCGAGGATCCCTGCGATCCGACACCTCCCGAGCCGCCAGATCCCAATCCCAGCGACTGCATGCCAATAGAGCTTGGAGAATAAATAATGATCAATTCAAAACAGAAACGCCATCTGTTGCTTTCATATAGAAGCGCGATGGCATTTTTTGTTTTGCATTTTAGCGCCGTATTCGCATTTGCCCAGGTATCGCGTTACTTCGGCCAAATTCCGGCGGGCAATTCCGACACAAACGGGTTTGTCAGAATTGACAAGGTGTTTTGCGATATTCCCCTTGGGAATGGACGCAGCGCGGAATTGTTTTTCAAGTTTTCGACAGATCCGCGCTTGGAACCAAAATATCTCGGAGCATATTGGACAATCCCGTTTTTTGAGTCGAATGTTGTAAAGTTATCCTCCAATATTTATCGTTGGATTGCCCCCAACCTTAGAACATACACTTTTAATAAACTTCCCAAAAACGACAGAGGCTATAAAGAAACATATATTTTAAATACTACCGGTAGTTTAAAGCTAAATGTAGCCAAAGACGGCTCCGTTTGCATAGAAAATGTGGATGATCCCAAAAACAGGTATTTATTTAGGGAGGGAAAACTTGTTTCGTTTTGCGAGGGCAGAGATGCCGACACATTTAGAATATCCTACGAAAACGGCAATCGCCCACGTGTGCTCTACAATGTTGGCAAAAATTCAACGGAAATAGAATTTGCTTATAATAAAGAGGGATTTTTAACCAAGATACTTTTCCCTGAGGATAAAAAATCCATAATTATAACATATTGCAATTGTGATACACTTGCCGAAGACGGCATAACAAAGCAAGGGAAATTGTTAAAATCGATATCTTCTATCATATTTACCAATGGCAGTAAGGAGGAATATCGATACTCAACAGAAGCGAACAAAAATAGTAGAGCTATTCTGACAAAAAATGATAAAAATGCGAAAGAAATAATATATCAAAATGTTAGTATTAATAAAATTGAACAATATATAACGGGGTATGCGGAGTGTGAATATATAAAATGGGATGCTTGCACTGGTATTATAGTATCAGATAGTGCAGGAAGCTATGCTATAAGAAATCCATTGTTCGATAAATATAATCCCGAATGGAATAATGAATTTTTCCAGAAAGCCAGGGAAAGAAAACTTTCAAGCCAAGAAGTTACAATCAGTTATAAAAAGCCAGAGTTTAAATACGATGAAGTTTGGGACTATGACTTTAGGAAAGCCATAAAAATAACCCAAGAACCACTAACTGGTGAACAATCTCGTATATTTTATATTGGAAGTTCTGGTGGAGCTTCTATGAAAATCCGCAAAATAGAAAAAAAATTGATTACTGAGAAAGATTGGACAACAACGGCAATAAAGATATATAACAGTGATGGACTAATTGTTAGAGAAATGTTTCCCGCTATAGACAGCGTAAAAGAATTTCGATATGAACCAGGAATTGAAAAACAATTTATAAATGGGAAGCCCTTTAAATTTATAATTAGAAAAAATAATTCTACAGCAGTATCGATATTTTCGGACAATGGGAGAAAACTCATGGAATTGCTAGAATCCCCAGAGCAAATTGAGCAGTATGATTATTCAAAGAATTATGATATATATACACTTTATGACAAAAATGCGGGAATTTACTTGAAGCGCATATATGGCGGCATATATGATATTATTGAGAAAACTGCCGAAGGTTATATAAGACGAGTTAAACTAAAACATGACCAAAAGGAAATACTATTCTATTACGACGACAATATGACGATAACATCGTCAAATAATTATAAATCAATCAAATGAAATCAATGAAAAAAATAATATTCATCTATTCTGTTGTCTCCCTGCTTTGGGGCCCCCTAATAGCAGACGAGTGCGGCCCTTGCACTAAAGCTCAAGAACATGGCTGCCCTAGAGGTGGTGCAATTGCTTCCGGAAGGTGTGACTATGCGCCTGAAGCTGGCTGTATTAATATTGATTGCATAGGAGGCACAGTGTCAATTATGTCAAATGGTTCTTGCGGAAATATAATAGGAACATGTACAACTCGTACTCATACTTATATGGGGGATTCTTGTATAAAAGCCTGTTTGTTTAACGGTAGGGGTTGCTATTGTGCGTATTCTGGAGCCAGAAAGAGTGGTTCTAGTGGAACTTACATTGATTGCGACTGAACTGGCATGAAAAATAAGTTAGCTATAGGCTGTATAATGATATTTTCATATAGTATCCTATGTGCAAATTCATTTATTACGGATCTCAAAACTGCTGTTTCCGGTTATTCTACTATAAGAAATAATGGATTATCAATTATAGTTGAACTTTCAGAATATCATCTAGATAAGGATATTGCTGAAGAATTTGCGAAAAAACTTAAGAATCTTCCATTATTCGCAGATGGCAATATCGATATTGAAAAATTTTTACTAAACTATAGAAATCGCGCCAAACATGCAAATTTTTCTCGTCTAAATATAAATTTTCTGGCATCAAACTACAAAGCAACATGCTTTTATTCAGAGTCCCAATCATTAAATAAAGAGAAAATTATTTCTGATAACCATTTAGTATTTTCATCTATTGGGGAGCTAGTATCATCATATGATTCCAATTCAAAACAACTTGTAATATCAACAGTTCCGAAAGATTCAGTTCCATATGGAGAAATTCCATTTATTCGAATGTTTCTCTTGAATCCATACCTAATAGTGAATCCCAATATACAATTGACATCAAGCTCAATTAAAATTATGGATAATAGAATTATAACAGTGAATTGTTTAAAATTGTGCACAGAACGAATCTATGAGATGATGGAAAATTTTCCAATCCTTATGAAAATGAGGGTATTTCGTAGGGATAATGAAGCTAAAGAAGAAAATTGTTTATCGTTGCATTATAGAGAATATAAACTTCTAAAAAATAAAATTGCATCGGGAATCTACTATCCGAGTGTACTGGTTGAATACACTCCAACTATTGAAAATATTCAACAAATAAAAGTAGCATATATAAAAACAGTGCTTTCCCAACCTATTAAAGAAAACGATCTAGAGATAAAAATAGATAAAGATACGAAAATATATCCCTATCTTGAAGAAATTAATGCAAGGTAATAATATGAAAATAAAAAAGTCTTAATTTACCCTATTATTGCTTTCATTACAACCACTTTGTATGCTAGTCTATCGTTCAAAACAACGACAATTGAAGAAGTAGTAAGTAGGAATTCTGAAGATTTTTCATTTTCATTTTCATTTAAAAATAAAGGCAAAGCACCAGTTAGAATAATAGATATTATAACATCATGCGGTTGTACCACAGTTAGTTGCGATAAATTAATATATCTTCCATCGGAAGAAGGGAAACTGAATGGTAAATTCATAGTTGGCAACTTAACTGGCCTACAGGAAAAAGATATTATTGTAAAAACAGATAGTATATCGTCTCCCTCAGTTACATTACAATTAAAACTATTTATACCGACATCGATTAGCATAAGACCGAGTATCCTTGTATGGAGATTACACGAACCTTATAATGCTAAAAATGTGAAGGTAAAAATTAATCCTGCTTCTAATTTAAATTTTAAAAATATTTCATATGATTCAAATCTATTTAACATTATAGTAAGAAAAATATCTGAAATTGAATATGAACTATCAATTACGCCCACAAAAATAGATAATATGCTACACAAGAAGTTAAGCATAAATTATACCGACGCTGATAATATAGAACATAATTATATTGTTCATCTCTTGTGCAAATAACTAAATCTTATTTGGGTTCGTTACCCCTTTATAAAAATGGTTCATTTATTTGATATGATTTATATCTGCGAAAGTTTTAACTGTATCTTGTCTCTTAATAGTAAAACAAATGAAATTAACTGCGCAATTTCTCCTTTCCCTTTATCTAACTGTACTGAATGCTAAAGACAGGTTTTGTTTTGCAAAAATATAAGTAACGAACAACGAATCTGCCGTTCTCATGCTTGCCCCTGGAATGAATACCGACGGGGCGTTTTTCCTGAAAGAAACCCCTTGGATGGATTTTGCCAAACGCAATAATCTTGGAGTGATTGCGCTCAATTATTCGTCATCTGAAGAAGATTTATATCAAAACCGTAAAGGATATTACTGGCTCGAACAAGGTTCAAGGCAAGTCCTGCTTAATGAAATAAAGCGCGTTTACGGCAAGGATCTTCCAATTGTCCTATATGGTTTTTCAGGAGGCGCCCAATTTGTAAGCCGCTTTGTCGATTGGTGCCCGGACAGAATTATCGCATGGTGCGCATATTCGGCACAGTTTTGGGATTACCCGCCCAAAGGCTCAAAGCTTACAAAAGCGCGCGGAATCTATGTTGCGCAGTATTTCAGGCAATTACGCTAATACTTGGGATGCGAACAATCTCGCGGAATGTCAAATTTCGATTCCTCCAAAATTATGACCGCGCAAAAAAGTTTACGCCCTTCTGGATTGCTTGCAAAGTGTGCCGTTCTCCGATTCCCCCAAAAAATCAAGTTATCCCGTGTGTATCGTTCTCCATACCTTCGTTACCCGCAGCGCGACCATCCGGACGTCAACCGCTCCCGTCGGCTTGAATCTAAACGGTAAAGTCCGTCCATTTTCGCCAAAATTACAAAGCGTCCTTTTGCATTCGATTAAAACGTGAACATGAAGCACGCCGCTCTTGTGCGCTTCAAACACTCGGACAAATTCCCCGAAATACTCCGCCGCAATTTCTTTCAAATACCGTTTATTGAAAGCGTTCCACGCTCGCGAAAACCGCCGACGCTCTCCGAATAAGTCCGCTCTGGCAGAACTGCACATTGTAATCGTAAATTCCGCTACATGCAATTTCGCCACCCGCTCGATTTCAGCC
>ENA-OUQW01004008-OUQW01004008.1-human-gut-metagenome-genome-assembly--contig:-NODE-4008-length-9930-cov-3.746025_pt1 | contig 9930 bp, 6 predicted proteins | sample MGYA00248464_ERZ548849 | MGnify/ENA primary metagenome ERZ548849 (study PRJEB26491, sample SAMN04978193) | human gut metagenome | host: Homo sapiens | study: EMG produced TPA metagenomics assembly of the...
CTTAAATTTGAATATGTACTGCTGGCAATTGCCTGTGCGTGCTATATGTGGAAAGAACAAATGATGAAATGTGACAATGAGCAGCTATGCTGATGCATACAAATGGGAGGTAAAATGAGAGTAAGTATACTTGGAGTTGAGTTTTATTCTGAAAATCGCGGATGTGGAGCGTTGGCGTATTCTATTGTTGAAATTTTAAAACAGATATGCAAAAAAAAGGGAGATAATCTGCATATTACAGCGATTTTATTTTCAAATCATCCGGTTGTAATAAAAGATGATGATATTGAAGCCGTTTATATTGCAGTTCCTCACTATGAACATAAAAAATGGATTATAGAAGCCATTAAACATCATAAAGCGGTTTTATGTGAAAAACCACTTGTCTTAAAAAGTGAAGATATTGATGAAATTAATCAATATGTTAAAGAATATCAAGGCTATTGTTTAGAAGCTTTTAAAACAAAGTTTAATAATGGTTTTAATCATTTAAAAGAAGATTTAAAACTGATTGGAAAATTAAAATCAATTGAAGCAAACTTTTGTTTTGATGGGACAGATAAAAAAGATTCTTACTTGTTTGATCCAAAACAAGGTGGGGCTTTAAATGATGTAGGAAGTTATGTCGTTGGTTTTGTCCTTGCTTTAGTGGATGCACCAGTTGAAAGTGTTGAATCTCATATTGAAAAAGAAAATGAGATTGAAATGAATTTTAAAGCAACTTTAAATTTTAAAAACGAAGTTCAAGGAAAAGTAGAAGGTTCAATTAATTATAATAAAGAACGTTATGCTTTAATTAAAGGAGAAAAGGGAGAAATCTATGTTCCAATGTTTAATCGTGTGGTTGAATATACAATTCATTTAGAAAATGAAGTTATGCAAAAAACATATCCAATTGAAGGAGACGATATGACTTTAGAAATACAAGCTTTGATTAATCATAATCAATCAACACATACATTACAAGATTCAAAAAAATTACAAGAAACAATTGAAAGAATAAGAGAGGAAGCAAAATAATGAAACTAGGAATTTTAGGAACAGGAATGATTGTTAAAGATGTTCTTACCATGTATCACGAGCTAGGTGTTGAAAAGACTTATCTTTTTTCAACAAAAAAATCAAAATCACAAGCATTAGAACTTATGAAAAAATATCATTTAGATAAAGTTTATACAGATTATGATGAATTACTTCAAAGTGATGTTGATACAATTTATTGTGCTTTACCTAATTATCTACACTATGAGTTTTCAAAAAAAGCTTTAGAAAATGATAAAAATGTCATTATTGAAAAACCAATTACAGCGAATAGTAAAGAATTAGAAGATTTAATTGAAACAGCCAATAAAAAGAATTTAATGATTTTTGAAGCTATGAATTTACATTACATACCTGCTTTTCTTTCATTAAAAGAAGATTTAAAAAAATTAGGAGATATTAAAATTGTTTCATTTAACTATTCGCAATATTCATCAAGATATAATGCTTTTAAAGAAGGAACAATTTTACCAGCCTTTGACTTTCATAAAGCTGGTGGTGCTTTAATGGATTTAAATGTTTATAATATTCATGCTTTAATCGATTTATTTGGTAAACCTGTTTATCATAAATATATGGCAAATATTGAAAGAAATATTGATACAAGTGGGATGATGTTGTTTGATTTTGAACATTTTAAAGCTTTATGTATTGGGGCTAAAGATTGTAAAGCGCCTTTAATGAATACGATTCAAGGAAACTTAGGAGCAATCGTTGTTAAATGTCCATTAAGTCAAATGACAGAATATGAAATCTGTTATAACGATGGGACAAGTGAAGTAAAATCTTTTGAAAAGAAACATCGTTTAATTTATGAATTTAAAGCATTTATGAAAATGATGGAAGAAAAAGATTATAAAAAACAACAAGAAATGTTAGAACTTTCTTTATTGATTTCTAAATTAATGGAAGAAGGTAGAATGCAAGAAGGGATTGTGTTTGATAATGATAAATAATAAAATTGTTTTAGGATATATAGGAAATGGTAAAAGTACCAACCGTTATCATTTACCATTTGTCTTACAAAGAAAAGATAAGTTTATAGTTAAAACGATTTATAATCCTCATATTCATCATGATGTATGGGATAAAATAGAAGGTATTAACTATACAGAAAATCAAGATGATATTTTCTTAGATGATGAAATTGATATGGTGGTTGTTTGTACAGGTCATCATTATCATTATGAATATACTAAAAAAGCACTTGAACATAATAAACATTGTTTATGTGAAAAGCCTTTTATGGAAAATAGTCAGCAAGCTAAAGAAGTCTTTGCACTTGCGAAAGAAAAAGGACTTTATTGTTCTGCTTATCAAAATAGAAGATATGATAGTGATTTTTTAACAGTACAAAAAGTGATTGAATCAGGGAAATTAGGAGATTTATTAGAATTAGAAATGCATTTTGATTACTATCGTCCTGAAATTCCTGAAAGCGTAGATCATTTTGATCCAGCAATGTCTTATCTTTATGGACATGGATGTCACACTTTAGATCAAGTCATTTCATATTTTGGTAAACCAAATGATATTCACTATGATGTAAGACAACTTTTAGGTTCAGGTCGCATGAATGATTATTTTGATCTTGATCTTTATTATGGAACATTAAAAGTATCCGTTAAATCAAGTTACTTTAGAGTAAAATCAAGACCTTCTTTTATCGTTTATGGTAAAAAAGGAATGTTTGAAAAATATAGTAAAGATCGACAAGAAGAACATTTAAAACTTTTCCATATGCCTACTAATAGTGATTTTGGAAAAGATCTTCCTGAATATTATGGAACTCTTACTTATTATGATGATGAAGGCATTTATCATGAAGAAAAAGTTCCAACAGTTGACGGCGACTATGCACGTGTGTATGATGGTATCTATGATAGTATTGTTTATGGTAAGGAACAAGTCATCCAACAATGGCAAACAATTCTACAAATGGAAATGTTAGAAACAGGAGTAAAGGATTTAAAATAGTATGAAAAAATATTTTTTCTTTGATATTGATGGTACACTAACTGATTTAAAAACACATCAAATTGTCCCAAGTGCGAAAATTGCTTTAGAAAAGCTTAAACAAGCAGGTCATTTTGTTTGTTTGAATACAGGAAGAGCCCATTATAAAGCGGAAAAAACAAGAAAAGAATTTAATTTTGAAAATATGGTCTGTAATGGGGGCAATGGAATTGTATTAGATGGTATTTTAAAAGAAAATATCCCCTTAGATAAACAAGGAGCTTTAAAAATCATTCAAGAAGCTAAAGAAAAAGGGATTGGTTATTTAGTAGCAATCAATGATAGTCAAGAAGTCTATGGTGAAAATGATTTATTTATTCAACAAGTAGGCTATCGTAAAGAACCAACAACGTATATTCTTGATAAAGAATTTGATTATACACAAGTAGAAAACTTTTATAAAATCTATCTTGCTTTAGATGAAAAAGAAGAAGCTTCTTTTCAAAACAAAGATCAATTAGGTTCATTACGTTTTGAAAAAGAATACTTAATGTTTCAACCAGATAATAAAAAAGGCGGTATTTTCAAAATGATGAAAATACTTCAAGCACCTATTCAAGATGTAGTTGTCTTTGGTGATGACTATAATGATCTTGATATGTTTGATAAAGATTTATGGACAGGTGTCGCTATGGGAAATGCCTGTGATGCTTTAAAAGAAAAAGCAACTTACATCACAGATAAAAATGTTGATGATGGTATTTATAATATCTGTGAAAAAATGGGTTGGTTTTAATAAAAAAATGAAGAGGCTTTAACAAAATAAAATAAACCGCCAAAAATAGAAAAAGAACAATGAAACAGCAAAAGCTGAAACATTGTTCTTTTTTGTTATATAATTTATATATGAAAAACAAAATGATTATAACGCATTACAACTATCTTTGCCAATAAATTTAGGTATTAATTCGATAAAGATGGCATGGTTGTTTGTTACTAAAAGGAGTAAATCTATCTAAATATTATCTTCTTGATTTCTATTTCTAACTGTTAAGCTATTTTTAGTTTATCACTGGAGGCTTTTTGCTTAACGCTAAAGCTATAGAGTTATCACTCGCAAGCACGTGGTATTAATTTTATAACAAAGTAATAAAAGAGCTCAATTGAGCTCTTTTACTATTATTTTAAATCTTCTCCATTTGTTTCGATAACTTTTTTATACCAATAGAAAGATTCTTTTCTTCTTCTAGCAAAATCACCTGTACCATCATCATATCTTTCCACAAAGATAAATCCATAGCGTTTTGCCATTTCTCCAGTTGAAGCTGATACTAAGTCAATACATCCCCAAGGTGTATATCCTCTTAAATCAACACCATCTAAAACAGCTTCATGCATTTGTTCAATATGACTTCTTAAATAATCAATACGATAGCTATCTCTTACTTTACCATCTTCATCAATTGTATCATAAGCACCTAACCCATTTTCTACAACAAAAATCGGTAATTGATAACGATCATAGATTTCATTTAAAGAATATCTTAAACCAACTGGATCAATTTGCCATCCCCAGTCAGAAGCTTTTAAGTATGGATTAGGAACTCCACCTAAGATATTTCCTTTTCCACCTTCTTTTGATTTATCAGCAGTTTGACAATTTGACATATAATAAGAACATGTATAGAAATCTACTGGACCAGTTGCAAGAATTTCTTCATCGCCTTCTTCCATTTTAATTTCAATATTATTTTCTTTGAAATATCTTTCCATATAATTTGGGTATTTACCACGGCATTGAACATCACTACAGAACCAGTTCATTAAATGATTTTTTTGTTGATTTTCAATTTGATCATCTGGATTACATGTAAGGCCATAACTTGTGGCCATGATTTGCATACATCCTACTTGATAGTTTGGATCAATTTCATGTGCCATTTTTACTGCTAAAGCACTTGCTATAAATTGATGATGTAATCCTTGGAAACGGTTTTGAGGAACATCTACTTGATCCATAAATTCCATTTCTTTAATTTCATTTAAGATACCTTGTCCTAAAAATGCTCCCATTGCTGTTGTTGCACTATTGATTTCATTAAATGTTAGCCAATATTTTACTTTTCCCTTATAGCGAGTAAAAATAGCTCTACAGAAATTTAAGTAACAATCAATCATACGACGATCTACCCATGAATTCCATTTTTTTGTTAAGTTAAATGGTACTTCATAGTGAGAAATTGTAATGAGTGGTTCAATACCATATTTTAAACATTCATCAATTAATTCTTCATAGAATTTTAAACCTGCTTCATTAGGTTTATCTTCATCACCATTTGGGAAAATACGTGTCCATGCAATAGAAAAACGATACATTTTAAATCCCATTTCCGCAAATAACGCAATATCTTCTTTGAAGCGATGATAATGATCAATCGCATCATGACTTGGATAGAATGTCCCTTCTTCTAATACTGGTGTAATTCTTTTACTTTTTGTAGCAGTTCCTCCTGTACAAATATCTGGACAAGAAATACCTTTACCACCTTCTTGCCAGCCTCCTTCTAATTGGTTTGCAGCTGTTGCTCCACCCCAATAAAATCCTTTTGGAAAACTCATTTTTCTTCCTCCTTGTTTTGATATACAAAATTTCAAAAATCATTATAGCTTATCCTTTGAAAAAACACTTACTTTTTTCAGTATTGTAAAATCACTTGACAAACACAAAAGGTGAACCTTAATCCACCTCACTTGTTTTCTTTACAACGACCGAACGCTTTGATTTCTTTCCTTCATACATCAATTTATCGGCTTTTTTAATTGCATCATTGACTTTTGAATTTCCATAAATACCCCCAACAGTAATTGATAATGATAAATCTTCATAATCATCTACTTTTGTTTGTTTTACACATTCACTAATTTGATACAACCGAGTTGTAAAAGTATCATAATGAATATCTTGGAAAACAAGTAAAAATTCATCCCCACCATAACGTATAAAGATATCATCAGATCGAATGCATGATTGAATAGCTTTAGAAACAGCTTTGATTGCTTGATCGCCAGCATTATGACCATATTGATCATTAATTGCCTTAAAATTATCGGCATCGATCATTGCTACTGCTGATACATCATTGATGTATTGAACGTATTCTTCATAATAACGTCGACTATAAGCACCAGTCAAAACATCTGTATAGTACTCTTTATTATAAGTTACGATATTTTCTAAGAATCGTGTTTTTCCATGAGCTCCTAAAATAATATCTTCTTTTGTTTTATAAACAAGTTCTAAGACCCAAGGACGCTCATCCACTTCTACATACTGCGCAATAATGGCATAAATGTCATAATCAACAAATTCTAATTTAAAAGCTTGCCCTTTTTTGATATACGCTTGCTTAGAAATACAATTGACACAAACATCTTTTCTTTTCCAGTAATCATAACAATTGCCTTCAATAATTTCTATTTGATCATTCTCTGCTTTTGCGGATTGATGTTTTTGAAAATCTATCAAACGAACAACCGTAAAAATATCTTTTAAGGATTCAATAAAATCTTTTATTTCAGTATATGTATATTTTAAAGAAATATTTTCTTGAATATTATGTATAACTTGAATATTGTTGTCTTTAACAAGTTTTCCAACAAATCCTTTATAAACACTTCCATTCCATCTCGTACTTGCTTGTAAATGATACCATTGTTTTTGTTTTCCAATATGTGCATAAATCTTTAAGTCAACCTCTGGATTTAAATGTGTTGTTTCTTTGAGTTTATCCTTAAGTAATTTAATTGTTGATTTATTAAAAAAAGAAAATTCATGATTTTTTGGGTGATAAATTATTTCATCAATTCCTAGATCTTTTGCTGCTTGTGAAGAAATATAAACAGCATCTTTAAATGCATCGTATTCAAATGTCATTTCCTGAAAAAATTTTCTGTTTTGAGACTCATTATTTTTTTCTTTAGGCATTTCACTTCTAAATTGTTTAATAACTAGCTCATCTGTCATCTTTGAAACAACTGCTTGATCTGCATAATTTTCATTTTCAAATAAAGACGCTTTCATTTCTTCACTAATATCACAAAGACATTCCAATAACAGAGGATTAAAAACCCCACATTGCCCATCAACAATCATTTTCATAGCTTGTTCATGACTATATGCTTTTTTATAGCAACGTTCACTCGTAAGAGCATCATAAACATCCGCAATTGAAACAACTTGTGCTGAAATAGGAATTTGATCACCAACTAATCCATCAGGATAGCCATGTCCATCATATCTTTCATGATGCCAACGACATATTTGATAAGCATACTCCAATAAATCATTATTATTGTAGTTAGGAACTGTTTTCAACATTTCTGCGCCAATCGAAGAATGTTGTTTCACGATTTCAAATTCATCTTTTGTAAGTCGTCCCGGTTTATTTAAAATCTTCTCATCAATCGAAATTTTTCCAATATCATGTAAAGATGAAGCTGTACTAATAAGTAAGATATCTGCATCACTTAACTTATATTCGTGCGATTTTTTACCCAATTGTAGTAAAAGCATTTTTGTAATCGTTTGAATATGTTGTATATGTAAACCACTTTCGCCATTTCTAAATTCAACGATATGTCCTAAGACATTGATTAATGTCGTATTATTGTTTACTCTTTTTTGAACTTGTTGTTCTACTAAATGAACCAGTTTCTTTTGTTTTTCATAAAGCATTAAAGTGTTTTTAATTCTTCGGTTAATAATATAACTTTCAAAAGGTCTTCTGATATAATCAGTCGCTCCAAGTTCATAAGCCTTTTCCATAGAAGTCGTATTTCCTTCTGAAGAAATAATAATAACAGGAAGATATTCTAAATAACGTTGTTCCTTCATCTTTTCAAGAACTTGATACCCATCCATATTAGGCATTACAATGTCTAATAAGACTAAATCAATCATTTTATCTTCTTTCATTATTTCTAAAGCTTTTTTTCCATCTTCTGCTTCTAAAATTTGATATTGATCCCTCAATAATTCGCATAAAATTATTCGATTAATCTGGGCATCATCAACAATCAATATTTTCGCTTTTCTTTTTGGCATACACATACTCCTTCCATGACTCATTTTTATCACTTTTTCACATTTTTATTTAGATACATATAGTGATCTGCTTTTTCAATAAATTTTGGAATATAATTTAATGACTCATCATATTTAGCATAACCAATACTCACACTAAAATCTGGTAAACCTTCATGAGATTGCTGAAATAATCTTTGTAAATCATTAAATACAGGCATTATCTCTTCATTTTTATCTCTTTCACATACGATGATAAACTCATCTCCACCATAACGTGAAATAAAACAATTATGTAAATGTGCAATTTGTTTTAATATATCGGCTGTCTTTAAAATGATTTGATCTCCAACAACATGCCCAAGTTCATCGTTTATCTTTTTAAATTGATCAATATCTAATAAAAATAAATAAAGATCTTTTTTTTGATGATTTTCTTTCATTTTCGTTGTTAAATAAATATCCAATTGTTCTCGATTATTGATTTTGGTAAGTGGATCTAATGAAATAAGGTTTTGTTGAAAATAATTATAAACAATAAAAATTGAATATGCGAGTCCTAGATTAAAAATAAGTAAATGATCTACTGTAATTTGAATTAACGCAGTAATAAAAGGAAGAAAAGAAAAACGAGCAATCGCTTTATATTCCTTTTGATATAAGTAATTCTTTGCTTTTTTAGATAAATATCCTGCTTTTATTGAAAGATAAAGGATATAAGCAAATAAAATTAAAAAATAGAATGGTAACAATTTGCCACGATGATAGTTTCCTGCTTGATCAATAACAAATAATCCATGTGTCCAATAAGAAACCAAAGAAGATCCTATAAAAAAAATAAGTGGAATAAAAGTAAGCACTAAGCGTTTTTTATGCTCAAAAACAGTTGAATGAAATGTTTTTTGAGCATAAATATACCAAGAACAAACAAGCATTGCTAGTGAACAAAAATAGAAGCTATTAAATATTCCACTTTGAATCTTACTAAAAGTAAGAAGATGTTTTACATTCATAATCCAAATTGCATCCATAAACAAATAAACACAAGCCCAAGCAATGGTATAATAAAAATAGTTCCAATGATCATTTTGTTCACGATTGATATACATTTGATATAAAATTCGAATCAATAACAATAAACAAAAAACATCCATTTCTAAACTCATTATTTCACTACTCATAATACACCTTCATTCATATCAATATAGCCTTATTATACACTATTTACTAATGCAAAAAAACACCGTTAAACGGTATTTATTCGCCAAATGTAATCCCCATTTTTTTAGCACTCGAAACAACTTCACACTCAGGATCAACAAATTTTAATTTACCTGCTGTTTCACTTAAAGGAATTGCTTTGATTTCATTTTTATCAAAAACAACAAGTTTTCCAAAATCTTTGTTTAAAAGAAGACTTGCCCCATATGCCCCAAAGCGTGTTGCCATAAAACGATCATAACCACAAGGATTTCCTCCTCTTTGAATATGTCCAGCTAACGCCACACGAATTTCATTAGGAATCAACTCTTGTAATTGTTCAGCGACTTCATAAGCAACCGAACGTCCTTGACGACTTGCAACTTTTGCTTTGTATTTTTTCTTTGATAAAAGACTATCTTCTTCACTAATAGCTCCTTCTGCACAAGCAATGATTGTATATTCTTTTCCTGCTTTTTGATTTTCTTTAATTTTTTTCGCAACCACTTTAATATCATAAGGAATTTCTGGAAGTAAAATCGCATCCACTCCTGCTGCAATACCTGCCTGTAAGCAAATATGTCCTACTTTATGTCCCATGATTTCTACAACGAAAACTCGACTATGACTTTTAGCAGTTGTTTCAATTT